>Ga0209697_10007770_pt1 | contig 12401 bp, 10 predicted proteins | sample AliMusrvi5mmetaG_FD_184115 | JGI IMG/M metagenome (GOLD analysis project Ga0209697, IMG submission 184115) | Freshwater lake bacterial and archeal communities from Alinen Mustajarvi, Finland, to study Microbial Dark Matter (Phase II) - Alinen... | ecosystem: Environmental > Aquatic > Freshwater... | reverse complement strand
CTATCGCTACCGCCCCTATGGATATTATGGATACCGTGGGCCAGTGGGCGGCTATCGGGGGGGTGTCTGGAATGGCGGTGGACATGGCTGGAATGGCGGTGGCCATGGCTGGAATGGCGGCTACGGGCGCGGAGGCTATCACCGTTGAAGTTAGCCCAGCTCGGGCCTGTCTATGTCAATGACTGGGATATTCCTATGCCCGTCATTCCAGCAGGGATGGTCATACAGCGTTTTCATCTTCAATAAATAACTATAAACAACGCTAGGCAATAGTGTAAGCCTCTGATGCAATGAAAGTCTTCGCCAATGCATAAATTTATCTAGTAACTATCTGATGTTGAAAACGCTGTATTTTATGTTAAAAACGCTTTTCCAGCACCAAAAACCGATAAGTGAAATCGACGCTTGGATCATCGGTGAATGTTTCACTGTCAACCACCCGCCAGTCCTCAAACGAAAATGGCGGGAAATGAGCATCCCCTTCAAATTCCCGTTCAATCAGGGTCAGATAAAGGCGGTCAGCCTCGGGTAGGAAGCGCTCGTAGAGGGAGGAACCACCAATAATCATTAATTCCTCAGCTTCCCCTGCCATTTCCATGGCTTCGGCCAAAGAATGGGCAGTCGTGCAGCCTTCGGTGCGGTAATTAGGGTCGGAACTGAGGACGATGTTTTTGCGTCCGGGCAATGGCCGTCCGATGGATTCGTAAGTTTTGCGGCCCATCAGAATGGGCTTGCCCCAAGTAATGGCTTTGAAGCGTTTAAGGTCGGCGGACAAATGCCAAGGCAAACGATTGTACTTGCCGATCACGCGGTTGGTCGATAGGGCTGCGATGAGGGAGAGCTTCATCAACCTAAATCCGGTTTGTGATCGTTAGGGGCAAGTTCATTCGCCAAATCAATGCATTCTAGGCGAATGAATTCGCCCCTACAAAACCAGTATATCATTATTTATCAACCCTTTACGCAAACCACCTGTTTCAAGGTATGCATCACCTCGACCAAATCCTCTTGGTTGGTCATCACTTCGTCAATGTCTTTGTAAGCACCAGGGATTTCGTCGATCACTCCTTTGTCCTTACGGCAGACGACGCCTTCAGTTTGACGGGCCAGGTCGGCGGTGGTGAACGCTTTTTCGGCGGCAGTCCGGCTCATTTTACGGCCTGCGCCATGGGAGCAGGAACAGAAGCTTTCGGGATTGCCTTTCCCGCGTACTATGAAACTTTTCGCCCCCATGCTGCCGGGGATGATTCCAAGATCGCCAGCCCTTGCGCGGATGGCCCCTTTGCGGGTGATCCAAACATTTTCGCCGTAGTGGTTTTCCCTGGTTACATAATTATGATGACAATTCACCGCTTCGGCAGTGACTTGAAAAGCAGGTAGGTGGCGGGCAAGTGCGGCCAATATCAAGTCCAGCATGGCCTGGCGATTGGCGTAGGCATAATCTTGCGCCCAATGCACGGCTTCGGAGTAATCGTCGAAATGGTCGGTGCCTTCGGGAAAGTAGGCGAGGTCGCGGTCGGGCAGGTTGATCATCCAGCGTTCCATGTCCTTGCGTGCCAATTCGATGAAATAACTGCCGATGGCATTGCCGATGCCCCGGCTGCCTGAATGAAGCATGACCCAGATGCGGTTGGACTCGTCCAGGCAAAGTTCGATGAAATGATTGCCGCCACCTAAGCTTCCCATCTGCCGCACCCAGTCGGATGATTTGCCGAAAGATTTCAGCAATTTGGGGTGTTTCTCGGTCATTCGCTGCAATTGCGTACCAAAGGGCAATGCATAATCGGTCAATGCACGCTCCTCTTTGTGCTGCTCCCGGCCCACAGGAACATCTCGGTTGATCTGATCGTATACCTTTTTAAGCAACACCTCGCTTAGATCGTTGGCTTCCAGCGAAAGCCGGCAGGCAATCATGCCGCAACCGATATCCACGCCGACAGCCGCAGGAATAATCGCATTTTGAGTGGCAATGACTGAGCCTATGGTGGCCCCGATACCGCTATGGACATCCGGCATGGCCGCCACATGCCGGTAGATGAATGGCAGGGTGGACAGGTTGACCAATTGTTGTCGGGCGTGGGGTTCAACCTCGTCGGTCCAGATTTTCACCGGCAACCGGCCTTCGGTGATGACTTGTTTGATAGGCATTTTTTTTACCTCACAGAATAAACACCAAGGACGTAAAACGCTCTTTATTTAGTGGACTCTAAACCTCATCCAGTCAAAAAAACGATAAGCAGCTATTGGCTGGTTCCCAAGCCCCGACTCTCATCGTTATACACAAGTCCAGCCAAGCCGGAAAATCCGTCATTTCGGCATGGATGCCGAAATCCAGGCCATGGACGGTAACAAGTCGGTTGTGGTAATGCTTGATTCATGTAACATGTCAACCCGTAGTTTCATGTTCGCGGTTACAGCGACATCTATTGTCCCCCCTACCACTTTTACGAAGAAGGCCAAAAAGTTTCGTTCAAAATTATATCCGCAGACCAAGGGCAATCTTGGGGAAATGCGGTTTCGTCCCGGTCAGTTTCCCTTGCCGCCATCAATCGGGCATCGCTGTAAACATCGGCGACAGTTTCCAATAAACTAGGGCGCAAACTAGGATTTTGCCTGAGAACCCGTTGTATCCGGTTACGTTGTTCTTTTATGGTGAGTTGCCAGCTTCGCCCACGCCGTTCCGGCTGGAATTGCCATTTTAGCAAATGAGACATCAGCAGAGCCAGGCGATTCCCCAATTCACGGCGTTCACTGGCTCCCATGCTTTCCAACTCCTCAACCAGATGTTCCACATCGACACACTCGAATTGGCCCGCCTTTAACAATTTTGATTGCTCCTTGGTCCAGCCATAAAAGTCGTTTTGATAGTTAGTCATCATCATCCCCCGGAACAAACGCCAAGGCCACGGACAAAGCGGTTTAACATCGCTTATTCCGTGGCCTCGTGGCGAATTACAGATCAAGCCAGTTTAGTCTAATCCATTTTGCCAGCCATAATCCAGATGATCGCAAACCAAAACGGCATGCTTATGCGCTGCTGTCCTTTGGTCCGCCTCCGCTGGCTCCCGGTCCCGATGTCCCCCCTCTGACAAACAAGGCACTGCGTCCTTCAACCTGCTTGGTGATATAAGCTTGCTGGAATATGGACAATATGTTGTTCACCACCCAGTAAAGCACCAAGCCTGACGGGAAGAAGGCGAAGAAAAATCCGAACATCAGCGGAAACCATTTCATCACTTGCGCTTGGATAGGGTCCTGCGGCTGTGGGTTCAATTTTTGCTGGATGAACATGGACGCTGCATAAACAATAGGCAATATGAAGAAGGGATCCTTGGCTGACAAATCCTGTATCCAAAAGATAAAGGGAGCCTGCCTTAGTTCAACCGCTTCGGACAACACCCAATACAAAGCGATGAATACGGGCATCTGCACTAGTATGGGTAAGCAGCCACCCAGTGGGTTCACCTTTTCCTTGCGGTACAAATCCATCATTGCCGCGTTGAATGCCTGTTTGTCCTCGCCATGGCGCTCCTTGAGCGCAGCCAACTTGGGTTGGAGTTTGCGCATGTTAGCCATCGAGCGATAGCTGGACTCCGACAGCTTGTAAAACAATGCCTTGATGACAATGGTCGCGAAAATGATCGCCCAACCCCAATTATTGAAAACCTTATGGAATTGCTCGATTAGCCAAAAGACGGGTTTGGCAAATATGGTCAGCTTGCCAAAATCCTCAGTCAGCTCTAAATCCAAAGGCGGCGCACCTTCAACCGAGGGTTTGATATTTTCTACTACCCTTTGAATCTTAGGACCGGCATACAAGCGGGACTTGAACACGGGTGATTGGCCTTGTTCCACTTCCGCCGTCGGTTCCATCACACCAATGACGAATTTTTGATTGTCCAACGATTTAGTGTAGAAGTGTAAATCCTCATCGGCGGGCGGTATCCAAGCGGCCATGAAGTAGTGTTGAATCATCGCTATCCAGCCATTCTTGCCGTCCTGACTAATATCCTTGTCTTTCATGTTGTCGAACGAAATCTTCTCGTATTTGTTCTCGGGTACATGGAGGACACCGCCGACGTATGCCCGGTCGGCAGAATTGGCAGACAGGGCCGAACCGGTTTTCTTTTCCGGCTGCTTGCGCTGCAATTGAGTATATTGCCTTCCTTTCCAGACAGAGGGCGACTGGTTGGACACCTGCTGTTCCATCTCGATTAAAAAGCTGCCCCTTTTGAAGACATAGGTCTTGGTGACGGAAACACCCTTGTCATTGGTCCACGTCAAAGGCACCCGCAATTCTTCTTGCCCTTTGCCCAATGTGTATTCGGTCTGATTTGTCTTCCATTCGCTCAGGTGGTTGGGAACCATGCCCTCTTCACCGATGAAACCAGATTGGGATATAAACAATTGCCGGGGGTCGTCATTGAGTAATCGAACCGGGTCGCCAGGTTTGTCTTTCTCTTTGGGGTATGTGGTTAGGTCAATCAGGCGGATGTCCCCGCCAGCGGCATCAATTTCCACCTTCAATAAATCAGTGGTCACAGTAATGCGTTGCCCTGCCTTGAGAGTCTCCTCCGGCATTGATGAGGCATTAGCCACTGTCGAGGATTGCGTTTCCTGTGGTTTGGAAGTGACCGGAACATCAACGGGGCGATTCTGGCCTGCAACGGCAGACACCGGGGGCTTGGGACCGTAGTCTTCCTGCCACTGATGCCATATCTCGTAGCTCAGCCAGAGGAATAGAACGATAAGTACGAACCTCAAATTATCCATGTTTGACACCAAATTTTTCTGGGACGGGATCTAAGCCGCCTTCATGCCACGGATGGCATTTCGACAATCTAATTAGGGACAGATAAGAACCGCGCAAGGCACCGAACCGCTCAATGGCGGTCAAGGCATAACTTGAGCAGGTGGGATGGAAGCGACAATGATGGCCCACCCAAGGGCTAATCACGTAGCGGTAAAACTTGATGAGTTGCACTAACAGGAATCGCATCGTTTTATCAGGGTTATCCAGTGCTTTTCCAAGGACTCTATTAGCGTATTATTGTCAGCTTGCCTAGCGGCTGCCCTAGCCATGACGACATAGTCCATACTGCCGGAGATTGCCTGTTTCAGGCGAAAGCTCTCTCTTATCAAGCGTTTTATGCGGTTTCTGTCCACGGCTTTGCGTATATTTTTCTTGGAAATGGCAAGTCCTAGCCTTGAGTATCCCCGGTCATTAACTCGCGCAAGAACTGTCAAATAAAGATCTGAAGATTTTTGCGCACCCCCGAAGACAGTTTGGTATTCGGTGGGCTTGACTAGGCGATGGTTGCGAGGGAAGCCGTAGGCCGCCGATATCAAACCCTTAGCCGCTGACGGTAAGCCTCTGGCGGCCTTTAGCCCTACGGGCGTTGATCACATTGCGACCGCCACGAGTTTTCATCCTAGCCCTAAAGCCATGGGTGCGGACGCGCTTGATTTTGCTTGGTTGATAAGTTCTTTTCATGGTAGTTTAGCCTTAGAATCCTGAACGGGGTGCGATATGACAAAAGACTTAGCATGTTAAGTGATGGCCCTATGCCGTGTCAATGACTCCGCTAATATTCAATCTACAGGCAACTGATGCGGCCCGTTGATGCTACCGACACTGAACACTCCATTGTCGCCGTCCAAACGCATGGCGGTCAGTTTACCTCCCCATAGGCAACCGGTGTCCAAGCAGTGACAATTTTGTTCCACGTGGTATCCGAGAGTGGACCAGTGCCCAAAAATGATTTTGGCTGACTCGCTGGCACGCCCTTGTACCTTGAACCACGGCATCAAATGAGGCGACTCTTGTGATCCGGGTGCGCCCTTTTCCTTCATGTCCAGCACACCGTTACGGTCACAGTAGCGAAGACGGGTAAAGCAGTTGGTGATGAAACGCAGCCGGGGCCAGCCTTCAAGGTTTTCCGACCATCTATCCGGTTTGTCGCCGTACATTCTCTGGAAAAACTCCCCTGCCGCATCCCCCCGCAACACAGTTTCAACTTCTCGCGCACAACGGGCGGCAGTTTCCATGTCCCACTGTGGCGGCAGTCCCGCATGAATCAGGTAAAATTCGCTTGTTAGATGCAATAATGGCCGCATGCGTAGCCAGTCCAGCAGTCCGTCCCGGTCTGGTGCGCCGAGAATATCGCCGAATGTATCGCGGCGCTTGGTTTTAGACGCACCGTAGGCAACGGACAGCAGGTGCAAATCGTGGTTGCCGAGTACAGTAACCGCCGATTCGCCCATGTTTTTTATGAAACGCAGTGTTTCCAAAGATTGCGGCCCCCGGTTGACGATATCACCTACAAAATAGACAAGGTCATGCCGGGGGTCGAAGCCGATTTTGTTGAGTAACAGGCGAAGCTCACCGAAGCAACCCTGAACATCGCCTATGGCATATTCGGCCATGGCGGCTTAATGCAAAACGCGCGGGACGGCGAGAGTAAACGAGGGAATCTCGGCATCAAAGGCTTCTCCCTCGTCGTTAATCAGCAGATATTCGCCATGCATCACGCCCACGGGTGTTTCGATCATGGCTGCGCTGGTATAGCGAAAGCTGTCGCCAGGTGAAAGATGGGGTTTCTCGCCCACAACGCCCTCGCCGCGCACTTCTTGGACCTTGCCATTGGCATCGGTGATGACCCAGTGCCGCGCCAATAGACGGGCAGGAATGGCACCGGTGTTGCGAATGGTGATGGTGTAAGCGAAAACATAACGATCCTGTTCCGGCACGGATTGGGACTCTAGGTAGTTGGTGATGGCGTCGATTTCGATTTGATGCTTCATATTCATGCCGTTAGTCGGGGTTCTTTAAAGTTGGCGATTGGCTGATAGTTTAATCCCTAGTGTACTGGCAAGGCTATGGCTAACCTAACGGCGGAATAACCGTTCACCCCCTGCCTTTTCCTGGGAACTCGGCCATCTTGGCCGCCATTCCAGCGGGCGAGACGCCCGCGCTCCCAGGGGAAATGAATGGTTACAACGTCGGGCGTGATTCCAAGGAAATATTATTTTTTAATATACAAACAAGTAAGGTAACTAAAGTGCATATACATATTTTGGGGATTTGCGGTACTTTCATGGGTGGCTTGGCCTTGATGGCCCGTGAATTGGGGCACAAAGTCACAGGCTCTGACCATAATGTTTACCCGCCTATGAGTACCCAATTAGAGCAGCATGGCATCGTGCTGTACAAAGGGTACGATGCAGCCAACTTGGAACCACGCCCCGACTTGGTGGTGATCGGCAACGCACTGTCGCGTGGCAACTTGGAAGTGGAGGCAGTCTTAAACCAGGGCTTGCCTTACACCTCCGGCCCACGTTGGCTATACGAGGCAGTGCTGAAAGACCGCTGGGTGCTTGCAGTGGCCGGGACCCACGGCAAAACCACTACCACCAGTATGTTGGCGTGGATTCTGGAGTGCGCGGGGGTCAACCCGGGATTTTTGATCGGCGGGATTCCATTAAATTTTGACACCTCTGCCCGGCTGGGCCAATCGCCGTATTTTGTCATCGAGGCCGATGAGTATGACACGGCGTTTTTTGACAAGCGCTCCAAATTCATCCATTACTTTCCCCGCACCGCCATCCTCAACAATCTTGAATATGACCATGCCGACATCTTCCCCAACTTGGCTGCGATCCAGTGCCAGTTTAATCATTTTGTCAGGACTGTTCCGGGCAATGGGCTGATCATCGCGCCGGCGGTGGATGAAAATATTGCCGAAACCCTCCGCATGGGCTGTTGGACCCGGCTGGAAACCACTGCTTTGGATGGTGAGGCGAGTTCTTACTGGCAAGCCCGCTTGATACGGCCCGACGGGGGTGAATTCGAGGTGAGCAAAGGCCATGGGGTGCGGGGGACGGTTAGTTGGGAATTGAGCGGCCTGCACAATGTACGCAATGGGCTTGCCGCCATCGCCGCCGCCTGCCATGCCGGCGTGGAACCGGAAAAAGCCGCCGCCTATTTAAGCCAGTTCAAGAATGTGAAGCGCCGGATGGAGGTGCTTGCCAATGTCAACGGCATTACCCTCTACGACGACTTTGCCCACCACCCCACTGCCATTTCCACGACCTTGGAGGGTTTGCGGGCGCGGGTTGGCGAGGCGCGCATCATTGCCGTTTTGGAACCCCGCTCGAACACCATGCGCCTTGGTGTGCATGCCGGAACCTTGGCCGGCTCGCTGAAGGCGGCGGACAAGGCGCTCATTTACCAGGCACCGGAGCAAGGCTGGGAGCTTCGCGCATCGGCAGGCATCGAAGTCTACCCGTCATTGGATGAAATCGTCACCAAACTGACCGTGGAAGCCCGTCCCGGCGACCATGTGGTATTCATGAGCAACGGCAGCTTCGGCGGGATCCATGGCAGGGCGGAGGAGGCGTTGAGGAATAAAGCTTAGCTACAGTGTTTTTAACATCGGCAATTAGCCCGGATGGAACTGCTAGGCAGGCGCAATCCGGGGAAAACCTTACCCATAATCATTGCCACCGTGTGCCGCTAAACCCGACGCGAGCCGCATGGACAATGCTGTTGACACGGTTTTTTGTTCGTCGTTCCGGCCAGGATTGCCGGAACCCAGTCGCCATGGAGGGCCCATGAGCGCAAAAACGATCTGCCTATTATGGATCAGTTTTTTCATGATTTTGGAATTTTTGCCATTCCCTGTGTTGGGTTTTGTGCTGCTGTATGTGGTTCTCAAGCGCCCGCGTTGGTTTAAGGAATGGGTGGAACGGCTTTATCAGGGGCGTTGAAGGATGTGGCGTTTATATTTTGGCTGTAGCCCACCAAATCAAGCCAAAAACGCCGTCATTTCGGCAGGGATGCCGAAATCCAGGCCATGGAGGGTAAGCCGCAATTTTCCAATAACCCCCGATTAAGCACGAACCAAATCTTCCCACAAATCCCGCCATTCTGGATTGGTCTTTTCAATCAACGTTATCTTGGCATGGCGCTGCCATACTTGACCTCCTTTTCGCGAAGAATAGCACTTTCCATGTTTTCGTGTTGCTCATACCATACCAGGGCATGAATCCTATACCGCTGTGTGAATCCTTTCACAAAATCGTTTCGATGCTGATACAGCATTTTTAATATCAGAGAGTTACTTTTAGGTCATATTATTTTGCAAGGCACATACACGCGAGATGGTTTGATTGAGCGTCCTTTATTATTACCCTTTGTTAAGAAAAAATGCTGTACATAAATACAAACCGGGACTCCTTGCGATGTATTGGCATCTAGGCCATCCAGATTAGGAAGATGTTTCAACAAAACCCAGAACGTCGTCGTTCCGGCATGGATCGCCGGAACCTAGGCTCCATGGACGGCGGGGCTTTGGGCATCCATGCAATCTGAATTCCGGCGGTCCATGCCGGAATAGCTGAAGGATATTCCTAATCAGGTACATCTATGAAAAGAGTATGTGAGTAGGAATAAATAATTATGTACAGCGTTTTCATCTTTAAAATATACCTAATAAAGGATATTCAGTTAACGCTGCAAGTTAACTGAATGTCTTGCCCTTTCATGCAAGTTATCAAGTAACTCTTTGATGTTGAAAACGCTGTATTTTAAAAAACAGCCCAATTTATGATATAAAATATCCCGATGGACGATCTTCAAAAGGAGCCAAAGTTATATCAAGTCGCCCACACGATGCCTATATCAATAGGCGATTAGCTGTACGTGTGGCGACAGAAGGTAAGCATGTATTGCCATCTGACTATGTATATGTTGCTTTTCCAACAGCAGATATTGGTTTTGGTGGTGGTGGTCTTGACGCATTAAGTAAAGACTTTTCTTTTGATAACACCGATTACAATTATGCTATTAACAGCATTACAGGCTTTATTCTCATTGGTGAATTCATTGAGATTAAACCAAATAAATCAGAGATTAAACGTGATGTTTGGATTTGTAACACAAAAGCTTTTCCTCATGCATCTGATACTGTTAAAACACTTCTCCATAAATTTGACAATGCTACCATTGACCATCGTATTCACCATCAATATATTCGAGAGATGCTAAAAGCTCTTAATCCTTAAAAAAATATTTAGTTAGATAGCCCATGCGGAACCGGCGTACCCGGCGAGCAAGCAATAAATGGCCTTGGTCATCATTCAGCCCGATTGGGTGAGTCCGTAGCCCGGATGGAGCCGCTTGCGGCGTAATCCGGGTTTTGTGGTCGCGCTCACCCGGATTACGCCGCAAGCGGCTCCATCCGGGCTACGACACTTGTTTTGACCTCATTAGGAAGATGTTTCAGCTAAACCCAAAACGCCGTCATTCCGGCAGGGATCGCCGGAATCTAGGCTCCATGGACGGCGGGGTTTGTGGGCATCCCTGCAATCTGGATTTAGGCGATCCCATAAATTGATTTACACGAGGCAATAAATGATTATCCACCCAAGACCAGACCAAGAGTTTAAGATCCATGAAGCCATTCGTTACGGCTTAATCGAAAACGAAGTGGAGTTGCTAAACCTTGGCTTGGAACATGGCCTGACCCTCGTTACCCGCAATAGCAAAGACTTTGTCGGACGGATCTTCCCAGCCGATTTCAGCCAAGTCATTGATTAAAACAAAAAAACCGGGAAAACTCTTAAAATGTAGGCATGTAAGCTGTATTTATGCTATTGACATGGCTGACTAAATATTATTATAATGTCGCCATGTTTGTAGCCCACATACCCAACCGCAACTCAAAACCGACCATCCTGCTCCGCGAATCCTACCGCGAGGGCGGCAAGGTCAAGACGCGCACCATCGCCAACCTGACAAAGTGGCCGCCGGAGCGGCTCGCGGCCATGGAGCGGCTGTGCAAGGGCGAATTCGACGACTGGACCGGCGGCGACATGGTCAGCGGCGAGATTTTCGGCATCCTGTTCGCGCTCAAGTTCCTGGCTGACCAGGTGGGCATCACGCGGGTGCTGGGCGCCGCCCCGGAAAGCAAGCTGAGCCTGTTCCTGATCCTGGCGCGCATCGCCCACGGCGGCTCGCGGCTGTCGGCGGTGCGCTGGGCGGGGCAGCACGCGGCGGGGGACGTGCTGGGGCTGGGCGTGTTCGACGAGGACGACCTGTACGCCGCGCTGGACTGGCTGGCGGGCCAGCAGGAGCGGATCGAGCGGGAACTGTACCAGGGGCATGTGGCGCGGCACGGGAAGCCGCCTGCGCTGGTGCTGTACGACGTGACCTCCAGCTACTTCGAGGGAGAGTCCAACGAGTTGGCCGAGTATGGCTACAACCGCGACGGCAAGAAGGGCAAGCTGCAAATCGTCATCGGCCTGCTGACGGCGGAGGACGGGGACCCGCTGGCGGTGCGGGTGTTCGAGGGGAACACGGCGGACCCTTCCACAGTGGCGGACCAGATCAAAGTCTTGAAGGAGCAGTTCGGCATCGCCGAGGTGGTGATGGTGGGCGACCGGGGCATGATCAAGGCCAAGGGGAAGGAAGCCCTGTCGGCGGAAGGCTTCCGCTACATCACCGCGCTGACCGATGCCCAGGTGCGCACCCTGCTCAAGCAGGGCGTGTTGCAGCCGGACCTGTTCGACACCCACCTCTGCGAGGTGGAGCACGACGGCAAGCGCCTGGTCGTGCGCCGCAACGACACCGTGAGGGTGCGCGAGGAGCGGCGGCGGGAAGACAAGCTGAAACAGTTGCAGGAGAAGGTCGACGAGCGCAACGCCTTTGTCGCGAAATCCAGCCGCGCCAGCGCGGAGAAGGGGCTGGCCGCGCTGCAGCGCTGGGTCAAAAGCCACAAGCTCGGCAAATTCGTCACGCTCACGCTGGAGGAGCGGGTGATCCTCTGCGCCATCGACGAGGTGGCCAAGGAGGAAGATGGGCTGCTGGACGGCTGCTACATCCTGGAGACGGATGTCCCCAAGGGCTTGATGGATGCCGCGACGGTGGACGGGCGCTACCGCGACCTGCAAAAAGTCGAGCGCAACTTCCGCACGATAAAAACGACGTTCCTGGAAATCCGCCCGATCTTCGTCCGCAAGGCAAAGCGCACCAAGGCCCATGTGTTCGTCGCGATGCTGGCGTTGAAGATCACGCGCCAGTTCGAGTCCAGCTTGCGCAAAGGGTTCGGAACCGTCGGCGAGGACGACGCGGCCATCACCCCCGAAGACGCACTGGTGGCGCTGGGGCGGCTCACCTACCTCTATACGACGGGCCGCGACGGACAGCGCCAAGCCCACCTGCCCCGCCCGGACGGGCACCAGTCCAAAATCCTCGATGCCCTAGGGCTTTCCTTCCCGGCCAAGACGAAAGACCTAAAACTGGCAGCGTAGGCAGTAGCCGATTTCGCCGCATCGTCAATTTTCAAATCAAAAACAAACACCTATGGCAGAATTGTGCCTATCGGCTGGGGGAACATCCG
>Ga0209697_10007764_pt1 | contig 12417 bp, 7 predicted proteins | sample AliMusrvi5mmetaG_FD_184115 | JGI IMG/M metagenome (GOLD analysis project Ga0209697, IMG submission 184115) | Freshwater lake bacterial and archeal communities from Alinen Mustajarvi, Finland, to study Microbial Dark Matter (Phase II) - Alinen... | ecosystem: Environmental > Aquatic > Freshwater... | reverse complement strand
GCAGGATTTCATCCTTGAGGTAATCGGGCAGCGGGCTGGGTGAGTGGGACATGGGCGCAGTTTAGGTGGATTTTCGCCGCGGTGCAAGTCAGGAGAATGGTTTTTTGGCAGCGTTGTGGCGGCGGCCTGTGACCGTCGCAGCGCATGAAACACGATTCAGGTTTGCGATGAAATTGGGCCGTTGACCCTAAAGGGTTGAAGATCGCCCGTGTTTCCACGTAAGGTGCCGCGTGTGAGTGACCAGCAGCAAAGCGGAGGCACGGAGGAGGCGCGGACGGAGGTCCGTGCGCCGCGCAATCGCCATGAAATCCGTGAGAACCGCAAGGCCGTCGTGGCGGGCACGCTGATCGGATGGTTCATGAAGGTGTGCGCCTGGACGTTGCGCTTTCAGATAGAGGACCGCTGCGGCATTGGCACGCCGGGCGTCCATCCGGCGCCGGTCATCTATGCGCTGTGGCACAACCGGTTTTTCACCGTGCCGGCGGCCTGGCACATCCTCTGCGGGAAATTGCGCAAGTCCGTGGTGCTCACCAGTGCCAGCAACGATGGGGCGATGGTCGCGCGCGCGATGGCGGTGTTCGGGTTTGCGGCGGTGCGCGGGTCGTCGTCGCGGCGCGCGGTGGCGGCGCTGGTCGGCATGAAGCGCGCGATTCGCGACGGCTTCGACGTGTGCGGCACGCCCGACGGCCCGCGCGGCCCGCGCTATGTGTTTCATCCGGGCCTGGTGAAAATCGCGGAGGCCACCCACACGCCGATCATTCCCATCCACGTGCGCTTTGACGCGGCGTGGCGACTGAAAACCTGGGACCGCTTCGTCATTCCGAAACCGTTCAGCCGCGTCCATGTCATTTTCGACCGGCCGATCACGGTGATGCCCGCGGCGGATGCGGCGGCCTTTGAGGCGCAGCGCCAGCGCATCGAAGCCGTCCTCCTGGCGGGGGTTGATGATTTGGAATTGCCAGTCGTTGACAAAGGGATTGGAAGAAGTGTTCAGTGAACAGTGGCCAGTGGCCAGTGAAAGAGGTACAAAGGAGCTAGTCCTGTCGTGGCTTCGTGCCGGGGCAGAAGAGTTTGGCAAAATGATGGAAGCGATTGATAGGGAGCCACAACTTATTGCCGTGGCTTCGTGTCGGGATTGACGAGTTTGGTAAAATCATGGTGGGTAAAATCATGAAGCGAAGAATTCGGGCAGGAAAGTTGGCGGAAATCTATGCCTGCCCAGAATTCAGCCTGCCGCTGGGCTGGAATTCCCAATCCTCCTGCCAAACGTCTCTTCGTGAGATCAATCAGCCGTGACAGCCTGCACGGTGGGGAAAGGCCGACCTGTTGCGGCCGTTCACTCATGGTAAGGAGCGGCCCAGACTGGGAGTTTGTCCGCCGAAGCCTTGACCACCTCCACCACCTTGCCGGTTTCCGTCTCCATGAGTTCCACTGTCGCCGTTGTTGATCAGGACCGGGTCGGGCGGATAGCTGGCCTGCCGCTGGAAGCCCGCACCACAGTTATAGGCCAGATTGTTATAGAACTTGCAATTGGATCCGTTGTTGGTGTGGTAAGCGCAGTCGCCGGTGTTGACCACGATGTTGTTGCGACAAATGCCACCCGTGTGTTCCGGGGCGGTTTTCCCGCCTTCCACCAGCGGCAGCCACTGCTTGCCGGTCAGGCCGCCGCCGAAGCTGATGCCGACGGCGCCTCTGGCGCCCCTGCCATCGACCAGGTTGTTTTCTATCAATCCGTTCCTGCCGCCGCCTTTGAGGAAGATCCCGTAGTGAGTGGCGCCGTCCTTGCCGTAGTCATGGACATAGTTGCCGCGAATGATCCAGTCGTCGCCGGCGACGAGGTCGATGGCGGTGCCGGGGCAGTCATGCCACTCGCAATGATCGAGGATGACATGGTCGGGACCCTGTTCCCGGTTGCGCGACGCCTTGAACAGGTACTCCGTGCAGCAACTGACCCTGCAATCGATCATGCACAGTTCGCCGCCGCCGCGGGTGGCGTCGAGCTGGATCAGAGCCCATGGCTTTGACCGTCACGTTGGGCTTTTCGCTGGTCAAGGATTGCAGGTTGTCAAAGGCGGCCGGTGCGGCGGTGGTGACTTTCTGCGGTTTCTGCAGATAGACCTCCAGTTTGTCGCTCGCCTTTGCGCTCGCCCACCGGTAGGCGACAAGCGGGTCGGGCGAGAGCGGCACTGCGGGCCCGCTAAAGCTGCCGGAGCTGATAGGCGGGTACGGCTCCTTGATCGGCGAGGAACCCCAGAGGGATTGCGCGCCCGCCTGGAAAGGCACGACGCCGACATTGGCGATGGCATATAGTAGAATGAGTTTTTGGAGAGTCATGTTTTGGTCTTCAGTTGATCTAAATGCGGGATGGGGATGCTGGTAGGAATGGTTGCTCTTGTAAATGGATGTCTTGGCAATTCGCATGTTTAATGGGGAAACGACTCACTTCCCTCCGTGTACCGGCTGCCCGGTGGCGTCGATCAATTGGCTGGTGACGATCAGCACGGTTTGCGAGCCGTCGGGGCGGGCTTGCACGCTGACGCGGGAGTTGCCATCGCTGGAGAAGCCGGCAGTCTTCAGCTCGCGCGTGTTGACAACAGGCTTCGAGGTGGACGGATCAATGTCACCCCTGGTGTCGGTGAAGTTGACCGTCATTTCGCTGCCGAATCCGAGAAGATCGGTACTGACGTTCAAGACGAGTCCGACATTCACTTTTTCAAGCGTCTCCGCCCCATCATCCGTCGGGTAGGTCAATTCCCGGGTGAGTTCAACGGTACCGCTTTGGCCATTGGGTGCCGTGATGGAAGGCATTGTTAGCAAATCGCCATCTCTTTGTTCGGCCACAAGACTCATCGTACGCACATCATCTTCGGTCATTTGGGATGCTTCGTTGAACTCAAAATTAGATCCTGCCGGGATTTCCATGCATTTGGAGATGATCTTGGTTAGCGGTGGCATGTCACTTCTGATCGTGCTTGCCAGCGCGGAAATCTTCGCGGCATCGGCGCTGCTGGCGGTTTCCAATTGCAGGTTTCCTCGTAAACTCCCAGCAGTTTCCACAGCGCCTCGCCCAAGGTCAGCCCGTCGATGACCACTTGCGGCAGCATGAATTCTTTAAGCCGTTCCGGAGCATGCGTGCCTTTCGGGCCTGGTGCCCCCCGCTTGGCGACCCTGGTCCGAAAGCTGCCCGCGGCTTGCGAGTCCTCGGCGGATTCGTGGGCATTGTTCCGGGACGAAGTTCCGGCGCCGGCTTCGGGCCGCAGAGATCCGTGAGTTTTCGTCCACAGGCCGCAGGCGAGGATGATGAGTGCCGAAATTGCAAAAAGGATTTTTCTCATGATGGTACCAGTCCTTGTTTTTCCATAACAGGTTTTCATACTTTTGGAGGGTTTTGACGTCTTTCGAGCTCTTGCGCATGCGATTGACCAGATTACTCACGTGGGCTCTGTGCCCCATGGCTATCTGTTGGATTAGCATCCCGTGGAGCGCGGGCTTTAGCCCGCCTGAAAATCTGGGCCATCCCCCGGCCACGTCACCACCTTGGCCCGCCCGCCCCGTCATTCCACCGCGGGCGGCCGGCGCAGCGATTTCTTGCTAGACAGGATCCGCTTGTCGGCCACCGAGCGTTGTTTGGAACGGCGCGAGCGGCGGCGTTTCTGGCGGCGGATTTTTTCCATTTCCTGCACGCGCTCCGACTCCCTGCCGTCGCGGATGGCTTCCAACTCCTCACACAGTTCGCGGCGGGCCAGGAAGCGGTTCATTTCGCGCGAGCGCTCGGCCTGGCATTTGATGATCTATGAGGGCTCTGCCACCTGCGGCTGGTTCCTGTTCGCCGCAGGGGTCTTGACTTAGGCCATGAAGCCTTCTTACCATCCTCACTCCAATCACCCTGACATCTCCCCCGGTCAGCATGTAACGTGCGATGTCGCTGCCGAAGGTGTGGCCGTGGCCACAGGCTTCGCACGGGACCCACCCTCTCGGGCGCATCCCTCCTCTCCGCCTGCTCGCCAGATGCCCTGGCCGTATCGAGTTCACTTTCGTTTGGGGCTGGTCTTTCGCCTTGTGCAGCTCCCCACGACGCATCGCTGCGCCGCAGTAGCACTCGGCTACCCGTCGGTTCCACGTCCCTGACGGACTCAGACTTTCACTGGTTGGTTTCATGGTTTCATCAACGCACGGAGCGGCGACCTCTGGTCGTCGATGCCCACGGTAAGCCAATTCGCGGAGGCAATCCGCTTCCCATTGACTCCTCATGGTCAAGGGCGGCCGGAGGCCACCCCTCCTTGAGGGCGATTCGGAGAGCGCTCCTCCTTGGGCGTTTTGGCATGCACCCGAAACGCGGGGCAGGCGCAGGGCGGGCCTGAGCCGCTCTATCAGCCGCGGCAAGCGGCAAGCGGGCAGGCAGAGGGAGTGACCGTCTCAACCATGACTTGAGTAAATGCAAAAAAGAGCGAAGGGCCGTCAACAGGAAAATCGTGAAGGATGAAAATAATAAGTCCGAATCCGAGATATGGAATTCAGTATATAGATTTGGTCATTAGATGAGTCATTCCGCTCCGGCACTCGCCCGTTACTCGCCAGTCCTTGGTTTATACGACAGGTGTTGGATTTCAAATATTCGGACAAAGAGAACCACAACCGAGCGAAGCGAGATGGCCTGACTGACAAATATCCAAATAATCTCAGGCAAATTGCACCGAGAGCCACTGAAACCACTGAAAATATGAAAATCAGTGTCCTCAGTGGTAATATCAGACTGTCCAACCTTGTGTAGTCCAACCTACCGACTCTTCAGTAGATGCCCTAACCCCAATTCCGTGGTTTGATATTATACGTCGGGGGGAGAGATGACACATATTTCAAACTGATGCGGGAGGTGAATTGATAGGACCCGGAGCCGACTTGGAAGACGGCCGTGTCGTTTTCCTGCCGCAAGAGTTTCACGCTCTCAGCCTGCGCCGCGGGTTTGGCGGATTCTGTCACCGAATTGGCATCGGACGCCGGGACGAAGACAGTGGCGGGGTGTTGCCGGGGACGGTGATTGCCAGGGTGAACTTATCTCCCTCGGATTTCCAGCGGCTGGTGATTCTGCCGCGGATGGAATCGTAGCTGGCATTGCACCAGGTCACTTCCTTGGTTGGCAGCGGGCGAATGATGAATGATTGATAGCCGGGATGCTGTTCGTCGGGATTGATCCCGGCGATGTTGCGCCAGAGCCATTCGCTCGCCGCGCTGTGGGTCCAGTGATTCAAAGATGGGTTTTGGCTGTTGGCATTGAACGCTTCCCACAAGGTCGTGCTGTGATCGACCATATATCCCCATGACGGTTGCTCGCGCCGGTTTAACATTTCCGCTGCGTCCGCGTGGTAGCCGGCGTTGGAGAGGGACAAGAGCAATTCGATGCTGCTCCAGAAGCCGGTGGTGGGATGATGGCCATTCTTGACCACCAACTGCACCGATCGCTTGGCTGCCTGCGAACGCAACGGTTCGTCGAGCAGGCCGAATTGCAGGGCGATGGCATAACTGCCCTGCGCGTCGCCCAGATCAGCGGCGTCAAAGCCATAGGCGGCGGAGATGATTTCCAAGGGTTTGCCGGCTTTGCCAGTGCGTAAAACCGCGGCATTTTCAGCAAACTCCTGTTCCAGCGCTGCGGACCCGTTGCGAATGGTTAGGTGCGGGGTCTTGAGATGATTCAATGCCCGATCATCAAAGCCCGGTTGATACCAGCCGGACCTATCGCGGCGGCAATCATAGGCTTCGCCGTCCAACAGATCCGACCAACGCGCGGGTCCGTCCAGGGTGCTGCGCCATTGCCCATCCGTGCCAAGGCACCCCGGGTTCCATCGATCAGTTCGACGTTGAGTTGCGCGAGGAATTGAGGGAAATATCCGTAAATGCATTTCATATCCATCAGGTTCACGTGGCACTGCCTGTATGATCCACCAGGATGCGCGCATCACTGAAATCCCGCTTGTCCGCTGCTTCCAGCTTGAAGCGGCGCGGGAACATGGGCGTGCGGAAATCCGCGTTCTGGCCTTGGGGCCGGGCGGGAATCAGGTCCATGCCGTCCATGCGTTTGGCAGCGCCGAGATCGAGGACGATCCACTTGGCGGCATCGGGTCGGGATGCCAGTTGGCTGCGGTAGCAATGGATCGGCGTCATGGGACGATTGTCCGGGTCCGCAAGGATTGGGTCACTGATCCATAGGGCTTTCCAGTCGGCAGGCTGAAGCAAGCCCATGCTCCACGATGCCGCTTGGCTCCAGGCGGACGGTTTGCCGTCGCGATCCCAGATGCGCACTTTCCAGAAGCACATGGCACGCGATGTCAGCGCTTGGCCTGCATATTCCACCTGCGCCGAATCAGCCGAGTGGACTTTGCCGCTTTCCCACATGTCGCCTTTGTCGGCGGCGAGCAAGTCCTCGGTGGATGCGGCCAGAATCTGATAGGCCGTCTGCGTCTCGCCACGACGCTCCGATGTGATTGTCCAACTGAGCGCGGGCCGCGGCTCGTCGAGGCCTGATGGATTATTCAAATGTTCGCAACGCAAGTCAGCGACTGTGGCGGCCGCTGCGCAATTCGCCAAGGCCAAGCCCACAGCCAGCCAGCAAACAAATATCTTTGACAGTCTTTCTGGATTCATTGGGTGCTGGGAATCTGGTTTTGGGGTGAAGGCACCTGGAAGAGGTCGTTGGTGATCGGCGAGCGGCGGGATTCAGGCAGGAATTCGTGCTCTCGTAAATGGTGACATGGTAATTCGCATGTACGATTTGGCAATTTTCGAACAGGAGAAAGCAGAGGACGCAGAGGTTTGCCAGCTAAGTCGCATCCCGCCGTGAAAACCTGGCAAATGGGTTGTCAACGGGTCTGAACGCCCTCAGGCGGGAGGTTTGTCTAATTGTTTGTTATGCAATACGTTGGCATCAAACGGGTTGTGAAATACTCCATAAACAGGGAGGTTACGGCATCCGTCAGTACCCACATACACTTACCCCCGAGCGGTCAAACCTTTCACATCGTTGTTAGAAACCCAGCCGTTCTCGCGACCATCACCTTGCCACAACGCCCGATCCCTCCTCCGCGTCCCGCTCCACGATTTGTGCCGATGGATCGCACTCGTGTGTCTTCGTCCTGGGTTCAGCGGCAGGAGCAAGTCCGTCGAATTGCCAAATTACACATGCGAATTGCCAAGCCATCCATTCCCCCTGGCAGCAATCCCAGCCTAGTTTGCCTTTTCGCATTCACCGGAACCGATGAATCATCGATTCCTGCCGTCCCCAAGCGCCTTCACTCGAAACCCCATTTGGTAGCAATTCAATCCGTCCCTTGTTTCCTCCATCGCTCAATCTAGCAACGTCCCAAAAACCCAAGCCACAGCAATGAAACCAAAATATAAGAATCACCTCGCTGCCGCGTTTCCATCGCGCCTGATCCTGAGGTTCGGCCTTGCGACCATCGGGTTTTCATCCGTGCTCCACGCCGACAACACGTGGGATGGTGGAAGCACCGCGGTGGGTGGCTTTTGGGATTGGAGCGACGCCGTCAACTGGGGTAGCAATACGGCCCCCACGCTGCCTGGCTTGCTGACGTTCGCGGGGACCAGCGGCCTGCTGTCCTTCGATGACCTGAGCGCGCAAACCATCAACGGTTTCACCTTCAGTTCCGGAGCGGGAGCATTTGTGATCAGCGGCAACGCCATCACTCTGGGCGGCGACATCACCAACAGCGGTACCAACCTCGAGACGATCAATCTGGCCATGGCCACGACCGCAGTCCGCAACGTGACCACGGCCGCCAGCGGCGGTGACGTCACCCTCGGCGGAGCTCTCAGCGGTCTCGGTGGGGGTATCACGAAGGCGGGCTCCGGGACGCTCACGCTCAGCGGCAACATGATCTACACCGGCGTTACCACCGTCAACGCTGGCACCCTGACGCTCAGCGGAACCAGCACCTACATCGGTAACACCCTGGTCAACAACGGCATCCTGAATGTCAGCGGCACCATCAATAGCCCCGTTACCACCCTGACTATCGGAGAAGTGAGTTCTGGCAACAAGGCTGTGGTCAATGTGACCGGAAGTGTGACTGAATATCAATTGTATGCTGGCACCAGCGCTGCCAGTGGTGCCCTGAACCTGAAGTCCGGCGGCATCATCAACCAGGTTGGGCCCGACGGCGAAAACAACTTCAACATGGGCGTCAACAACAACGCCTATGGCTACTTCAACAATAGCGGCGGCACTCTCAATTCGGCACGCATCACGTTTGGTAATCAAAGCGGCCAAAGCAACGGCACCGGCGTCGGCCTCATGTCCGCCGGTACGATTAACAACTCCAGCTACTTGATCCTTTCCCGGGCGGTTGGGAGCGTCGGCGAGTTCACCCTCACCGGCGGCATCCTCAACCGCAGCACCGCGGGTGCGGGACAAACCCTCGCCCTCGGCTGGGACGGAACGGGTGGACGAGCGGAACTCAACGTCCTCGGCGGTCTGATCAACAATTCGGGAGCGGGGGGGGTGGTCAATTACGGCAACAACGTTGGAACCGTGACGGGCATTCTCAACTTGAACGGGGGGACGTTGCGGACCAACAGCTTCACCAAAGTCGCCACGGCCACGGCCTACTTCAACTTTGGTGGCGGCACGCTGCAGGCGAGTTCCTCGACCACGGCCTTCATGCCGGCGCTGACCGCGGTTTATGTCAACGGCGCGTTCGGCTCGTTTGCGGGTGGCGCGGTGATTGATACCAACGGTTTTAATGACACCATCGTGGCACCCCTGCTGGCCCCGACGGGTAGCGGCCTCGCCACGCTTCCCATGTTGACCCAGGGCTCCGGCTACATTGGCGCGCCGCATGTAACGATCACCGGCACGGGGACGGGTGCCACGGCGATTGCCAACATGGTGGACGACGGCGCGGGCGCGTTGAAGGTCGGTTCCATCACCATCACCAATCCGGGCGTGGGTTACACCGGCACGCCCATCTTCGCCCTCAGCGGTGGCGCCCCCGGCACGGCGGGCACCGTGGGCACCGCGACCCTCGCCGCCAACACCAGCGGCGGCCTGACCAAGAGCGGCACCGGCACCCTCACCCTCAGCGGCACCAACACCTACACTGGCACCACGATCGTCAGCGGCGGCACCCTGCAGCTCGGCGATGGCACCAGTGGCTCCCTGGCTGCCACCGCGCTTACTTTCAACGGGGGCACGTTCAACTACAAAGGCGTCGCCGCTGGCAGCACGCAGACGCTGGGAATTCTGACGTTCGGCAGCGCCGAGGGTACGGTCCAGTCCACCTACGGCACGAGTGGCACGACGACGCTGGGCTTCGCCTCGCTCGCGGCCCGCACGGCCGGGGCGACGGGCAACTTTGTGACGACTGGTGGAACCAACGGCACCACGAACCTGATCAAGTTCACCACAGGGCCGACCGCAGGGGCGCTCATCGACCGCGGCCTGTTCTTCAGTGGCGGTAGCTATGCGACCTACGCTGCCGGCGGATTTGTCCGCGCCTATGGCGTGGGCGATACGAACTATGTCGCCGCTGCCGGCGGAACCAACACGATCGTTTCGGGATCCACCACCAATGTGGCCCTGACCGGCAGTGTGACGTCACAGGGCGCTGCAATTATCAACACCCTGAACCTGGGAGCCAACTCGCTGGGTCTCGGTTCGGTGGCCTTCCAGACCGATGGCATCCTGCAGTCCGGCGGGGCAACCTCGACGATCAGCGGTGGCACCAGCCTGAGCACGGCCACCGCCAGCGGCGAACTGGTCGTTCGCAGCAACCTGTCCACCGATACCCTGGCCATCAGCACCCCCATCGTGGACAATACCGGCGCCACGGCGTTGACGCTGGGCGGCGCGGGCACGTTGACCGTTTCGGGTGCCAACACCTATACCGGCACGACCACGCTCAACGGCGGCACCCTTGCCCTGGGCAGCAGCGGCGCGCTCGGCAGCACGGGCAACATCGTGTTCAGCGGCGGCACCCTGCAATACAGCGCCAGCAACACCATCGACTATTCCTCACGCATCAACAGCGCCACCAGTGCGGGCGCGGTCTTGATCGACACCAACGGCCAGAATGTGACCTTTGCCACCGGGTTCTCCAGCACCAAGTCCGGCGGTCTCACCAAGGTCGGCACCGGCACTTTGACGCTGAGCGCCGCCAACGCCTATACCGGCGCAACGTCGATCACTGCGGGCACTCTGAGTTTAACCGGTTCGCTCACCGGCGGCGGGGCCGTTTCGACGGCGGGCAGCGCCATCCTCAACGAATCCTCCGCGGGCGTCATCAGCGGCGGGGCTTCGGTGTCTCTGGCAGGCTCCGGCACGAGCATTCTTGCGGGTATCAACCCCTATACGGGCGCTACGACCCTTAGCGCAGGCACTCTGAGTTTGACCGGCTCGCTCACCGGCGGCGGGGCCATCTCGACGGCGGGCAGCGCCATCCTGAACGAGTCCTCCACGGGCGTCATCAGCGGTGCGTCTGCGGTGACCCAGGCGAGTTCGGGCACAAGCATACTTGGCGGTGCCAACACCTACACCGGCACCACCACCGTTTCCGCCGGCACCCTCAAGTTGGGCAGTTCCTCGGCACTCCCCAGCAGCAACGCCTTGACCGTGGCTGGGGGGACCCTGGATCTGGCGGGCTTCAACGCCGCCACCACCTTCCTCGGCGGCGGCGGCGTGATCTCCAACAGCACCACCTCCGATTCGACATTAACACTCAATCTCGACGCCAGCGTCGCGGCGACTTACGGGGGGACGATTACCACCCCCTCGACGGGAAAGGTGAACATTGTGTTCAATGCGACCGCGGGTGGAAACTCATCGAACTTCTCGCTGAATAGCGCCGGCACGTTCAAGGGAGCGGTCACGGTGAATGGGCCAGGCTCGACGGCGGGAGCTACCGGCATCCTGGGTGTGGGGAACAACACCGCGCTGGGCGATGCGACCAATGTGATCACGCTCAATAACGGCGGCGGGCTGTCATCTTTGTTTAACCCCGGCGCAGGTGGCGGTTGGAGCAGCCATAACTCAGGAATCACGGTCGCCAATCCGATTGTGCTATCAGGAACCGCGGGCGGAGTCATCCGCCAGGGCTTTACCGACCTGCTTACCCTGAGCGGGGGCATCAGTGGCTCGGCCGGCCTCACCAAGACCGACAGCGGCAGCGTCATTCTTACGGGCACCAACTCGTACACCGGCACCACCACCCTCAGCGGCGGGTCGTTGCAACTCGGCGGCGGCAGCACGACCGGCACGCTCTCCACCAGCAGCGCAATTGTGGACAACGCCAACTTCACCATCAACCGCAGCAATGCGGCGGCGCAGGGCACGGATTTCAGCGCGGCCGCCATCACCGGCACCGGGTCGTTCACCCAGGCGGGCACCGGCACCACCACTCTAACTGCCGTCAACTCGTACACCGGCACCACCACTCTCAGCGGCGGGTCATTGCGACTCGGCAGCGGCAGCACAACCGGCACGCTCTCCACCAGCAGCGTGATCGTGAACAACGCGAACCTTACCATCAACCGCAGCAATGCGGTGGCGCAGGGCACGGATTTCAGCGCGGCCGCCATCACCGGCACAGGTTCCTTCACCCAGGCGGGCACCGGCACCACCACTTTATCTGCCGCCAACACCTTCAGTGGAAACACCCTCGTGAGCGCAGGCGTGCTGACCTTGGGCAACAACCTAGCGCTCCAGAACAGCGCCATCGACACCTCCGGCGCGGGCACCATCACGGTGGCCGGCTTCACCACCCCGACCTTCGGCGGCCTCACCGGCAGCGTCGCCTTGGCCTCGGTGATTACGACCGGCTACAGTTCCGTGACCGGCATCACCTTGAATCCGGCAAGCGGCGTCACCAACACCTATTCGGGGGCCATCGCCAATGGGGCCATGTCCCTCACGAAGTCCGGGCTCGGCACCCAAGTTCTCTCCGGAACGAACAGCTACACCGGCACCACCACCCTCAGCGGCGGGTCATTGCAACTCGGCGGCGGCGGCACGACCGGCGCGCTCTCCACCAGCAGTGCAATTGTGGACAACGCCAACCTCACCATCAACCGCAGCAATGCGGTGGCGCAGGGCACGGATGTCAGCGCCGCGGCCATCACCGGCACAGGGTCCTTCACCCAAGCGGGCACCGGCACCACCACTTTGACTGCCGCCAACTCGTACACCGGCACCACCACTCTCAGCGGCGGGTCATTGCGACTCGGCAGCGGCAGCACAACCGGCACGCTCTCCACCAGCAGCGCGATCGTGAACAACGCGAACCTTACCATCAACCGCAGCAATGCGGTGGCGCAGGGCACGGATTTCAGCGCCGCCGCCATCACCGGCACAGGTTCCTTCACCCAGGCGGGCACCGGCACCACCACTTTGACTGCCACCAACTCGTACAC
>Ga0209697_10007758_pt1 | contig 12426 bp, 7 predicted proteins | sample AliMusrvi5mmetaG_FD_184115 | JGI IMG/M metagenome (GOLD analysis project Ga0209697, IMG submission 184115) | Freshwater lake bacterial and archeal communities from Alinen Mustajarvi, Finland, to study Microbial Dark Matter (Phase II) - Alinen... | ecosystem: Environmental > Aquatic > Freshwater... | reverse complement strand
GGCAATGTGCGAAGCAGATCAAAATATCTTTTGCCGCAGTAGTCTTTGCCTCACTAATATTAAAAACTTTTCGGTCGAATTTCTGCTCCATGTATTTAGTCTTCCCGTTAATTGTAGCTTCCTTTATTTGAGTTACGCCCGGGATCAAGAATATATTTCCAACACTAATTTTTGTATTATCCTTTACACTAAAATTTATCGTTTTCTCATTATAACCTAAATAATTTGTCAAAAGATACATTCCTTTTTTCCAGGCTAAATTCTTTATTTTGAATTCGCCTTTTTCATTGGTTAAAACAGAGGTGACGATTGAATCTTTTTGATTTTTCACAATAACATTGCCATAAGCTAAACCCGACCGGCTAAGGCTGTCAATTAAGGAGCCGCTGATTTGAACGGTCTGTGAATGGACTTTAAAACTGAAAAGGCCAATGCTAAAAATAAAGGCGAGTTTTTTCATTATTATTCTTTTACAAATTTCTTATAAACTGTTGAGTTTTCGGATTTCACTTCTACAACATATACACCGCATGGAAATGATGAGATATCAATTTTTGTTTTTTGCCCGTTGGTTACCAAGGTTTTTATTAACTGACTGTGAATGTTTGAAATTTGTATCTGTGAAAACTTTGCGGTTTCGATTGTGATTTTGTCATTTGCCGGATTGGGATATAATGCAATAAAATTATCCTGTTCAATCTCGTTAACACCCATCCATGTTACATTGAAAGGTAACGAGGTTGCGGAACAGCCGCTAATGTCCGTAACTAAAACCGTATAATTACCATTTTGCAATGGAGTATAGGTTTGCGATGTTGCTCCAACTAATAAATTGCCATCTAAATACCATTGATATGAAGAGGCGGAAGAAGTTTGAAGGTCACTTCCGTTTTGCGTGATCACAGGTGTGGTATTAACAACAATGGTTGCACAATCAGATGCTGTACATCCAAACATATCACTTACATTGAGACAATATTGTGTTGTAACAGTTGGGCAAACAATAATTGAAGGCGTAGTTTCCCCATCACTCCATGCATAATTCACACCTCCTGTTGCTGAAATTGTGCTACAATCTCCCTGACAAATTGATGAAGGCGTTGCAGAAACTGTAGGATTAAGAACATCTACGATTACAGTAGTTAGTGCACTGGCAGAGCAACCGTTATTAGTAATGGTCACTGTGTACGATGTGGTTGTAACAGGACAAACAGTTTGAGTGGCAGTGGTAATTATGTTACTCCATGTATAAGTACCGCCACCTGTTGCCGAAACTGTGCTACATCCCCCAAGGCAAATTGTTGAAGGATTTGAAGAAGCATTGGCAACTACATTATGCACAGTCATTGTTACAACATTTGAAGAAGGACTGTTAGACCCCGAAATACATGTTGCATTTGATGTCATAACCACACTCACATGGTCACCATTGGTGAAAGAACAATTAGAATATGTTGAACTATTTGTACCTACTGATCCTCCATTTAACATCCATTGATAGGTTGGAGCTGTTCCACCACTTACTGGTGTGGCAGTAAAAGTAACGCATGACCCTGAACATATAATTGAGTCAGGAGATGCAGAAACACTGACACCAGGCAAAAGATTTGGCCCTACTGTCATTGTAACAACATTTGAAGAAGCCGGAGAGCCGGTAACACAAGCGGCATTTGATGCCATCCAGCATTTTATATGATCACTGTTTGCTAATTGGCAATTTGTATAAGTAGGACTGTTTGTTCCGACTATTACTCCATTTAATCTCCACTGATAACCAGGAGAAGTACCGCCATTGTTTGGTGTAGCTGTAAAAGTCACACAGGTACCTGAACAAATTGCTGAGCCCGGGTTTGGTGCTATTGCAACACTGGCAGGTAGATTTTGATTGACTGTCATAACAACCGTATCAGCAGTTAAAGGATTACCATTAATACAGGTACCTGACAAAGTCATTGTACAAATTATCGAGTCATTATTTGACAGGGTATTATTTGAATAAGTGGAACTATTCGTACCAACTGCAATTCCATTAAGGTACCATTGATAAACAGGATTTGTTACACCATTGGTTGGAGTTGCAGTGAATGTAACACTTGTTCCGGTACAAATTGCTCCTGTTGGATTAGCAGACACAGCAACGCTGGCCTGTATATTTGGATTCACGGCCAAAACAGTTGTATCTTTCGTTGACGGGCTTCCGTTTATACAAGCTGAATTTGATATCATTTCACAAATGATCGAATCATTATTTAAGAAAGATGTACTGGAATAAATGGAACTATTCGAACCAACGGCAAGTCCATTTAAAAACCAAAGGTATGATGGATTTATTCCACCGTTCGCTGGTATAGCAGTAAATGTGACCATAGACCCTTCGCATATTGTTCCTGATGGAGTAACCGACATACTAACACCTATAGGTAGATACTGAGTCACTGACATAACAATTGTATCAGAATTTGCGACATTTCCATTGATACAATCAGCATTTGATGTCATTTTACAAATAACCGAATCATTATTTGATAATGAAGAATTAGAATATGATGAACTATTCGTACCAACAGCCATACTATTTAAGAACCATTGGTAAGTTGGATTTGTGCCACCATTGATTGGAGTGGCTGTAAAAGTAACATTTGTTCCATCACAAATTGCACCTGCAGGGGTTGCAGCTACATTTACACCTTCAACTAAATTGGGATTTACTGACATAACAACTGTATCTGAACTTGTAGCATTTCCATTGATGCAAATAGCATTTGATGTCATTTTACAAATAACCGAATCATTATTTGATAGGGAAGAATTAGAATATGATGAACTATTCGTACCAACAGCCATACTATTTAAGAACCATTGGTAAGTTGGATTTGTGCCACCATTGATTGGAGTGGCTGTAAAAGTAACGTTTGTTCCATCACAAATTGCACCTGCAGGGGTTGCAAATAAAGTAACACTAACAGGCAAATTCGGATCTATGGTAATAGCAATATCATCTGAAAAAGCACCTTCGCAACCCGGACCATTTGTTCCTTTCACGTGAATTGTAGCCATTCCTGTATAAGTATCGTTCCAATCAACAGTTCCTGTGGTACCAGTTCCTGTAATTGTTCCTGCACCAATAGGAAGTATTTCCCAAACATAATCAGTAGCATCGGTTGCCCCTGCAGTTGTATAAATGCTATTTGGTGAATTCTCACACAAATTTATAGAACCAGTTGGAGTGGCAGCTTGTGATGGAGTAATACAGGGATCAAACTTCCGTACTTTACCAAAATCGCTCGAGATAGATATTGAACTTAAACATCCGTTTTCATTTGAGAAACAAATTCCGACACTTCCTTTTATTCCAGTGAAGGAGTTTATCTGAATACGCTTTCCAAGTCCCATTGCAATATTTAATGCAAAAAGCATTACTAGTAAAATAACTATTTTTTTCATGATGTTAGTATTTAAGTTGTTTAACAATTAATTATTCATTTTATAACTTTCAAACTGTCAAGTTCAAAAGTGGATATTGATGGTAGTAAAACATGTCTTTTTATTTTTTCTATAACAAGTATGGCAGTTCTGGCAGCAAATTCTTTTTTTGAAAAGCCACAATTTTTGCTCACGGCAGGTATGTTGGGCTGATGTACATACAATTTGTTTTTGATAAAAATATCATAGCCCCAACCCTGAATTGTCTTGTAAGTCTTAAATGTAACAGAGTCCTTTATTGCCAGAATAACATGATAAAGATTCCGTTTTACAAATGAAATATTGTTTGATTGAGTAAAACAATAAAATACCAATGAAATGAAAGAAATAATTAAGACCTGTTTTATCACAATTCTAATTGTTTATTAATTTTCAATGCAAATATTTATCTGGTTCCATTCACTTAATTCAACCATTCCTAAAAATTCCCTATACTTTCCAAAAAGAAAACTGTATGATTAGTTGAAAGATACTCATTACTCAGTGTTCGAAGAATGGTCATTAACCAATTTTGTTTCACCTTTTCACTATAGAAATTTTTCATTTTTGTATTCATAAAATAATCGCATCTAATGACATTAATAATATTTAGCAATAGAATAGAAAGGACATTTCTCTTCCTGATATCACTATAAAAAAGCGAGTTCTTACTTGTTAGTATTGGAAAGCCATAATTCATTTTTCAAATTTGAGGAATTAGTAAAATGAAATTCGCGACAAATATAAATATTAAATCTGAGCAAAATCATTATTTGTTGAAAAAAGTAATAAATAATTTTCACGCCAAGGCAAATGTTTAGTCACACCAAATAATCAATAAAATATTTGAACGATTTAGAATATGATTGGATAAGTAAAGACTTTCATTAAACATTCCATTCAGTTTGTATAGGAACAATCAAATAAATCAACACTTACAGCAGCCTAATTCTTCATGGAATAAAAAACTTAACAATTTTTAGGTTTCATCCAGGAGTTCATTTAGCATTGAACTGCAATGTAATTAGTGATAACACCATAAATTTCTTTAATAAAATTTCAAATCATTGAATCACTTTGGCATTTATTTTGCGAATAATATTACCAGTTATTTAAAAAATGGTATTTTTGCCACCTCAATTATTGTAAAATTTTAACTCAATCTCTTATGAAAAAAATTCTCAGTATTCTTACAGCCATGGTGTTTGTGTTCTTTTCTGTCAATTTAGCAAACGCTCAAAAGACAAAAACATTTCAGGGTACAATAACCTATGACATTTCATACAATAGTGCTACTTTAACACCTGCTCAAAAAGCAATGCTTCCAACTTCGGAAACTGTAACAATCAAAGATTGCAAAACAAAAACCGAAACAGACCTCGGACAAGGCGCTTCAATGACAGTGATCATTGACGGTTCAACAAAAGGATACACCTTATTGTTAGAATATATGGGTGAGAAATATGCAGTTAAATACACAGCTGCTGATACCGCAGAGGTGATGTCGAAAATAAAAATTCCAACAGTAAAAATTGCTGCTGAAACAAAAGTTATCTCGGGATTTACTTGCAAAAAAGCAATCTTAACATCAACCAATGATGATGGCACGACAGTGAATGACACTGTTTATTATTCTGAAGAAATAGGTTGTAAGGATATTAATTTCATGTCGGAATTTAAAAATGTTCAGGGTACAATACTCGAATCAACTCAATATTCATCACAGGTTGAAGGCACGATTGTCAAGAAAACCAAAGAAATTAAAAAAGGAAAAGTTGCTGACACCGTTTTCATGATCCCCAGCGATGCAAAGGAAATGACAAAAGAAGAATTTAAGAAAATGTTCGGTGGTGGCGAATAGTTCATCAAACTCTTTAAAAATCCTCCAGCATTGGGGGATTTTTTTGTTTATAAGTATTCCATAGCCAATAACAGGATTTTTTTACCTTTGCAAATCGGGAAGCATTTACAAATGGCAGACAAAGCAATTAAATTCAAAAAAAACACACTCAAATCCGAGGAAAAGGAAACTCCTGCCCCTATAAAAAAAGTTGCCGCAAATAAGAAGGAAAAAGTTACCAAACCTTCTTCGAAATCCTCTTCTAAAAATGAAAAGAAACCTGTGCGTTTGAATATCGCTTTTCTCAAAGATGAGAGATTGCATAAGGTTGTTGGTCTTTTTCTTCTTGTTTTTTCTGTTTATCTTTTGGCTGCATTTATTTCTTATTTGCTGACATGGAAACATGATGATGCGTTAATTTCAGGATCCGATTTTCTTTTGAATAAATCTTTGACGGTTGATAACTGGATGGGCAAGATGGGCGCTTATATTTCAGGTTATTTTATCAAAAGATGGTTTGGTGTTATTTCGTTTCTTTTTGTTCTGCTGCTGCTGGTGACAGGCCTGAAACTTTTTTTGAATATCAAACTTCTGCCTATTGGACTTACTTATAAATACACATTCTTCAGCCTTATCTGGTTTTCTATAACCTTTGGTTATCTCTTCACAAATCCCGATTACAGAATACTCGGTGGCATTTTCGGTTTTGAAGCAAATGCATGGCTGAATGGGATATTTGGAAGCATCGGAACAGGTCTGCTGCTGTTGTTTACATTTATGAGTTTTCTGATCATTGCATACAATCTTTCTTTCAAATGGTATAAGAAAAAAATAGCAGAGATCAGAGAGGAAAAAGCATTGGAAGAAGAGGAAGAAGCTGATGATGATAATGACATTGCGAATGATGAGGATACACTGGCCTTTGCCAAGAATACAATAATTAAAAAAGTCAGCCCCGACGGAAAGAATACGGTTAAAAAAAATACCATAAAGGAAAAGGAAACTGTTAACGAAAAGGACAATATTATTGAATTTGAAATAACAGAAAAAGAGCCAAAACAGAAAGAAGAAATAAAAACCCTCGTTAACGAACCTGTTGAAGTTGTCAATGAAAAGGAGAATGTAGAAATAACCGTTGAGAAGCCGGTTCCCAATAAAGTTAAATTGTCTGTAAGCGGCGCCGATGAAGAAAAACTCGCCGAAAGACTTATTGCTGAAATGGGGCCATTCGATCCCACACTTGACCTGAGAGATTTCAAACTTCCTTCACTGTATCTGCTTGATGATTACAAACCCAATTCAGTGGGCGTTCAAAAGGAAGAACTTGAAGAAAACAAAAACCGCATCGTCGAAACACTGAATAACTATGCAGTTCAGATTGAAAAGATAAAAGCTACAATTGGTCCAACTGTTACTTTGTATGAAATAGTTCCCGCAGCCGGCGTGCGTATTTCGAGAATTAAAAATCTCGAAGATGATATTGCTTTAAGTTTATCTGCTTTGGGAATACGTATCATCGCACCAATACCAGGCAAAGGAACAATAGGAATTGAAGTTCCAAATAAAAGACCTGAGATCGTTTCAATGAAGTCAATTTTATCATCAGATAAATTCACAAATAACAGTTTTGAACTACCTATAGGACTTGGGAAAACAATCGCTAATGAAAGTTTTGTAACTGACCTTACGAAGATGCCCCACTTGCTTGTTGCAGGTGCAACCGGACAGGGGAAATCTGTTGGTCTTAATGCAATATTGACATCTCTGCTTTACAAGAAACATCCTTCGCAGTTAAAGTTTGTGTTGATAGATCCCAAAAGGGTTGAATTAACTTTGTTCTCAAAGATCGAACGGCATTATCTTGCTAAACTCCCCGACCTTGAACAGGCAATTATTACCGACACCAAGCAAGTTGTAAGAACTCTTAATTCGTTGTGTATTGAAATGGATCTGCGTTTGGATCTTATGCATGATGCCAGAGTCAGGAACATCAAGGAATACAATGAGAAATTTATTTCGAGAAAATTAAATCCCAACGAAGGTCACCGTTTCCTGCCATACATCGTTCTTGTGGTTGATGAATTTGCAGATCTGATCATCATGGCCGGTCGTGAGATTGAAACTCCAATTACACGTTTGGCACAGCTTTCAAGAGCTATTGGCATACATTTGATCATTGCTACACAGCGACCATCTGTAAACATTATTACAGGTACCATCAAAGCAAACTTCCCTGCCCGTATGGCTTTCAGGGTAATTTCAAAAATTGACTCACGTACAATTTTAGATACAGGAGGCGCTGATCAATTGATTGGCCGCGGAGATATGCTTCTTTCAACAGGCAGTGATCTTATTCGTTTACAATGCGCATTTGTTGACATTCATGAAGTGGAAAAACTCACTGACTTTATTGGTGAGCAACGAGGTTTCCCGGATGCTTTCCATTTGCCGGAATATAATGAGGATAACAACGAAGAAGTGAAAGCTATTGAGCCGGGATCGAGAGATGAGCTGTTTGAAGAAGCTGCTCGTATAATCGTCAGTTCCCAGCAGGGATCTACATCACTCTTACAACGAAAACTTAAGCTGGGTTACAATCGAGCAGGCCGTATTGTTGACCAATTGGAGGCAGCAGGAATAATAGGAGCCTTTGAAGGAAGCAAGGCAAGAGAAGTTAAAATTCAGAATTTAGAAAATTTGGAACAGTTTTTGAAACACATTTAAAAAATCATAACAACATTTAAAATGAAAAAGATTGGAATAATGATGATAACCGCCATGATACTCGGTTTCACCAGTGTTAATGTTAAAGCGCAGATAACAGACACAAAAGCAAAAACAATTCTCGACAGCGTGAGCGCTGCAATGAAAACTTACACAACAATGAAAATCGAATTCACTTATACCATGGTCAACGCCAAAACAAAAGTGAATGAAACAAAATCAGGCACGATTCAAATAAAAGGATCTAAATTCAAACTCGAAATTGGAGGTCAGACTGTTTATTGCGATGGTAAAACCAAATGGACTTATATTAAAGATGACAATGAAGTAACCATCAATAATGCTTCAACAACCGACGATGCCAATCCCTTAAATATCCTGAATAATTACAGCCTTAATTATAAAGCAAAGTACATTAAGGATGTAGTTGAAGGCGGGAAAACACTTTCTGTTATTGACATGACGCCGATAAAAGGCAAATCATATTCCAAGGTCAGATTAAACATTAATAAAGCTGTTAAGCAAATTGCCAGCTATACGATCTATGATAAAAACGGATCGGAATACACTTCAAAAGTAACCAAGTTCACCACCAACCTTGTTATTGCTGACACCACTTTTACTTTCAATAAAGCCGATCATCCGGGAGTTACTGAGAATGATATGAGATAAGTCAATAGTCATTAGTCATTAGTCATTAGTCATTAACAAAAAATTCCAAATTCCAGGCTGGCCTTGGAATTTGGAATTTTTATTTTGGGTCTTGGGACTTATACCATTAGCTATTATAAGATAGTCTGTTATTAACCGCTTACTGTTAATATCTTTTTTATTTTTTAAATAGACTAATAAATATAAGCTGTATCTTTGTTCCATGGCAAAAGCACTATCATTTACAGTAAAGGAATCGCTCAAAGAATTGAAGCATCTTTTAAAAACATCACCCTCGCATTTTAGTTGCAAGATTAGAATGCTTATAGAAATAAAGAAATCTGATGTCGCATTAAGCAAGAATGAGTTAGCAGATAGAGTTGGGGTAAATCACAATAGTGTTCAAGCCTGGCGTACGAAGTATGTGGAAGAAGGGATAGACGGCTTAATAAAAGATGGTAGAATTGGATTTAAGCCTTCGATCATTACCCCCTTTGCACATAAAAAAATTGAGAAGAAGCTGAAAGCAGAGGAAGCTACTTTTACAAGTTACAAACAATTGCATGAATGGGTAGAAAAAAATTTAATAAAAGGTGTTAACTACAATAGCTTAAGACATTATGTTAAAAGACACTTTGGTGCAAAACTCAAAGTTCCTCGAAAGAGCCATATGCGAAAGGATAAGGAGGCTGTCTTAACTTTTAAAAAAACTTCAAACAAATCTGTAAAAAACAAGTAAAACCTTTACTCGGTCAATATACAAGTGTAAATATTTATTGTCAGGATGAGAGTCGGTTTGGCTTGCATACAATAACAGGAAGAGTATTAACAGCAAAAGGTGTTAAACCTGTTTGTCCTTATCAACATAAGTTTGAAAACACCTATCTTTATGGTGCCTTTTCTCCAATAAACGGAGATAGCTTTTTATTAGAATTACCTTATTGTGATACTGAATGTTTCCAGTTCTATATCGAAGAATTATCCAAGAGAAATCCAACAGAACTTAAGGTAGTTGTTCTAGATAATGGCGCTTTTCATAAAGCCAAAAGGCTAATTATTCCAAAGAATATCATTTTATTATTCCTACCTCCATACAGCCCGGAATTAAACCCAGCTGAAAAAATATGGTGGCAAATTAAACAAGAATTCGTTTGCAAATCATTTGAAAATATTGATGTCTTGAGTAAATATATTGGGAAAGTTGTAAGGAAAATAATTAACCCTAAAATAGTAAAAAGTATTTGTTCCTTTAAATATTTATTATGTCGCTTTTAGACTATTGTATATTAGCTAATGGTATTAGACAAAAAAAAATCCTCCTGAATTCAGGAGGATTTTTTTTTGCATTGACGAAGTCAACATTAAACTTCAGGTTCTTTCTTTTCTTCCTTTGGTTCTTCTTTTACCTCTGGAGTTTCTTCAGTCTGAGCCTTTATTTCAGTAACTTCTTTGTCTTCGGTTTTAGGAGTTTCTTCAATTACCGGAGTTTCTTCAACAACAGCGGCTTTTTCTTCCACCGGTGCTTCCTCAGTTTTCGAAGATTCTTCCATTAAAGAGAACAAATCCTGTTTTGTGAATTCCTCTCCTTTGAGCACTTCTTTCTTTGAGACCTTTGTTTTTCTTGCTTCTTTTTCGCTGATATCCATATCAGCTTTCAGGTTTGCAAGAACGTCAATATCGCCGAGAGTTGATTTTTCAAGATTGTCCTTGATTTTCTTGACAGTCTTTTTGGTTGACTTGTCTTTGGCAATCTCTTTGCTCTTCTCATCATTTTTTTCTGCAGCGTTTTTATCCTGTGCAATTTTAGTGTGAGAGAGAATTATCTTTTTATTTTCTTTCGAAAATTCTATAACTTTAAAATCAAGTGTCTCATCAATTCTTGCGCTGGTATTATCTTCCTTTATAATATGGCGAATAGGTGCGAAACCTTCAACACCATAAGGAAGAGCAACTACAACACCTTTATCGGCAGCAGCAACAATGGTTCCTTTATGAATGGAATCAACCATAAACACTGTTTCGAAAACATCCCATGGATTTTCTTCAAGTTGTTTATGACCTAAACTGAGTCTGCGGTTTTCAACATCTACTTCGAGAACGATTACTTCAATTTCTTCTCCTATCTTGGTGAATTCAGCAGGATGTTTGATCTTCTTTGACCATGAAAGATCAGAGATGTGAATAAGTCCGTCAACGCCTTCTTCAAGTTCAACAAAGATGCCGAAATTGGTAAAGTTGCGAACAACTGCTTTATGTTTTGATTGTACAGGATATTTTTCAACAATGTTCATCCATGGATCAGGAATAAGCTGTTTGATGCCAAGTGACATTTTTCTTTCTTCCCTGTCGAGAGTAAGGATAATAGCATCTACTTCGTCGCCGGCTTTTAAGAAATCCTGAGCGCTGCGCAGATGTTGCGACCACGACATTTCTGAAACGTGTATCAAACCTTCAACCCCTGCGGCAATCTCTATGAATGCACCATAATCGGCAATAACAACCACTTTACCTCTTACTTTATCTCCAACCTTCATGTTAGGATCAAGTGAATCCCATGGATGAGGAGTGAGCTGTTTCAATCCAAGAGCAATACGTTTCTTGTTATCATCGAAGTCGAGAATAACCACGTTGATCTTCTGATCGAGTGTAACAATTTCTTCAGGGTGATTTATGCGGCCCCAGGAAAGGTCAGTGATGTGGATAAGTCCATCAACACCGCCAAGGTCAATGAATACACCATAAGAGGTGATGTTTTTCACTGTTCCTTCTAATATCTGTCCTTTTTCAAGTTTACTGATAATTTCAGTCTTCTGTTGTTCAAGTTCTGCTTCGATAAGCGCCTTGTGCGAAACAACAACGTTCTTGTATTCGTGATTAACTTTCACAACCTTGAACTCCATTGTCTTTCCAACATAAACATCATAATCGCGAATAGGTTTCACGTCAATCTGTGAACCCGGGAGGAATGCTTCAATTCCGAATACATCAACGATAAGTCCGCCTTTGGTACGGCATTTAACCAATCCCTGAATAATTTCATCATTTTCCAAAGAACTATTCACCTTTTCCCATGAGCGCAGTATTCTTGCTTTTTTGTGGGATAAGATCAATTGTCCGCTTGTGTCTTCCTGGCTTTCTACATAGACTTCAACAATGTCGCCAATTTTGAGGTCTTGTTTATACCTGAGTTCAGAAAGCGGGATAATGCCATCCGATTTAAATCCGATGTTCACCACAACTTCCCTGTTGTTTTTAGCAACGACTGTTCCATCAATAACTTCGTGCTCAATAACTGAATTCAGCGTGTCGCTGTATAGAGTTTCAAGTCTTTCTCTTTCATCTTTTGAATAATTGTCGTGCTTTTTGCCGATAGCATCCCAATCGAACGGTTCCGGTTCTATTGGTTTTGTTGCCACTTCCAATACTTCAGTCTCAACCTTATTTACTATTTCGGGTTGCACTTCAGTTTCATTTTTTTCCTCGATTTCGGGCTTTACATCCTGGATGGATTCTTCTGCCTGCATTTCCGGTGAGTCGTTTGTAACTTCATTCACGTTTTCGTTTTCAGTTACATTGTCATTTTCTGTCATGTGATATTTTACTTGTATTCCGCTTACCAATCCCCGGTTGACAAGCGAAAGTGGTTAATATTCCGTTTTCTTAACTTTAATTTGGGGGTGCAAAGATAGCGAAATATTTGAAAGTACAATAACATCTTGTTTAGACCTTAAAGTCGCAAACAAGTTAAT
>Ga0209697_10007753_pt1 | contig 12431 bp, 13 predicted proteins | sample AliMusrvi5mmetaG_FD_184115 | JGI IMG/M metagenome (GOLD analysis project Ga0209697, IMG submission 184115) | Freshwater lake bacterial and archeal communities from Alinen Mustajarvi, Finland, to study Microbial Dark Matter (Phase II) - Alinen... | ecosystem: Environmental > Aquatic > Freshwater... | reverse complement strand
TACAGGTGTGCCGGTGCTGAGCAGTTCGACGGCCTGGGCCTTGAACTCGGTGGTGTAGCGTTTGCGTGGTTTCTGGTTCATCTGGTGCTTATTGTAGCGGTTGATGGTCCAGAAATCTAGCGCACCTCAGATCACGATCTCTACGAGGAGGTCGGCTGGCTTTCTATCCCGTAATGCCAAGCAAATAGACAGCTTTTGGAGTGGATGGCGGGAACCTGCCGCAGATCCTGAAACAGGATCACAGCACCGCCACTCCGGGCAGGCTTTCGCCGCCCGCTTCGGGCGGCAAGGAATCGGCTGGTGTGAAGATTTATTCCCACCAAGCAGCCGCTCTCGATGAAATCGTCGCCAGATGTAGAGCATTCTACGGCGGGGCCTGGTCGGATTTGCCCATCAAGCCCAGATTCGCATCGCTTCTCTGCGGCCCAACGGGCACAGGCAAAACCGCCTTGGCCGCGATGGCCGCTGAGGCGGTCAACGCCAAAATGGTTAGGGTCAGCGCCCCGGCTTGGATGCCCTGTGGAGCGCACAACCGGGGTGTCGCTGAAACGGTTTCCACGCTCGCCGCAGCTATTTCGGCCAATGATCGAACACTGCTCGTCATCGACGAGATCGACAAAATTGGTTACCATGGAGACAACGCTTGGCTGGGATATATCCGCGGTGAGATATTCGACCTTACTGATAGAAAGTGGCCGAACGGCCTCAAATCGCCGGACGAAGCCAGTGACGACGATGACACCGCGCCTGTCAGCGAATCCAAGTGGCGGGAACTTCTCACGACGAAACTTGCCACAACCGTTTTCATCCTAGGAATTGGAACATTCCAGGAATATTTCGACTCTGTCAGCAACCGCAGAGCCATCGGCTTCGGCGCGACCGATCCGGCGGATGAGGAACTTTCCGCAGAAATCGTCGCCGAAAAGCTCCCGAGAGAACTCGCGAATCGGTTTAATAGTTCCCTGATTTGCCTGCCGGAACTGCGGCCCGAACACTATCGGCTGATCGCTAACGAAGCAACGGAGACGCTCCCGTTACGGATGCAGGCGGCATTCCGCGAAGCCGTGGCCCGCCGCATCACCGGGGCGATTTCGGCAAAAAAGGGCATGCGGTTTCTTGAAGAGGCCATGCTCGACGTTCTCAAAACTCTCCCACCCGCACCATCAACTGCTCCAAAACCCGATCTACATTTCGACTTATGCACACTTTGATTCATCCCCATTTTGGCCGTGTCCTGCACGCCGTCTACCACCCAGATCTTGCCAGGGTCCGACCGACATTTGCTTTTGTTCCCGAAGAGTTTTTCGATGGTGATGGATTCCGCCGTCATGCATACCTGTGCAGTCGGTGGCCATGTATCAACACGAGGGCAAATCCACACGCGGTCGGATCACACGTCATGCCTGACCCGGCCCGCCCCGTTGCCATCCGCAGCCGCTGTCCAAACCTCGCTCATTTTTTGCAGCAACTCACCGAGATCATCGCCTACAAGGCCACATGCCCACGCCGAAAATCATGATCAAAGTCGTCGAAGCACACTGTATTTGCTGCGCCTGTCCGACCACCATCGTCGGCACGACCGAGCAGGGCGAGACCGTATACGCCAGATACCGATGGGGCCATCTATCGGTGCGCATCGACCCTCGCGAGGATCCCCCGTTCGAGGGTGCCGCCGGGGAATGGATCTTCTCCGAACAAATCGGGGACGAGTTCGACGGGTGCCTCGCCTACGAGGAACTGCGCGAACTCACGAAAGGCCTGATCGAATGGCCGAACGGTAGCGACCTTTGAACATCCTGCCGCAGGACTTCAAATTCCGGCCTTGCGGCCCCCCATCCAAGCCGATAAATTCACTTGAAGTCATCGCACCCACCATCAGGAACCGCATGACCCAGTGCTGCGCCAAAGCCGTGGCCAGGGGATTGCCGACCTCATAATCGAACACATGCATCCATCCCCATCAACTGTGGCCAAGCCAACCCTGGCTGAAAAGCTGGGGATGACCAGCCATGTCTCGCCGCTTTTGGGAAAGCTCAAAAAACACGGGCTTGCCACCCCCGAGGAAATCGCGGCGGCAGCCGTCGCCCGTGGCTGCTGGCACTATGCCGGGATGGCGGCCTTGGAAAGGACCACACCAATAGACCCGCCCGGGATTTCCGACGAGGAATTGGCTGTCGCCCTGCTCTCGCCCTGCCACCCCTATGAACCGATGCTAATCCGCATCGGAAGCCAGATGCTCAGCGGAAAAAACTCCGACCCGTTGGAACTCGCACGGCTGGCTGTAATGGAAGGATGCGAATCCGTGCTCCGATACATCGCCGAGTGCGGGCAAAAGACAGAACCGGACCTGCCGTTCTGGCAAATCATCCTCAACAACCTGCCGCCATGCGCACCCTTCCCGAAAGAAGACATCCACATCAGCCGCTTTCGGATCGAAGTGGGGATCACCAACCCGTTCAAGCCAAACACATCCAAAATCACTTGGTTGCGTCCCCTCCACAAATGACATGAACAATCCAATCAAGATCCTTCGCGCTCTCGACAGCAAGCTCGATCACAAAATCGACCTGATCATTTTCGGGAAGGCCGCTATCGTGCTCGGATTCCCCACCGCTCCCGAAAATTACGGGATCACCCAAGACGTTGATGGGATTCTACAGACAAAGAATCTGGAAACAATCACCAACGACGAAAAATTCTGGGACGCATTGGAAAGCACCAATCAAGACCTGAAGCCCGAAGGTTTGTATATGACACACCTCTTTCAGGAGGAGCAAATCATCCTATCCCCCAATTGGTCAGACAAAACCATTTTGTTGGAACTCGGACTCAACCATATTCAGATCTCCCGTCCGTGCACTCTTGATCTCATCCTCACCAAAATGATGAGATGCGACAAATCTGATCTGGATGAAATCAGGTTCCTGATTGAGTCAGACCACATCACTCCGGAGGAATTGGAGGCGGCATTCAAAACTGCAAGGGTTCCAGACGAAAACGAAATCCTGGACCTTTTTCAACGAGCCCAACCCTTGGTTCTCGAGATCGCCAAAGAACTGGCGGGGAGGGAAGGCCGTACAACCCCTGACATCCGGATCAAATCCGAAAAGGACTGGGGCCAATCCGGCCCCGGTTCCCTCGGCTGAATTTGAAGAAACATGAGTTCCCCCGCAATCAAGAACCACACGCCGCTCCGTGCCACGCCAAAGCTGTGGCCAAGTGGATTGCAGCCGTGCCAAAACCACCCATGACCCCTCTTGAAAAAATCCGGCGGCGCAAGGTACGCGCCCGCCAGGCTGACATGCGCCTGCTGCAACAGGGAGAGGTTTCACCGGAAGAACTCCAACGCCGCAATTGCCTGATCCCGGTGGAAATCACCGACTCCCCCGCGTGGAAGGAGAAGTGCCTCTCCGCTCTTCTCGTCCAGATGGCACGCAACGCCGCCCGTCCCCAAACAAACCTTCCTCCCGAATCATTCCTGCCAAACCGCCCGGGGGCAACCGGAAGGCTTCGCTAGACCCAGCAAACCCATGAAACCCGGACCGGACAAACCATTCACGCCCCAGGACCTGGAGGAACTCTTTGAAATAGCGGCTTCCTGCGAATTGGTTCTGGTTGGAGGACAGGCGGTTGCCTGTTGGGCGATGCTCCTCGAAAGACCGGAACTGGAACCTTGGAAAAGCAAACGCCCGTACACCAGCAGGGATGCCGACGCCATTGGATCCAAAACACAAATGCTGGAATTCGCCAGGGCTCTCCAAAAACTGGGATGGAAAGTTGAAATCTTCCTCCCGGAAGGAAATGAGACCGCAATCAACACCGGGGCGCTCCGAATCCACGGGCAATTCGCCAATCAGGCGGAATGCATCGAAATGAATTTCCTCAAACATCTGCAGGGCCAGACTTACCAAACCATCAGGCAGCAGGCAGCCAGAATCCCGATAGACAAACGCGATGCGCTGGTCATTGACCCACTCCGGTTGCTCGAATCAAAAACTATCAGTCTCAACACATTGGATCAGCACGACCGGCAGGACAGGTCCCATTTGCAGCTCTGCGTAGCCATCGCACGCGAGATGCTGGCCACTGCCAGCAAAGGCCCTTTATGGCCGACCGCGCTGGCCAATGCCGGGGAGATCATTGGCATGGCGAAACAAGAGTTCGGCATCAATACCCTGCGCTTCCATCAAATCGACCTTCTGGATGCCATTCCCTGGGAAGCCTGGAGATCCTCGAACCAACCCGAACTTTCCAGCTTTGCCAACTCCGAATCACTTCACCGCAACGAAGTGGGTGAAATTCTCAATAAGGACGTTGAAATTGAGGACTGGCTCCAGCAACTCAACCCGAATCCCCACAAGTCACAAAGACCCCGGCGCAATGACGGCAACCCGGCGGAACCCAAATAGACAAACCTGCGGGAGCGAACTCCACCGCGGTCACTTGATACGGGGTCATACAAGTCAAGCCGTCACCGCACCCACCCGCCAGGATCTCGTGGCATAGACTGGTGAGCCCCCGGATTATCACCCGGAATCGCACCGCCCGGCGGGTTCGTCTGCCTGCGAAGGGCGGGCTCGCTGTCAAAACCAGCCCGTTGGGCTACGCCCGCCACCGCCGCTGCTTCGGGATGAAAAACCGATTCCTGAAAAAATCTCACCCAAATCGAAGATTTTTCAAACTTTGGTGCTTTTTTACCGGAAAAGGCTCTCGTGAAATCATCCACCGAAGCCCCAAAACCCACCTGCAGTTTGCCTCCCTCCCGATTGCCCGCCGAGTTCGACACATCGACCGATGGGAAAACCACCATCGAAATTGCCCCGAATCCCTGGGATTGGCCACAAATCAAGCAGCTCCTGGATTACATTTCTTCCTTGTCTGACAATGGAGAAATAACTGACTCATCCATTGAAAATGAGCATGATAGCGCTTTCATCAAGGTGGCCATAGCGGTGTTGGCGAATAGGATTGCCCCCCATCTTCCCGGCGGAAAGGTTGCCCTGAGGGAGATTCTGGCAAAAGTCAAATCGTGGACCATCCGGGCCAGGCGGGGGAACCCGGAGGCAAAGGCGGTCCTTCAGCCATACCTGCTTCGGTTCATGGCGCTGGCTTTGGCGGTGAGGTATCGGCTGGCGGAAACCTTTTGTAGGCCGAACCGACGGGATTGGGATAAGCGGGCGTATCGGTTTTTCCAGGAACTCCAGTACAACCTTGGGAAATTCGGCAGGCTTCATGTTGTGACGCTCACATTTACCGGAGATCCGACCTATGCGCGGGTTCGCGAGCTTCTGAAGGACTTTACCGGCAATCATTTGTACCGTCAGGGTTTTGAAAGTGTGGAGATTGTGGCTTTTCATCCTGAGGACAACAAACATGGGCGGATACACGTGCACATGTTGTGCTGGAGCAAGCGGACCAGGTCATTGAGGGCGGAAAGATCAGCGCTTGAGCGGGTTCAGGAGGCAGTTTCGCGGGCTGGGCGGGGGATTGGGTTTACGGATTACCAGGTGGCCACGGACCCTGCGGCAATTCTGGGGGTATGCGCCTATTTGGCCTTTAACTACAGCCGCACCCTGAAACAGCCAAAGGGTCCTGACAATCCAATCCCCAAAAGTGCGCATGTTCTGAGGCCTCCCCAATACTCCCTCCCGGGTGTAAAATGGATAAGGATTGGCAAAATCACGCCGGTGACTCGCGCGACGACTTCGTGGCGGCTGGCGGTTTCCAAGTACGCGGCGGCGACAGGGCACCCTTTTGGTGGTGACCTTCGTTGGATTTGGCGGGAGAGGCGACGAATTCGCGAATACATCGAACCATTGGGATGTTGGGAGGTCAATGTGACCGGATTGGACGGCTACACTTACCGAGTCTCTCCGGATGGTGTGGATCATGACGGTAATGAGACTTATCTCCTTTTGAGTTCGGAGCGTGATGGATTTTACCTCACTCAGTCGGGCTTGGATGACCTTGCCGCATTTCAGATTGTCCCGGGTGCCCTGCCAAAAAATCCTCGATTAAATCAGATGACAGGGAAAACTGCCAATTACTATGAGGTCCTCGGGATGTTTGCGTTTATGTCCCGGAAAAAACGCCGGAACGTGACCAACCATGCAGGAAACCCTCCGAAATGCCGTCGAAACGCTGCAAGATCTTTGGTTGTCTAACGACCATCTTCACGGAATGCGGGCGGTCTGAAAAGCGGATGGTGTTAAAGTGGTGTCTTCTTCCGGGGGCAGGCTGCATTTCGACCTTCTGAACTTCAGACCTGGTTTTTTTGTCCGTGCTTCTCCTGCTCGTTTGAATCGGAAATACATATTCACCACTTACCGGGCTTGGGCACCAAATCCTGAAGCAAGGCTTTTTCCGCCTCGTGATCGGCAGGTGCCACTGCGGCAAGCCTTTTGGCGGCTTCTTCGCGAAGAGTTCCTTCAGGCAGAGTCCGCCAGACGCACATCGCCGCATCGAAATCTTTTTCCGCGGCGTAGCCGATGAGGATGAGACTCCACTCCATCCGCTCTTGCCCTTTTAGATGTGCCATCACCCACGACAGCGCCGCAGCCGCATCGCGTTCCGCCCATGCTACACCGTAACGGTCAATGAAACGCTCGGCTTCCCTGGGATCATTGGAGGCTTCCGCACGTTGTTTGATGAGATCCTCCAAGCCGTCCAATTGGATTTCGTCAAAATCACTCAAGCGCAATCCGGCGTCCACCAATTCGCGCCGTTCATCGGTTGGAAGTTGCTTCCATAGCTCGGTGCCAAAGGCGGCTTTGGCGTAGTAGCTGCTATCGTCGCCACCGCAACCGATCCCTTCTGTCATCAGACACTTGATGTTTTCAGCCATGAGCATCGAGCGAAGCCTGCCGGGCGGCAGGGCAAGTATGAGTTCCGTGCGTGCCTTTCCGGGCTCGAATGGGCCGAATTCCACACTCTTCAAGGCTCCTAACAAATCGCTATTTTGAAGCAGAAGGTCGCGCGCTTTCGCAGGGTCTGTCTGGCACAGGACCTCCAATGTGGTAATCAGTGCCTGGGCGCGGGATTCGGCGTGATTCATGCGCGTAAGGGCCGCAAGCGCGGCGGCCATGTCCTGTTTGGCCCATTCGAAAAACAGCCCCGCAGCAAGGGATTTTCTCAGGTCACTGGAAACCAGCTCTTGGCGAATGAACCACTCGAACATATCCGCCGGATTTTCCATCGCCCATCGCCTCGAGTAGTTCAAGGCTTCCAATCCACCACCGGACGGCGATTCGCGCAGGTCCTTCAGCAGGCGACTCTCCATCCCTTCGGCATCAAGGACTTCGATTTTTGATGGAGAAAACCGGACGACCCGGCGCTTCATTTCAGAAAGGGTCGATTCGATGTTAGTCGGGGCGGATTTCGAATTCTCGATGACCCCAGCGCGTTTTCGGGGGCCGGAGGGGATGGGTCGATCCGCGTTGGCAGTCGGATCGTGCGGAGGCACGAGTCCGGCTAACATCGCGGCGGCGAAGAAGGCGAGTGGCGGAGCTGATAGAAAGAGCGCGGGCTTCATGGTGTTCTAATCATTCCATTCCGGCGGCTCGTGTCGCCGCCTCTCGTTCCTTGTTGAACTCTGCCGGAGCACCATCCCGATGAGCGGAATTGATGGCATTGTATGCCATAGCGCGGGCTTCGGGATCCGTAATGGACGCTGCCCAGCGCCATGCTTTCCCCGGGTTGTTTTCGGCCAAGGTGTTCGTCGCAGATAATGCAACGGCTTGACGGAAAGGTCCGCTGGCAAGGTTTTCAGCCCAGGCGAGGGCGGCGGACGGCTCGACAGACGCCCAACCCTCGAAAAGTCCAACCGCGGCGGGTCCGAAAGCTTCATCCTGAGGCAGGTTGGAAAACCATTGGATGGCCGTATCGGGATCGGTTTTCACCCACGCATCCATGAAGTGCGGTTGCGCTTCAGAAGTGGTGCTTGCAGGCAGCTTGAAGATGGCGTCCGCGTAATCAGCGCCATGTTTGCCGAGTGATTCGCCGAGATACCTGTCCCATTGCGCCGAGGTGAGTTGGCCCAACAACGCAAGGCGGCGTCCGGCATCTTCCGGCGGGAGTCGTTTCACTATTTCCGCGGCGAAAGCGGCGCGCGCGACCTCGGGAAGGGCGTCGAGCGCGGCTTCGGTCTTGTCGCGATCAATGGCGGCTGAGCGCTCGGCGAGGCTCTTGAAGGTTTCCTCATCCCGTCCGCCATTCAAATCTGCGGCCCAGAGCTTGGCTGCGCTCAGACAGGATTCGATGGAGTAATTGTAACAGATGCTGCGGATCAGGCCGGATCCAAACTCGCGCTGCCGGGAACCATCACCGCTCATTTCGGTTCTGAATTGACGCAGTGCGGCGATCATTTCGGGGTTCAACCGGGCAATCACGAGCGCGGCTTGATGCGGCGATTTGAAATCCTTGTCGGTCACAGCTTTCACAAAACCCTCGCGGTCGTTCACGAGCCATTGGGCCAGGAGCCAGCGCAGCGAGTTTTCCTGTTGGCTTTCGATGCCGTCCCTCGTATCGGGAAACAAGGTCTTCCACTCCTCCAACAAGCGCGGGAAATCCGCCGGGGTGGCTGCTTTCACCCGCATGGTCCATTGGCCCTTCGGCGAATCAACATCTGCGACGGCTTCGCTCCGACGGGAGAGGGGGACCCTGGTTTCCTCACCAGGCGGAATTCTCTCAACGAACTGGCTGCGTCCGAAAAACCAACCGCCCACAGCCGATGCGACCGTCATCGCCAGACAGCAGGCGAAAATCCAATGACGTCCAACCGACACAGACACAATGTGGGCAAAGTCTTCGGAAATACCAAGTCCACATTTCCTGCGCGAATTGTAATCTGAGCCGCTCACGGACTAATGAGATTCGGAAAACGGGTGCCGCAGGTGAGTCTCTCCTTCCTGGCGGCCGCGAGAAAATCGGCCAAAACCCGGCGGGAAACCACCACCCCGGAACCGCCCGGTTCTCCAGCCTGATATAATATGCATACCCCGGATATGGCGGGATCTCCGCAAATCCGTTAGGCCGGAGTTTGGAGTTCGCACGGAATCCACTCAGCGGCCTGCCGCCGCAAGCCATCGGTCGAGATCGCGGCGGAGGATGAAATCGACAAGGCGCAAGGTGTCCCCCGGAGCGATTTCAAAGAGCAGGCGGTAGTCGCCCGCGACGCGGGCACGGAGCGTCCCTGGGCGTAGCTTGAGCGCACGCACCGTTTTCCAGGCCGACGGGTCGCCGCCGGCGAGACGCCCGGCCAGTGTGAGGGCGGCGGCGGAGACCTGCCGCGGTTGGTGCCGGAGCGATTCACGGAAGGCAGCCGCATATTCGGGAATTCGCAGCGACTGCGGCTCCCATTCGACGGCGGCGCCTGCGGAGTCATCGGTATCGGGATCGCGGACAGTCGGCTTCTCAGGTTCCTGGTTCTCCGGCTTTTCGCGGGTGGTGCGGCGAAGTTGGTCGCGGGCGGCACGGAGGTCCCGGATGGCGCGGTTGCGCTCATCATGCTCGACCTTGAGATTCTCCTTGAGGCGGCGCAGATGCTCCCGGAGTTCGCGGGTTTCGGCAGAATCCGGCGGTGCCGGAACTGCGGCACGGGAGCTGGGTTTTTCGTTGGGGAGTACGATTGCTCTTTCGATTGCTTCCTCCCGCTCGGTGAGGGTTTCCTGCATCGAATCGATCTGTGCCTTGAGCCGCTGGATTTCGGCATCCCGCTTGCCCACTCGCGACGAGGTTTCCACGCGCACTTTCTCAATGTCGATGGCATGACGGGCCTCGTCGAGCGACGCCCGGGCCGTGGCGTCCACGATTTCGTATCCAGCTTCGTCATCATCAAGGCCGAGGATGTCGCGGGCATCCTCAATATCCTCGATCAGCGTGGGCTGATTCACCCAGCCGCAGACTGGCAGAACTCCACGGGCTACTACCACCCCGAGGGCTGGGTCGGCGATAAGCGCCCCATACCCAAGATCACTGAAAAGCACTTCGGCGGTGGAGGTGTCCCCGGATCGTGCAGCCTCAAAAGCTTCGCTGGCTTTCTCAAGTAGAAGTCGGATGCGCTCTGCCGGAGTTGCCAGAAATACCTCCATCTCGAACGACACGAAAACGGATTCGGGCACCCATTCGAGGAGCCATCGCAGTGCCCCGATTTCCCTCGCTTCGAGCAATTCGAAGGCGATTTCGTCGAGCGCGTTTTCAGAAACCTCCTCGCGACCGATCACTTGCAGTACTTCAATCGCGCGGGAGAATTCGTGAAACCGTGTCAGCCTCACGGCCACCATTTCGGCCAATTTGGGAATCAGGAGTTTCGAATCGAGCGCGTAGAGTTCGTGGGAGCGCATTTCGCAGATTCTCCGGGTGGTCAGAATCAATTCGGGATGTGACACGGCATCGGAAAGCGTCACTCCCCCGACTTCGTATTGGTCGCCCGTGCTGATCTTGCCGTCGCAACACTGCTTGAACTTCTTGCCGCTGCCACAGGGACAGGGATCATTGCGTCCGGCCTTGGGGATCGCTCTCTTCAATGTCGCGCCGCTCCCCAGGATAGTTTCCACTACCGGGCGGCTCGGGATCGACGCATCCCAGCCTGGCCCGGTGGCGTTCTTGCGGGCTTGCTCCAGAATCTGCCTTGATGCGTCATCCCCACTCGTTTCGATGTGGAGGATGGCAGCCAGGACCGGGTCACCGGAGAGTGTCGCGACGGGGTCCAGCAGAATCCTGATAAAGTTCCGCTCCATGCGCACCGCCTCCCGGCAAATCTTGCGGGTAAGGGCGAGGAATTCCGGCGGCGCGGTTACCTCGCGACGTTCATAGTCGAGCCAGCCGGCGACCAAAGATATGGCGTCCCGCTCATCGCTCATGCGGCCGGACCGGACAGCCACCGCAAGCGATTTCGCCACATCTCCCTCGAGCCGGAGCGCCGTGTGCAAGAGGAGCATTGCCTCCGGCAGCAGGGCCGCCCCCAATTCAAGGACCTCCGCAGCGATCCGCCGCCCCGCATACAGGGCAGCCACGTAAAGGTGGCTGAATGATTTCGCATCGCGCATCTCAGCCGCCTGGCGCAGGGCGCTCGCAAGGACGGGATCATCCGCGGGCAACCCGGAACCCAACGTCCGGAGGGCCGGGCGGCAATAGGCCGTGGCGGCGGCTTGCTTCAGAAGTTCGCTGACGGAATCTGCTTGTGAAGAGTCTGGATCGGAGGAAGGCATCGGTGGTCTGAAATTCTCCACGAATTGAAATCCATTAAAGGAATTCCACAACCTTTGATTCATCATTCTTATCGGCAGTGTGACACCCACACCCGGATCTTCCGCCGCCCGAGGATCCAAAAAACTCACGCTGGTGTTCCCCGTAAAAGGGCCTTGGTCAAAACAGCCCATTCCCGGAAATTCATTCGCGCTGCTGCCCGTTTCCGGGCCCGCTTCATGCGTGTATCTGCGAATCAGACATCTCCCGCTATGGTTCGATATGTCACACGCTACATCTCACCCCGATCCCGTCCTCTGACGCACAACGAGAAAGTCATCCGTCAGGTTGCGTATGATCTCAAAATCCCAACACTGGACGCAATCGAATTTGCAGCACCCTTGATGGCGGAGTTGCTGGAACGTGAACCGTGCTGGCTCATTCCGATTCCATCGTCATCCGGCAGCACAGAGGCGAACCTTGCAATATGCCACGCCCTCAGGCGACTCAATCCGCTTTCCAGGATTATCACCGGTATTCGCAGAACTCATCCCGTGGAATCGTCATGTATCCTCCGCCGGCAGGGCCTGCTCGGCCTCACCGTGAAGCAGCATGCCTTTGAACGATGTTGCGGCCCCCTGCACCGGATGCCAGTCTGGTTCATTGATAACGTGGTAACCACCGGCAACACCATCAAGGCCGCGCACCTCGTCTTCGGTACGGGCGATGGGGTGGTCTATGCCGATGCATCATCCTATTCGCTGATTCGCGAGACTGTGGCAGCGTGAATGCGCCGCCGTCTCCCGGTTGGAGCGATCACAGCACATCCTATCAGAACAAAAGCACTTGCTGCCACCGGTTCTCTTGCGTTCCCGCCCGCTCGTCACAGTTAAAAATATTACCATGCACACCACCATTGAAAAATACGGAAATCGCAACTGGGCCGTAAGAATTGACGGCGAGTTGTTAGCCGTTACGGTTTACAAAAAGGGTGCCAAAGCAATCGTCGAATTTGTTGAGCGCATGACCGCCGCGAAAGGAAGTTCCAAGGATCTGGCACTCCCCTAATGTGGTTCCTGAGGGATTCCGGGGAAACTTCCTGAAGGCAGTGGTATCCATTAGCGGCAGATTCGCCTTTCGGCGTATCTGATGGCTGCAAGTTTGCCTTTTGACAGTTCTAACACACACCCCTACTCACAATGTCTCTCCTGATTGACATCATCATCTTTACTGTATTGATCTACCTC
>Ga0209697_10007752_pt1 | contig 12432 bp, 6 predicted proteins | sample AliMusrvi5mmetaG_FD_184115 | JGI IMG/M metagenome (GOLD analysis project Ga0209697, IMG submission 184115) | Freshwater lake bacterial and archeal communities from Alinen Mustajarvi, Finland, to study Microbial Dark Matter (Phase II) - Alinen... | ecosystem: Environmental > Aquatic > Freshwater... | reverse complement strand
GTGCAGCCACCGGTTCAGTGATGGATACCGGCTGATCAAACAGACAACCATTGCTGTCTTTTTCCCGGATGGTATAGGATCCGGCCATTAATCCGGAGAAGGTCCCACTTCCCTGATAGGAGATTCCACCATCTATACTGTAGGAATAGGCGGAAGTACCTCCGGTTGCGGCTATTGTGACTGCTCCTGTATTGTTTCCTTTGCAGAGAATATTTGTTTGACTGGGAATGGAAGAAGAGAGAGCAACAGCTGGTTCCGTGACAACAAGGGTTTTTGAATCGATACAACCTGCTGCATCTTTCGTGGCAAACAGATAGGAACCCGCAGACAACGACCCAAATATTCCACTTGCCTGATAAGTTGCACCTCCATCCTTGCTGAAAAGATAACCAGCCGTACCTCCACTTCCTGAAATGGTCACCACTCCGGTTGAAGTACCTTTGCATTTGACATTGATTTGGGAAATGACGGTCAGCGTGACTGACGTAGCGGGCTCACCAATGGCGGCAGCCTGATTGATCAGGCATCCAGCCGCATCCTTCACCGTGAAAAGGTAGTTTCCTGCCGAAAGAGTTCCGAAATTTCCACCAGGTTGAAAGGTAATGCCTCCATCCGAACTATAGGAATAACCGGGAGTCCCGTTATTTCCGGCAAGAAGCATCACTCCATTGTTCCCTCCGTGGCAGGTTACATCATTTTGTGATACAATGGACAAAGAGAGCGCAGTGGCTGGTTCCGCGATAGAAACAGACGCAGTAGCAAGGACCCCTCCGTCATCTGCAGTAACCGTGTAGACTCCCACAACCAAGCCGGTAAAAATTCCCGTTATGTTGGAATCAGATCCCGGAGAAAGAGTATAGGTGACCGTACCGCCAGATCCACCTGAAACGCTGGAAGTGATAGAGCCATTATTGGAGCCTTTGCAACTTACATTGGTAGAGGATAAGGTGAGAAGCAGCGCATTTGCCTCTTCGGAAATCGGGGAGTATTGTGTGATTGATCCTGAAGGCTGAACTGGATTTTTGCCACATGCATTTTCAATGTTCAGTACCAGAATCGAAAAAGAAACAAGACAAATGAATAAGGAAGAAAAGAGCTGGCGCAATGGACGGGATGACGTGTTGCAAGAAAATGGCCACAACCGTTTATCACATGTTCCAAAACAGGACACATTATTTCGCCCGACCAACGACCAGCAAGATATCTTATTTTGTTCGTATAACATGAGTGGTATATTTAAGGGAAATACCCAACTACCTTGTTAATACTGTAACAAGCCAAATTGTAACCTGATAAAAAACTAAGTTTTTCTCATTATTATGGTAAATAATTAATGCATACACCTTTAAAAAAGTGTTTTTACCTCTATTTATAACAATTCAAAATGGGAATTTCCTTATGATAAATCTGAGATGATTGGAATTGAGTCTGAAAGGCTGGTTTTCAAATACTGTGGACCTTAAATATTATGATAATTATATTAAATGGAATTTTGATGATAGACCAATAATGTATATTCACAACAGCATATTAATTATCCACAGAAGCATATATTATTGTTTATTATTATCTCAATTTAAATCAAATACAAATTGCAAGGACAGCAAAAAAAATGCATGAGAGACTCATGCATTTCCAAAGGTAAAGCGGAAAATTGCTATTTCTTGGTCTGGTAAAGATCTTCGATTTTTACGACCTCAACAGCGGTGGAATCTTTTAATGTCTTTGAGATCAGTCCATAAGGTGCTATAATGACCTCATCCCCTACAGCTATGCCTCCTGAAATTTCAATGCGCGTATTGTCCTGGATACCTGTTTTTACCAATTTCTTCCAAGCCATCTTATTCTTAACGACAAAAACTACCTCTTGTTGTTCTGGCTCTTTTGGCGCAACCTCTTTGGCATTTGTATTTTCCGTCCCCTCTTTTTCAACCTGATCCTTTGCCTTTTTAATGGCTCCGTCTACACCCCTTGTGGTTACCGCCTGGATGGGTACTGAAATGATTCCCTTTCGGGTATTTGTTTGTATCTCAACGGTAGCGGACATACCCGGTAAAAATGGATATTTCAGCGAATCTTTTTCAATCAGATCCTGGTAAGATTTGGAAAGCAGCAAAATTTTCACATTGAAATTGGTCACCTGATCGACGGTGGTCCCTGTAACGTTGGCTGAACTGGCAATTTCTGTCACGATTCCCTTAAATTTCCGTTTAAGGTAGGCATCAATCTCTATCATGGCGGTGTCATTCTTTTGTACTTTCACGATGTCATTTTCGTTGACCTCTACCCGAACCTCCATCGTTGCCAGATCGGCAACGGTCATCAGTTCCGTACCGGCAAACTGGTTGGTTCCCACTACTTTTTCTCCTTTCTCTACGTTCAGTTTGGAGACAGTCCCGTCAATGGGAGAGAAAATTTTTGTCTTCGTCAGATTGGCAGCAGCTTCGCGAACGCTGGATTCCTCACTCTTGACGGAATATCTTGCTGCCTGTACCTCTGAAATGGCCACTTTCCAGGCTGCTTCGGTGGTTTCGAATTCAGATTTTGGAATGGTCTTTTTTTCGAGCAACTGTTTTGCCCGGTTGTAGTTCAGTTCCTTTTCCACCAATTGCGCGTCAGCCTGAGCCAGCCTGGCTTTTTGGGTGTTAAGGGTTGCTTCCATCCTGCTCAGGTTGGATTGATAGATGTCTGGTTTGATCACGACAAGCAGGTCCCCCTTTTTGACCCTGTTTCCCTCCTTAACTGGAAGTTCTATAATTTCCCCGGGAACTTCCGGACTAATCTTCACCTCAATCATAGGTTTCAGTTTTCCATTGGCTGTGATAATTTCGGTGATGTCCCTGATCTCCACTTTTTCAGTCGCGACTTTAAGGGTAACATCTTTCCCAAACCAGCCATTCTTCTTACCAACCAGCAGAACGACTATGATCACCACTGCCAGGGCAATAATCCAGGGCAAAAAATTATTTTTCTTCTTCATCAGAGTTTGATTAGCTGTTCTAATTTCTCCAGGAGCTTCCTATTCAAAAGATCCAGGACGATTTATTGTTCAAAATCACCTCCTCTGTTCAAAAGATGAGGAAAGTTCTGAATGCGATCATAAAAATAGCATAATTTTGTATGAAGATCATCTAATTTTTGGATCTAATTTTCGAAATCATTAAAAAACATTCAGTTATGTACGGAAAGATAAAAGAGCATCTCCAAAACGAACTTCAATCCATCCGTGAAACAGGACTCTATAAAAATGAAAGGGTGATTGTCTCGGCGCAGGATGCGGTCATCAAGCTCTCTTCCGGTCAGGAAGTATTGAATTTTTGTGCCAACAATTATCTTGGTCTCTCCAATCATCCCTCACTTATTCAGGCAGCATCAGAAGCCCTACAGACCCATGGGTACGGGATGTCATCCGTCCGCTTTATCTGCGGGACCACCGATTTGCATAAAACGCTCGAACAAAAAATAGCCGAATTCTTCGGAACTGAAGATACCATACTCTACGCGGCCTGCTTTGACGCAAACGGAGGAATCTTCGAACCCCTGTTTTCGGAGGAAGATGCCATCATCTCTGATTCCCTGAACCATGCCTCCATCATCGACGGCGTACGTCTGAGCAAAGCCAAAAGGTTCAGGTACCTCAACGCCGACATGAAGGATCTGGAAGCTCAGCTCATTCTGGCCAAAGAATCGAGATTCAGGGTCATTGTCACAGATGGCGTATTCTCCATGGACGGAAATGTAGCACCTCTGGATCAGATTCATCAACTGGCAAAAAAATACGATGCCCTGATCATGGTGGACGAATGCCACTCAGCTGGGGTTGTTGGAGATACGGGACGTGGAGTAACTGAACTCTTCAACATTCGCGGTGAGGTGGACATTATAACCGGCACCCTTGGAAAGGCCTTTGGTGGCGCTCTCGGAGGATTTACAACAGGACGCAAGGAGGTGATCGAACTGCTCAGGCAGAGATCCAGACCCTACCTCTTTTCCAACTCTCTTCCTCCGGCGGTTGTCAATGCCGGAATAAAAATGTTTGAGATGATGGCTGAGACCTCGGAGTTGCAAGAGAGACTTCACCGGAATACTGCTTTTTTCATCTCCGAAATGATTGCTGCGGGCTTTGATGTCAAACCAAGCAAATCGGCCATCTGTGCGGTAATGCTTTACGATGCCAAGCTTTCACAGGATTTTGCAGCGCAATTGCTGAAGGAAGGAATCTATGTGATCGGGTTCTACTACCCGGTTGTGCCGCAAGGACAAGCCCGGATCAGGGTGCAACTGTCTGCGGCCCATCAGCCAGCACATCTGGAGAAGGCTCTCGCGGCGTTTAAAAAAGTAGGTAAGTCATTGGGTATTATAAAGTAACAAAACCTTCCAGAATCAGCTAATTCAGATTCTTTTCATCCAGGATTCACGGGTTTTGTGTCTAAATAAAATTAATTTTACCGTTTAATTTAAAAACTGTGATTCTCCCTTTTCGGGAGGAGGTTTCCATTGTGCTCCATGATGCTTTCACTCGGGATTTATCGGCCAGGGTGCTGGTCTTGCACCCGAAATACAGGAATTGAAATTAATACACGCTTTCTCCCAGGACACTGGGAGCCTTAAAAAACAAATTATTTAGCTATGAAAAAGAGTTTAGTTGGCTTGTTTGCCTTTATTCTTTTCCTGTCTCTTCAGGTGAAGGCGGATGAAGGAATGTGGTTGCCTTCCCTGATCGGAAAGCTGAACATCGACAAGATGCATGCGATGGGATTGAAATTAAGTGCCGATCAGATTTACAGCATCAACAACTCCAGTTTGAAAGATGCTGTTGTTGCGATGGATTATGGCTCCTGCACCGCTGAAATTGTCTCTGCCGATGGTTTGCTGCTTACCAATCACCATTGCGGATTTGGTGAGATTCAAAAACACAGTTCCGTTGAACACGATTACCTAAAGGATGGATTCTGGGCCAGAAACCATGAGGAAGAGCTGCCCAATCCCGGCAAGAGCGTTACCTTCCTGGTAAGGATGGAAGATGTCACAGATCTGGTTTTCAAAGGGATTTCAGATACTATGTCCGTTGCCAGCCGTCAGGAAAAAATGGCCAAAGCCATTTCAGCAATTGAGAAAGAAGCCAAGGGAACGACAAAATACGAAACAAGGGTGAGGCCACTTTTCGAAGCCAATGTATTTTATCTTTTTGTAACCGAAACTTTCAGGGATATCCGGCTGGTAGGAACACCTCCACAATCGATAGGTAAATTTGGCGGAGAGGCCGACAACTGGATGTGGCCACGTCACACAGGCGACTTTTCCATGTTTCGGATCTATTGCGCTCCCGACGGCAAACCCGCCGGTTATGCCAAGGAAAATGTACCTTTCCATCCAAAACACCATCTACCTGTCTCCATAAAGGGAGTTCAAATGAACGACTTTACCATGATTCTGGGCTATCCCGGCAGGACCAACCGGTACCTCACCTCTTTCGGAGTGAAAAATACCATGGAAATTGTCAACAACATCAGGGTGAAGGCCAGGGCAGCCAAACTGGACATCATCAAGGATTACATGGCCAAAGGGGATAAAAACAGAATCCAGTATGCCTCCAAATTCGCTGGAAGTTCGAACTACTACAAATATTCCATCGGCCAGAACATGGGACTTTCTGCACTGAGCGTCATCGACAAGAAACAGGCGATCGAGAAGGAATTTACAACCTGGGTGAACAGTGATCCTGCCAGAAAGGCCAAGTACGGGGAAGCGCTGAACAGCATCGCCAAATCCTATCTTTCTGTGGACGACAAAGTAGCCATGGAATATTCACGTGAAGCGCTTTTGGGAGGTCCTGAAGTTTTCAGATTCTCAATGGGAATTGGCTCCTTGTACCAGGAATTGAAGGGCAACGACAAGGTAAAAATCAAAACCGCAGCCGAAAAATTCAAGGCATCGCTGGAAGAATTTTACAAAGATTACGATGCAGCTACCGATCAAAAAATCACTGCAGTCCTCACCAAAATGTATGCTGAGAACGTGGCTGCGAAATATCAGCCCTCTTTCATCTCCGAAATAAAAAACAAATACCGGGGTGATTATGCAGCCTATGCTGCTAAGATCTACAAGAAAAGCATCTTCCCTGACCAGCAAAAAATGGAAGCCTTCCTCAATAACCCTTCCAAAAAAAACCTTGACAAGGATCCTGTCTATTCTGTAATGCTTTCCATGATGGAAGCCATGAAAATAATCGGGGAGGATAACCGCAAATCGTCTGCCGGACTCGAAAACGGAAGAAAACTGTTTGTCGCCGGATTGAATGAAATGAACAAAGACAAGAATATCTACCCGGATGCCAACTCCACCATGCGGCTTACCTATGGTAAAGTTGGGGACTACAATCCGAGGGATGGCGTTCACTACAACTACTTTACCACCTTGAAGGGTTATGCAGAAAAAGGAATCGCCGGGGATGCCGATTTTGATTTTCCACCACACCTGGTGGAGATGTACCACGCCGGCAACTATGGAAGATATGCAGATCAGGACGGCTCATTGCATACCTGCTTTACTACCAACAACGACATCACAGGCGGCAATTCAGGCAGCCCGGTCATGAATGCCAACGGTGAACTGATCGGCCTGGCCTTCGACGGAAACTGGGAGGCCATGAGCGGAGACATCGCTTACGAGGCAGACTTGCAGAAATGCATCAATGTCGACATTCGGTTTGTTTTGTGGATCATCGATAAATATGCAGGAGCGAAACACCTGGTAGAAGAAATGACCATCGCACAATAATTCCACTATTGATTGTCCCTATACCATGAAAGAGGAACCGTCTCCAACCATCACCATGTACACGGACGGTTCCTCTTTGGGTAATCCTGGTCCCGGAGGATATGGCACCTTACTGCTTCACGGTCAGCACAAGAAGGAGCTATCGGCAGGCTTCCGCCTCACCACCAACAACCGGATGGAACTGATGGCTGTCATCGTAGGTTTGGAGGCTTTGAAACAAAGGAACTGTCAAGTTACTGTTTATACAGATTCAAGGTACGTGGTCGATGCCGTTGAAAACAAATGGTTGCTCAACTGGATCAAAAATAGGTTCAAAGGGAAAAAAAATAGTGATCTTTGGATGCGTTTCTGGGATATATATCAGTTGCATACCGTAAAATTTGTCTGGGTAAAGGGGCACGCCTCCATACCTGGCAACGAACGGTGTGACAGGTTGGCCGTTGATGCAGCCAACGGAACGGATCTTTCCGAAGACGAAGGATTCCATCCGGATAAAGCTGTGTTGAACTAAATAAGTAGGGATAGTACCCAAAATTTAACCGTCGCGAAGGATGATGCGTTTGCTTTACAATGCGGGATTACAGGTTTACCAGTTTTTGATTTGGTTGGTTTCATTCAGAAATCCCAAGGCAAAAAAATGGCTTTCGGGAAGGAGGAACCTTTTTGAAAGGCTTCAAAAGGAGATGGTTCCCGGCCAGAAGATCCTCTGGTTTCATGTATCATCGCTTGGAGAGTTTGAACAGGCCAGACCCGTTATAGAAGGGGTAAAAAAATTCTTTCCGGGATACAGGATCCTGCTCACTTTTTTCTCCCCTTCTGGATACGAACTTCGAAAGGATTATCCCCTGGCCGATTATGTCTGTTACCTTCCGCTAGACTCTCCGCGAAACTCAAGAAGGTTTTTGGATATCGTCCAACCCGATAAGGTATTTTTTGTCAAATATGAATTCTGGTTCAATTTCCTCACCGAACTGAAGAGACGGGAGATTCCCACTTATCTGTTCTCGGCTCTGTTCAGGCCTTCTCAATTCTTCTTCAAACCCTGGGGGAAATGGTTCAGAAAGGCATTCAGTGCCTATACCCATATCTTCGTTCAAAACCAAAGTTCTTGGGAGATTTTGCATCAATTCAAATTTGAAAATGTCTCCATCAATGGGGATACCAGACTTGACCGAGTGTCTCAGATCGCCAGGGCCGCATCTGATTTGCCTAAAGTAGAGAAGTTTTGCGGTAGCAAACAGGTTATCGTAGCCGGGAGTACCTGGCCCGAAGATGAGGCGCTATTTCTGACCTACGTGAACGATTGCATTCACCCCATCAAATTTGTGGTAGCTCCACACGAGGTTAACGAGAAGTCTCTGGAACGGATAACTTCTGTTTTGAAACGTCCTTATGTGCTCTACTCAGCCGAATCAACTGACGAGGAACTTGAAAATGCAGATGTACTGGTTGTGGATGGCTATGGCTATCTGGTATCTGTATACCGTTATGCCAAAATAGCCTATATCGGAGGAGGATTTACAACAGGGATCCACTCCATTCTCGAACCGGCTGTATATGGAATGCCTGTGGTTTTCGGCCCCGATTACCACAAGTTTCACGAAGCATTGGAGATGATCAGGCTGGAAGCGGCCCATACCATTGCAAATTACGAAGAGTTATCCCTCTTGTTTGAAAGTTATCTGACCGACCCTGCCAAACTGGCAAAGGAGAGCCATTCCGCCTCTCAATACGTTGAAAGTAACCGTGGAGCCACCGAACAGATCGTTCGCTATTTTTTCAAAAAGTAGATTTTTCCCTTCCCCTTTCCCAATTATTATTTGACTCAAAAAATCTCAAAATAATTTTTTTTGGTAACTTTTTGAGATGTAAAAATAATTATTTAACTGGTTAAGTGCATACTAACACTTGCAAGTTGATAACTTTTCTTTCTGCGTCTAAAATTTACTGTCCGAAAAAATGACTTTGTGGTTATCTTTACCCTTGAAAAATAGACTTGCGCCATTCCGGTTATCTAACTGAAATACCTTGATTTTTTTTTATTCGACGAAAACTTGAGCCATGGAAATAAAAGACGTCTCTGCTATGAAAAAAAACAGTTCACATAAAAATTACTCCAACGAAGAGGCGTTTGAAGCTTCACTAAAATATTTTCAGGGAGATGAATTGGCTGCCCGCGTTTGGGTCAATAAATATGCCTTGAAAGATTCTTACGGAAACCTGTTCGAACTGACTCCCGACGACCTTCACCACCGCTTGGCATCGGAAATAGCCAGGGTTGAAAAAAAATATCAGAATCCGCTTTCCGAGAAAGAGCTTTTTGAATTGTTTGAAGCCTTTAAATACATTGTACCACAAGGCGGACCCATGACCGGAATCGGAAATGACTTTCAAACGGGCTCCCTCTCCAACTGTTTTGTAGTAGGAAACGGAGCCGACTCCTATGGGGGTATCATGATGGTCGACCAGGAACAGGTTCAGCTGATGAAGCGTCGTGGCGGCGTCGGTCATGATCTTTCCCATATCCGGCCCAAAGGTTCTCCTGTGAAAAATTCTGCACTCACCTCGACAGGAATTGTACCCTTCATGGAGCGATTTTCAAATTCGACCCGAGAGGTTGCCCAGGATGGCCGACGAGGAGCACTGATGCTCTCCGTTTCTATCAAACATCCAGACTCAGAACAGTTCATCGATGCCAAAATGGATGAAGGAAAAGTAACTGGAGCCAATGTATCCGTAAAAATCGACGACGAATTCATGAAGGCGGTGCGCAATGCAACAACCTATCATCAAAAGTATCCTATCCACAGCGATGAACCTGTCTATACCAAGGAGACTGACGCAGCCAAACTCTGGCAGAAAATTGTTTTCAACGCCTGGAAATCGGCAGAACCGGGCATCCTTTTCTGGGATACCGTTATCCGTGAATCTGTTCCGGATTGTTACGCAGACCTTGGTTATGGGACCGTTTCGACCAATCCTTGCGGTGAAATTCCACTCTGCCCCTACGACAGTTGCCGTCTGATTGCGATCAACTTATACTCCTATGTAGATCAGCCATTTACTGAACACGCCCGGTTTAATTTCCCCCTTTTCCGCTCCCATATCAGGCTCTCCCAGCGCATCATGGATGACATCATCGATCTGGAACTGGAAAAAATTGATGCCATCTACGACAAGATTGTTGCAGACCCCGAATTGGACGAAATCAAACAGGTTGAACTAAATCTTTGGGGCAAAATCAAGGAGAAAGCCATCAATGGACGCAGAACAGGTATTGGGATCACCGCAGAAGGCGATATGCTTGCTGCCCTGGGACTTCAGTACGGCTCGGAAAATGCCATCGATTTCTCTGTGGAAGTCCACAAAATAGTTGCCCTGGAAGCCTACCGCGGTTCTGTGCTGCTGGCTAAGGAACGTGGTGCCTTCCCAATTTATGATACCAAGAAAGAAGCCAATAACCCATACATCAAACGCCTCGCTCTGGCAGATCCTGAACTCTACGAGGAGATGACAAAATTTGGCAGACGTAACATCGCATTGCTCACCATCGCACCCACAGGTACAACCAGCCTGATGACCCAGACCACCTCCGGCATAGAACCTGTGTTTATGCCTGTTTACAAACGCAGAAGAAAGGTAAATCCAAACGACAAGGAGGCCAGGATTGATTTCGTAGACGAGATGGGCGATTCGTGGGAAGAGTACCTGATCTTTCACCACAAGTTTAAACTTTGGATGGAAATCAACGGATACAATTCCAAAAAGAAATACAGCAACGACGAAATCGACGAACTCGTCAACAAATCGCCCTATGCCAAAGCCACCTCCAACGACATCGACTGGATGGCAAAGGTCAGGATGCAGGGGCAAATCCAAAAATGGGTCGACCACTCCATCAGTGTCACCATCAACCTGCCGGAGGATGCCACCGAGGAGTTGGTTGGAAAGCTCTTCTTTTCGGCCTGGGAAAGCGGTTGTAAGGGCGTAACCGTCTACCGAGAAGGCTCCAGGTCCGGCGTGTTACTCTCTACCAAGGACAAGAAGAAAGAGGGAGTATTCCCGACCAAACGTCCCGAAATTCTGGAAGCCGACATCGTTCGCTTTCAAAACAACAAGGAAAAATGGATTGCCTTTATCGGTTTGATTGACGGGAAACCCTACGAAATCTTCACTGGTTTGGCCGATGATGAAGAAGGAATTCTGCTTCCGCGTTCCGTCACCAGTGGCTGGATCATCAAGAACAGGGACGAGAGCGGAGTCTCCCGCTACGATTTCCAGTACGTCAATAACCGCGGCTACAAAACGACCATCGAAGGTTTGTCCTTCAAGTTCAATCCGATCTTCTGGAACTATGCCAAACTGATATCCAGCGTACTCCGACACAGCATGCCCATCCAGAAAATTGTTGAGCTCATCACCAGTCTGCAGTTCGACGTAGAGTCGATCAATACCTGGAAGAACGGCGTGGCACGCGCCCTGAAAAAATTCATTCCAAATGGTACCTCCTGTGAGGACGCCAAATGTGAAGGATGTGGTTCGGAAAATGTGATTTATCAGGAAGGATGCCTCATCTGTACAGACTGCGGCTCCTCCAAATGTGGTTGAAAGTTTTCATGATTTTTTTTAGATAATTATCTCTAGGGGGAGGATCGAAAGGTCTTCCCTTTTTCATTTCTGCTCCTGTCGGGATAGCTGGTAAGTACATTCCATTCAATATCCCTTACTGTGTACGATCAAAAATCGAAACGCAGTCCGGCAATGGGCACCAGACCAATCAGCGTGTAATCCCTTTGTGTGATGGCTCCCTTGACATAGCTGAAATTTCGTTTGTAGACATTGTGCCGGTTCAGGAGGTTCTGGATGTCCAAGGAGATATTAAAGGCCGAATTTTTTCTGTTGATGCGATAATTGACTCCTGCATCCATCCGGTCGAAGAAAGGCAGATGAGATCCGTATGTTTGTTGTACGGAATAGACTATACCTTTCTTGGCACTGCTCAGGATATAATCGGGAGGAGTAAACCGGTAACCGCCCCGGGCAATGTTCCGCAGATTAAAGCCGAGGCTGTTCTGCTTGTATTTCCCCACCTTGAACTCTCTCCCGGCTAAAAAATTGAAAACAAAGTTGGCATTGTAATAGGTAGAATACCAGGTGTCGTTGGAGGCCCGGTACCTCGAATCGTAAAGAGAGAGCGTAGCCAAAAGGTAATAATTGCGGAAGAAGGATTTATCGATGGTGAGTTCCACTCCAGTATTGTCTGACAGACCACGGTTGTTCAGGTCATTGTCAGGCAAACCATCCGAAATGTTAACCATCGAAAAGGTATTGGAGGTGGAAACCGGAATCGGAACATCGTACAAATGCTGGTAATATCCCTCCAGCGATATTTTAAGTTCATTGGGGAACGACTTCCGGTATCCGGCAACAAGATGAAAGGCTTTTGTCGTTTTCAGATCGCTGTTGATCAGCTCCCTGACCTTTCCGACTTTAACCCTGAAATAATAGATGGGAATGGGTTCCTCTCTGGAGTAGATCCCGGTTCCTATATTCAGCGTTTGGTTTCCCGGCAGGTGAAAGAGCAGACCAAGCCTTGGTTCAAAAGTTAATTCCCTGTTTAAACTGGTATAGGTTGAATGAAGTGCAGATGTT
>Ga0209697_10007751_pt1 | contig 12432 bp, 6 predicted proteins | sample AliMusrvi5mmetaG_FD_184115 | JGI IMG/M metagenome (GOLD analysis project Ga0209697, IMG submission 184115) | Freshwater lake bacterial and archeal communities from Alinen Mustajarvi, Finland, to study Microbial Dark Matter (Phase II) - Alinen... | ecosystem: Environmental > Aquatic > Freshwater... | reverse complement strand
CGCGACGCGCACTTCATATTGCGCTCAAGCGCGCTGGTTATAAGAGTGCCTGAACACTGATTAATATGGCAAATAAAACAGCAGTACAAGCGACGATCAATGGTGAGGATGTTGAGTTTCTGTGCGAACCGCACCAGAGTCTGCTCGAAGTGTTGCGCGATGTCCTGCGGCTGACCGGTACAAAGGAAGGCTGTAATAACGGCAACTGTGGTGCGTGCAACGTCATTCTGGATGGTGTTCTGGTGAACTCATGCCTGGTTCTGGGAGTAGAAGCACAGGGCAAGCGCATAACAACCATTGAAGGCATCGCCCCACCCCACGGGTTACACCCACTGCAACAGAAATTCCTCGAACATGCCGCCCTGCAGTGCGGTATTTGCACACCGGGTTTCATCATCTCCGCCAAAGCACTCCTTGACCACAACCCGCACCCCAGCGAACATGAAGTGCGCCACTGGCTCGCCGGGAACCTGTGCCGTTGCACGGGCTATGACAAGATTGTGCGCGCCGTCCTTGACGCGGCTGATGTGATGGCTGTGGAGGTATCGAAGTAATGGAGACGCCAGTAGCTGAACAAGCAAAAGCGACCGAAGTTTCGGTTGAAGAACGTCATTACAACGTCATCGGCACCCGCCCGATCCGTCATGACGGCGCCGACAAAGTGACAGGCAAGGCACTATATGGCGCCGATGTGCGCCTGAACGGAATGCTATATGGGAAAGTCTTGCGCAGCCCACACGCTCACGCGCGCATTTTGTCGATCGACGTCAGCCGCGCTTTAGCGTTACCCGGTGTGAAGGCTGTCGTCACGAGCGCAGACCTGGCAACGCTTGACAGCGTTGTCAGCCGCGTCGGCGAAGGGGCGGTGAACTGGCGCTACCTCAGCAACAACATCCTGGCATCGGATAAAGTCCTCTATCATGGACACGCCGTGGCTGCTGTAGCTGCAACCAGCCTGAACGCAGCCAACGAGGCGTTGAATCTGATTGATGTTCAGTACGAGCCACTGCCGTGCGTAATCACCGCCGTCCAAGCGATGCGGCCCGGCGCTCCCATCCTGTTGCAGGAACTGCGCACAAACGAATTGGGCGCCAGGGGCGAAATCCCTACCAACATTGCCAGCCACGATCAAAACATGCGCGGCGACCTGGAGCGTGGATTTGCTGAAGCTGCGGTTATTGTGGAGCGCGAGTTTACGACCGGCATCGTGCATCAAGGCTATATCGAACCGCACACTGCAACCGCCGTATGGGGAACCGATGATCAGATCACGATCTGGACGAGTACTCAAGGTGCCCACGATGCGCGCCGCCAAGTGGCGGAGGTTTTGCAACTGCCCGTTTCACGGATCAAAGTCATCCCTATGGAAATTGGCGGCGGCTTTGGCGGCAAGACCGTTATATATCTGGAGCCAGTAGCTGCTTTGCTGTCATGGAAATCCGGAAATCGCCCAGTTCAAGTGACTATGTCCCGCTTTGAAGTCTTTGCCGGAACCGGCCCGACTTCGAGCTCCGTGATCAAGGTGAAGATGGGCTCGGCCAGTGATGGCAGAATTACAGCCGCACAGGTAACGATGGCCTATGCTGCTGGCGCCTTCCCAGGCTCACCAGTGGGTGGGGCGATGAGCGTCATTCTAAATGCCTATCGGATGGAGAACGTCCAGATCGATGGGTATGATGTTGTGACGAATACCCCGCGCGTTGCCGCATATCGCGCGCCGGGCGGCACAAATGCTGCCTTCGCATCTGAGAGCGTCATCGACGAACTCGCTTGCAAACTTGGCATCGACCCGCTGGAAATGCGCCGCATCAACGGCGCCAAAGAGGGGGATCGCCGTGTGGATGGTCCCCTGATCAGGCGGATTGGCTATCTTGAAACGGTAGAGAAGGCGCGCGCATCGGCGCATTACCAATCTCCCTTGCCGGCGCCGAGCACGCCTGGGCTCAAGGTTGGCCGAGGTGTGGCCTCAGGATGGTGGGGCAATTGGCCTGGGGGCACTTCAAGCGTGTCCGTCATCGTCAACAATGATGGCACAGTCAACCTGATCGAGGGTTCCACAGATATCGGCGGCTCGCGTGTGGCAATGGCGATGCAGTTGGCCGAGACGCTCGGTCTTCAAGCCGCTGACATCAAGCCAATGGTGGTGGATACGGATTCCGTCGGTTACAACGATGTCACCGCCGGCAGCCGGACGACATACTCAACTGGCATTGCCGTGCACAAGGCCGGCCTGAGCATCATTCAACAGATGCGCGAGCGCGCGGCACAGCTATGGGATGTGGAGTCCGCCAGCGTAGACTACGCGGATGGCGTGATCAGTTCCAAGGACAATCACATCGGGTTTAAAGAACTCGCGCGCAAGGTGGGCGATGGCGATGGGAACGTGGTCGCCAGCATCAGCATCAGCCCGAACGGAGACGGCGTCGCACTGGCAACCCACATCGTTGACGTGGAAGTTGATGAGGAAACCGGCAAAGTGCAGATTTTGCGCTATACCGCGGTTCAGGACGTTGGCACAGCCATACACCCGGCCTATGTGGAAGGACAGATACAAGGCGGCGCTGCACAAGGCATCGGCTGGGCGCTGAACGAAGAGTATGTGTACGATCAACAGGGTCGCCTGTTAAACGGGAGCCTGCTTGATTATCGCATTCCAACTGCGCTGGACCTGCCCATGATTGAGGCTGTCATCGTAGAAGTGCCCAACCCGACACATCCATTCGGTGTGCGTGGCGTTGGCGAGGTTCCGATCGTGCCACCGGCTGGCGCAGTCGCGAATGCCATCGCCAATGCCACTGGCGTTCGCATGACGGTTCTGCCCATGTCGCCGCAGCACGTGCTGGAAGCACTGTGGACGCAGGGAAATGAACGAGTTTGAATCTGGTTCTGGGCGCAATGAAACTGCGCCCCTGGTTTATTTAAGTCTGAACCATGGCGAGTGTCTGGATCCCCTCACTTTTACGTGATTTAACCGGCGGGATCGTCGAATTCCGTGTTTCGGGCGATACGGTCAACGACCTGCTTAACACGCTCGATGAGCGATACCCCGGTCTGCGTGCCAGGCTATGTGACAAGGATGCCATTCGCCCAAATATTGCGCTTGTCATTGATGGATTGCGCTGCCAGAAGGGGCTGCGTGAACGGGTTGCCGCGAATAGCGAAGTCCATTTTGTGCCTGCGATCAGCGGCGGCAACCTGAATAACAAGAGCGACCTATGTCGGATGTCGTAATCATCTACCTATCCGCTGCCAGCGATCTTGTGATCGAACGCGAAGTGCTCAACCGTGCCATCACCGAAATCCCTACATCGCTTGCCTGGCGTATCCTGCAAACCCCACTGACTGCGCAAGAGCCAGAGATGAAAGCACTGGCGGAAGTCAACCTTCACCTCCTGTTGCTGGGTAGTGATGTGCGCGCTCCCGTGGGGGTGGAATGGGCCGCGGCGCGACGCACTAATCGGTTACCGACGCTTTACTTGAAGCGCAATATTGCGCGAACGCAAGCTGCACAAGCATTTGAACGGGAACTGGCGCGGTATGCACATTGGCAAACTTACATCACCATTGGGGATATCCGGCGCAAATTCTTATTACTTGTGAGCAGACACATCCTATCGCGGTGGGAATACTATAGCCTGAGCGCTGACGAATTCGACAAACTCGGCGAGTGGCGGAAGACCCTCATCGAATCCAGACAGCATAATGATAATGTAGATCAGACCCTTGGCGGGGCAGGTAATAGCGGTGTGATCCTTTCGATAGAGCGTTACATGCCTTCAGAAGGAGTATTGTTGCGCAATACCAGTGCAACAGGTGTAGATCAGGTTGAAGATACTGGCAAATAAGCGGTGCTGTGAGATTCATCGGGGGGAAAACGGAAGAAAAGGATTCTCAGGCAATGACCTACTCTTGCACGCAGTTACCCACGTACTACCATCGGCGCTGACGAGCTTGACGACCGGGTTCGGGATGGGACCGGGTATGACCTCGTCGCTCAAATCACCTAAGAATCCTTAACCTGCTTCTTTCAACAGCACGCTAATAACTGAATAGAACTGCCAAGCAATTGTCTCTCTTCTCTCAGAGAACTTCTCTTTCTCTGCATCATGTGTTAAGCCTTGCGACCATTAGTATGAGTGAGCTTAATCCATTGCTGGACTTACACCTCTCACCTATTAAGCCAGTAGTCTTCTGGCGGTCTTCAGGGGGATCTTATCTTGAGGCGGGTTTCCCACTTAGATGCTTTCAGCGGTTATCCCTGCCGCACTTAGCTACCCAGCTATGCTCCTGGCGGAACAACTGGCACACCAGCGGTGCGTCCATCCCGGTCCTCTCGTACTAAGGACAGCTCCTCTCAAATCCCCTGCGCCCACACCGGATAGAGACCAACCTGTCTCACGACGGTTTGAACCCAGCTCACGTAACGCTTTAACGGCCGAACAGGCCGACCCTTGGGACCTTATACAGCCCCAGGATGCGTCGAGCCGACATCGAGGTGCCGAGCGAGGCCGTCGCTGTGGACGCTTGGGCCTCACCAGCCTGTTATCCCCGGGGTAGCTTTTATCCGTTAAGCCACGCCCCTTCCATTCGGATGCGTGGGATCACTAAGCCCGACTTTCGTCCCTGCTCGACTTGTTGGTCTTGCAGTCAAGCTCCCTTGTGCCTTTACACTCAACGGCTGGTTTCCATTCAGCCTGAGGGAACCTTTGGGCGCCTCCGTTACCTTTTAGGAGGCGACCGCCCCAGTCAAACTGCCCGCCTGGCACTGTCTCGTATCCAGCTTATGGATGCCGGTTAGGGCCAAGACTTCATCAGGGTGGTATTTCACCGTCGGCTCCATCGAAGCTAGCGCTCCAATTTCTTCGCCTCCCACCTATCCTACACAGACAGAGTCCTAACGCAATGCCAGGGTACAGTAAAGCTCCACGGGGTCTTTTTGTCCGGGTGCGGGTAAATGGCATCTTCACCACTACTTCAATTTCGCCGAGTCCCTCGTTGAGACAGCGCTCCAGTCGTTACACCATTCGTGCGGGTCAGAACTTACCTGACAAGGAATTTCGCTACCTTAGGACGGTTATAGTTACCGCCGCCGTTCACTGGGGCTTCAGTTCAAAGCTTCGGCTTGCGCCTAACCTCTCCCTTTAACCTTCCAGCACTGGGCAGGTGTCAGCCCCTATACGTCGTCTTACGACTTCGCAGAGACCTGTGGTTTAGTTAACCAGTCGCTAGAGCCTCTCATCTGCGACCTACATTTTATCAAACTATCGCCCAATAATACATAGGCTACCCTTCTCCCTAAGTTACGGGTATATTTTGCCTAATTCCTTAACGAAGGTTCTCTCGTTCGCCTGAGGATACTCTCCTCGCCTACCAGTGTCGGTTTGCGGTACGGACAGGGTACATTCATCGCTTAGAAGATTTTCTTGACAGCTTGGCTCAGTGACTTAGATTTGGGGGTCCGCTTCGGTTTCTGGATCAGAAGATGGTTTTGCCTGTCTTCCTCATTTCCCTACGCCGTTCGCACCGGATCTACCAACGGTCCGGCTCACCTACCATACTGCGTCTCTCCTTCGCTCCTGTATCCTGGTATCGGAATGTTGACCGATTGTCCATCACCTACGCTTCTCAGCCTCGGCTTAGGCCCGACTAACCCGATGTGGACTGACCTTGCATCGGAAACCTTAGGCATACGGCGATCATGGTTCTCACATGATTTACGCTACTCATATCGGCATTCTCACTTCTGTTCGCTCCACCACTCCTTTCGGTATGGCTTCGTCGCTCGCAGAACGCTCCTCTACTGTACAGATCTCTCTGTACCCGTATCTTCGGTGGTGTGCTTAGCCCCGTTATATTTTCCGCGCAAAATCGTTCGACCAGTCAGCTATTACGCACTGTTTAAAGGATGGCTGCTTCTAAGCCAACCTCCTGGCTGTCTGAACAATTTCACATCGTTTCCCACTTAGCACACACTTCAGGACCTTAGATGGCGGGCTGGGTTGTTTCCCTTTCGGCCACGAATCTCATAACACGTAGCCCGACTCCTGCCCTTTGAGTAACGGCATTCGGAGTTTGATTGGGTTTGGTAGGCTTACGCCCCCTAGCCCATTCAGTGCTCTACCTCCGTTACTAAACGGTACAAGGCTAACCCTAAAGTTATTTCGAGGAGAACCAGCTATCTCCAGGTTCGATTGGCATATCACCTCTACCCACAGCTCATCTCATAGTTTTGCAGCCCTAATGAGTTCGAGCCTCCACGAGATGTTACTCTCGTTTCACTCTGGCCATGGGTAGCTCACCTGGTTTCGGGTCTAATACATGCCACTGTGTCGCCCTTATCAGACTCGGTTTCCCTGCGGCTTCGGCTGTCACTGCCTTAACCTTGCGACATATATTAACTCGCCGATTCATTCTCCAAGAGGCACGCCGTCAGACATTCCCCTAAGGGCATAGTCCTCCGACTGCTTGTAAGTGCACGGTTTCAGGTACTGCTACTCCCCTCATCGGGGTGCTTCCCACCTTTCCCTCACGGTACTAGTTCACTATCGGTCGCTAGATGTATTTAGCCTTACGGAATGGGCTCCGTGGTTTCATACCTGATTAGCGTGCCAGGTATTACTCAGGATACTTCGCTGCTGCATCGCCTTTCGTCTACGAGACTATCACTCTCTTTGGTTCGACTTTCCTGAACGATTCGACTAGACTAGCAGATCAGCTTTTTGAAGTCCTACAACCCCAATCGGTAAACCGACTGGTTTGGGCTGCTCCGATTTCGCTCGCCACTACTTTCGGAATACTCTCTTTTCCTTATGGTACTTGGATGTTTCGGTTCCCATAGTTCCCTCGTCTGCAACTATTTTATTCATCGCAGCGTCCTCAGTTCAGCGCTGAGGGGGTTTCCCCATTCGGACATCCCCGGGTGTAACGTTTCATCACAACTCCCCGAGGCTTTTCGCAGTGATGCGCGTCCTTCTTCGGCATTTAGCGCCAAGGCATCCTCCGTGCACTCTTTGTAGCTTATCACATGATGTGGAGAAATTGAAGTTCCCGCGCATTTCACACTTTTTGCCAGGTGTTTCCACCTGTCTATTTTTGCTACCTTACGCAGAAGAACTTTCTGTTCCGTTCGCGCTCGCGCGCGTTCAGAACCTCAATTGCTCTTTCGTTCTATTCAGTTGTTAACGTGCCGTCCCAACTCGGATTGAAATTCGAGATTTGAGTTTACAGATTTGAGTCTCGCTTGTTCAGCTCCTCTCAACTCTTCAGTCTCTTCTCTCTCCCTCTCGATCAGGGGTTGGAGATTGTCGATTAACCTCCGCTTGGCTAATCTACACTCTCCACTCTCTAATCTTTTCCGCTTGTTCAGGGGTTCCAAAGTACCGATTAACCAGGTTAATCTCTTCTCTCTAATCCCTTATCTCTCTTCTCTTTTCCGTCAGTGGAGATTACGGGACTCGAACCCGTGACCTCTTGCTTGCAAAGCAGGCGCTCTCCCAACTGAGCTAAATCCCCTTATTCGTATTCCTGCCCTGCCAGCCTCATCGCTGACCGGCTATCGTCCTTTCTTCCGAATGGGCGATTCTGGACTCGAACCAGAGACCTTCCCCTTATCAGAGGGATGCTCTAACCAACTGAGCTAATCGCCCCTTCCTTCACCTCAGATGGCGATCTGCCGCGGCCTCCCGCGCCCTGCTCCATTAACAACTAAGAAGTGATAGAGAAACCTTTTGTACAAACTTTTTACTTTCGCTCAAACCGGGGTACAGTCAACACCGTGAATGACTGTCGAACAGCTCGTCTTTCAACTAGCCGTCTAACCTAAGTAGTCCAGCACCCGAAAGTGCCGTTTCCCTAGAAAGGAGGTGATCCAGCCGCACGTTCCCGTACAGCTACCTTGTTACGACTTCACTCCAGTCACCAGCCCCACCTTTGACAGCGCGCTCCTTGCGGTTACGCTACTGGCTTCAGGTGTTGCCAGCTCCCATAGTGTGACGGGCGGTGTGTACAAGACCCGGGAACGTATTCAACGCACTATAGCTGACGCGCGTTTACTAGCAACTCCGACTTCATGCAGGCGGGTTGCAGCCTGCAATCTGAACTGAGGATCGTTTTATGGGATTGGCTCCGCCTTGCGGTTTGGCTACCCATTGTTGCGACCCATTGTAGCGTGTGTGTAGCCCCAGATATAAAGGCCATGCTGACTTGACGTCATCCCCGCCTTCCTCCGGCTTGCGGCCGGCAGTCTCGCCAGACACTTGTAACTGGCAACGAGGGTTGCGCTCGTTAGGGTACTTAAACCAACATCTCACGACACGAGCTGACGACAGCCATGCAACACCTGTTCAGGCTCCCTTGCGGGTCGGTCCGCTTTCGCTTCCCTACTACCTGTATGTCAAACCTGGGTAAGGTTCTTCGTGTAGCATCGAATTAAACCACACGCTCCGCTGCTTGTGCGGGTCCCCGTCAATTCCTTTGAGTTTTAAGCTTGCGCTCGTAGTTCCCAGGCGGGATGCTTAACGCGTTAGCTTCGGCACAAGCAGGGTTAGTTCTGCTTACACCTAGCATCCATCGTTTACAGCTAGGACTACCGGGGTTTCTAATCCCGTTTGCTCCCCTAGCTTTCGCTTCTCAGTGTCAGGTGTGCCCCAGGAAGCCGCCTTCGCCACGGGTATTCCTCCTGATATCTACGCATTTCACTGCTACACCAGGAATTCTACTTCCCTCTGACATCCTCTAGCCATACAGTATTGAACGGCCTCTCTAAGTTAAGCCTAGAGTTTTCACGTCCAACTTATATAGCCACCTACAAGCTCTTTACGCCCAATGAATCCGGATAACGCTCGCCACCTACGTTTTACCGCGGCTGCTGGCACGTAGTTAGCCGTGGCTTATTCGAGGGATACCGTCCTTTCTCTTCTCCCTCAAAAGAAGTTTACAACCCGAAGGCCTTCATCCTTCACGCGGCGTTGCTGGGTCAGACTTTCGTCCATTGCCCAATATTCCTCCCTGCTGCCACCCGTAGGCGTCTGGACCGTGTTTCAGTTCCAGTGTGGGGGATCGTCCTCTCAGACCCCCTACCCGTCGTTGCCTTGGTAGGCCACTACCCTACCAACTAGCTGATGGGCCGCAGGACCCTCTCATCACGCTCACGCTTGCGCGCAAACTCTTCTCGTATAACCGAATACACGAGCTTCTTGGGTATTAGCTCCGCTTTCGCGAAGTTGTTCCCTGCGATGAGGTAGGTCTCCTACGTGTTACTCACCCTTCCGCCGCTCTTCACATTGCTGTGAATCGCTCGACTTACATGGGTTAGGCACGCCGCCAGCGTTCATCCTGAGCCAGGATCAAACTCTCCGTAAAGTTTGTTTTCATCCCCCTAAGGGGATTTAATTTACACTTTTGGAATTGCACTAATCGTTTTACTGATTAATGACATACTCTTGCGAGTACGCTTTAGGACCCGATTTTTTGCGAATCTCTTTGTTCGCGATGAATTTCATCCCCTTTCAGGGATTCGTTCACCTAGGTCTCTCTATCACTCTTTAGTTGTTAATGTGCTCTGCTCTGAAGCTTGTGGATGTTACTACTTCCACTTTCATCTGTCAAGACCTTTTTCCTATCTCTTTCAAACTTCCTCTTTTACCGAGGTCTTCCACTCTTTCAGCCCGCTTACCCACATTTTGTCGACAGCTTTTCCACTGTGATTTCTTGTCTATGTGTTTCTGCTGGCCTGTTTCCTAAGAGGTTGGCTGCGTTCCTGACCCGATGTTCTTCCAGAGGTAATCCGGTGCTCTCACACCGCTTTCGCTTTGCCGCGTCTTTACGTCCGGTCAAGCTGGTTGATTCTAACCACCTTTTTCATTTTGTCAATACCCAGTTTCTCATTCCCTTTCACTTTCTTTAATCTCGTCCGTATCGGCATTATTGGTGTTTGGCTTGCAACCTCCACCATTAGCAAATACCCCTACCCCTCTTGTGTCCCGATCTCGCTTGCTCTACAATTAGATGTGCGCCAAGACGATTATCAATCGGTGTATCGAAAGCCGGAATTCTATTGATTGTCTAATATCGCTCATATCGCTCGATAACCTGGTCAACGATAATCACAGTGTAGGTTGGAGACACAAACACATGATGAGATTTGACAAATTCACCGAGCGCGCCCAGGATGCAGCAGCGCGCGCCTATGAAATACTGCAGCGCTATAGCCATAACCAGGTGGACACCGAGCACCTCCTATTGGCGTTGCTTGAACAGCCGGAAGGCGTTATCCCGGCAATACTTGAAAAGCTGGGCGTCAACGTCGAGTTGATGTCAACCCGAATAGATGACATTCTGAAGGCTTCTCCGCGGGTAAACATCTACGGTGGCGGTGGCGCCACGAACCAGGTATTCATTACCCCGCGCGTCAAGCGCGTGCTCGATCTTGCTAATGAGGAAGCGATTCGGCTTAAAGACGAGTACATCAGCACCGAGCACATCTTCCTTGCCATAGCGTCTGAACGCAACACACCATCAGCTCGCTTACTGACGGAACTAAACGTTACGAAGGACCGCATCAACGACGCGATCAAAGAGATCCGTGGTGGTCAACGCGTGACCGACCCGCAGGCAGAAACCAAATACCGCACCCTCGAAAAGTACTCGCGCGACCTCACTCACGCGGCCAAAGACGGCAAGCTCGACCCGGTGGTCGGGCGCGATGAGGAGATACTGCGCGTCATCCAGGTGCTGTCACGCCGCACCAAGAACAACCCCGTTCTCATCGGCGAAGCCGGTGTTGGCAAGACGGCGATCGTCGAGGGACTGGCACAAAAAATTGTCTCCGGCGACGTGCCGGAAATTCTGCTGGGTAAGAAAGTGCTTTCGCTGGACCTGGCTGGCATGCTGGCTGGATCCCGTTTCCGGGGTGACTTCGAGGAGCGCCTGAAGGGGTGCATGGATGAAGTCATGCGCAGTGAAGGCGAGATAATTCTGTTCATCGACGAGTTGCACAACGTTGTGGGCGCCGGCGCTGGCGCTGGCGCTATGGATGCCAGCAACATGCTCAAGCCCGCCCTTGCGCGCGGTGAGTTGCAATGCGTTGGCGCAACCACACTCGATGAGTACCGCAAGTACATTGAAAAGGATAGCGCCCTGGAGCGCCGCTTCGCCCCGGTCTTCGTGGACGAGCCATCTGTAGACGAGACCATCGAGATGCTGCGCGGTCTCCGTGACAAATATGAAGCGCATCATAAAGTACACATTTCAGATGCGGCAATTGTCGCAGCCGCCAAGTTATCCGCGCGCTATGTGACTGACCGGCGTTTGCCGGATAAGGCTATTGATTTGATCGACGAGTCGGCCGCCAAACTGCGTGTGGCGTTGTACACACTGCCGCCCGATCTGAAGGCGAAGAAGCTGGAATTGGACAAAATGCGCGCAGAAGAAGAAAGTGCTGCTGCAAACGCCGATTATCAGAAGGCCGCGGAATGCAAGACACATCGATTGCGTCTGCAAGGCGAGTTCGACGCTGGTCGTGAAAAGTGGCAACACGAGAAGAACCTGGACGAGGTTGTGGATGAAGAGGATATTGCCGGCGTCATCGCTCAGTGGACCGGCATCCCAATGACTCAGATGATGGAAGCCGAGAGTGAGAAGCTGCTGAACATGGAGCAGCGTCTGCATGACCGCATCATCGGTCAGGACGAGGCCATCAACGCCGTAAGCGACGCCATTCGGCGCGCTCGCAGCGGCTTGAAGGCGCCTAATCGCCCGATTGGATCATTTATCTTCCTCGGCTCGTCCGGTGTGGGCAAAACTGAACTGGCCAAGGCGTTGGCGTGGTTCATGTTCGATGATGAAAACGCGATGGTGCGCATCGACATGAGCGAGTATCGGGAAGGTCACACTGTTAGCCGCTTGTTCGGCGCCCCGCCCGGCTACGTGGGATATGACGAGGGTGGACAGTTGACCGAAGCTGTGCGCCGCCGCCCATACCAGGTGGTGCTGTTCGATGAAATCGAGAAGGCCCATCCTGACGTGTGGAACGCATTGTTGCAGATTCTGGACGATGGACGCCTGACGGACGGTCAAGGGCGCGTCGTGCACTTCAATAACACCGTGCTGATCATGACCAGCAACCTCGGCACCGAGTTTGTGCGCAAGGGTGGCACACTGGGTTTGATCAAACAAGGCGGCGACAGCGTTGATCTGGCTGCCGCAGCCGATCACAAGAAAATTGAGGATGCGTTGAAGCGCACCTTCCGTCCGGAATTCTTGAATCGCGTTGACGAGATCATCATCTTCGCGCCGTTATCCGTTGAGGATGTCGAGCGCATCGTCGATCTGCAACTGCGCGAGATCCGCGAGCGTCTGACCGAGCAAGGCTTATCGCTTGAGATGGGTGAATCCGCGCGTAAGTGGCTCGCTCGCCAGGGATATGATCCATCC
>Ga0209697_10007746_pt1 | contig 12436 bp, 10 predicted proteins | sample AliMusrvi5mmetaG_FD_184115 | JGI IMG/M metagenome (GOLD analysis project Ga0209697, IMG submission 184115) | Freshwater lake bacterial and archeal communities from Alinen Mustajarvi, Finland, to study Microbial Dark Matter (Phase II) - Alinen... | ecosystem: Environmental > Aquatic > Freshwater... | reverse complement strand
GCTTTCGACCGAGATATTTATTACAGGAGCAACATCTTTCTTCTGAAACTTTATCGCATTCATGATCAGGTTTTGAAACAACAGCCTCAATTCTGTTGGAAAGCCAGGCAATACAGGCAGCTGCTGAACAGTTATCAAAGCCCTGCTTGCACCAATCGAATCTTCCAGATCAGCAAGAACGTGGCCAACAATTTCATTACAGTCAACCAGTGTTAACGCGACTTCTTTACCCAACAGTGAATATTCAAGCAAATCCATGACCAGCTCCTTCATCCGGAAACCCGCATTGTGAATAAATTCAATGTATTTCTTGCCGTCTTCATCAAGTTTATCTGAATAATCGTCGGTAATCAACTGGGTAAAGTGGGTCAGGGTCCTCAGCGGCTCCTGGAGGTCATGGTTGGTTATGTAAGCAAACTGTTCTAATTCCATCAATTGAAAGGCAAGCTTTTTATTTGATGATTCAAGCTGGCTTGTACGTTCGATAACCTGTTGTTCAAGGCTTTCATTCAATTTACGAATTTCATCTTCCCGCTGCTTGCGTTCAGAAACATCCCTGATAATCCCCTCGTGGAAGAGGATTTCGCCATTCTCATCGAAATCGTACCAGGCATGGTCTTCCACCCAGATTGCAGAGCCATCTTTCCTTTTCAGGGAATAAACGCCTGATTCTTCCCTGATTTCCTGTGCCATCAGGCTTTCCCGGTCAGACGGTTCAAAGTACAGCTGCGTTTTGATATCAATTTCCTTCAACTCCTCTTTACTTGAATAACCCAGCATTTTCACCATGGCGCTATTTACCTCAATGAATTTTCCTTCGTGAGAACTCTTATATACACCATCCAGCGACTTTTCCACCAGGTTGCGATAAAGTGCTTCGCTTTCGTGCAATGCTTCTTCTCCCTGTTTTCTCATCAGCGCTACGCCGATTGTTTCGCCGATGCTTTCAAAAAAACTGATCAGGACAGGGGTAAAATAATCGTTTTTCCGCTTATTGAGTTGCAACAATCCAACAATCTCACCGCTTTGGCGAATAGGGATAAGCGCTATCGACATGAAGCCATCGTGAATGCAATGGTTCCGGGGATGGTACCTGGGTTCTTCTTCAGATGTCAATCCAAGGAGTATAGAGGAGTCGTTTGTCCAAAAACTTCCACCCTCCGTAAATAAAGGACTTGCCGCGTCTGAATGTCCGGAAATCACCAGCCCGCAGGTACATGCCAGGCATGCTTTGTCGTTTTCATCCCGGCAAATCACCCCATCTCCGTTGCGTTCGATCAGGGAATCTTCTGTTCGCAAAAACTCAGCATTAAACCCGTTTTGGATCAGATAAGGATAGTCCTCACCCTGTTTAAACCGGATGCCGATGGCATCAAACCCGAATGACTTCTGAAGATAATCCAGGATGAGGTTTATTGTTTCATTGAAGGGTGTTGCGGTATTCAGCAGGGTCAGGATTTTTGCAGAAAGCTTTATGCGATCCTCCGCCAGTTTTCGGTCGGTTGTGTCCCGGATGTTGCATTGAATGAATTTCAGGTGATCAGCCAGGAAAACATTGCTGATGAATTCAACATTGATCCTTCTCCCATCCGCTGTTTCCAGGGGCATATCTGCATAACGGATATATTCTTTCTGTTGTAATTCGACAAATTTTTCCTGGTTTGCAATAATATCTTTAAGGAATCCGATTTCCCAGATGGCTTTTTTCAGAAATTGTTCTTTTGAGTAACCCAGCATCCCGATTAAAAACGGGTTCACATCCATGATCATCCCGGTTTCTGCATCAAGAATAAGAATTCCGTCTTTTGCTGCTTCAAAAAGGCTGCGATAGCGGATTTCTGACATGGTCAATGCCTCCAGGGTTCGCTTATGCTCGGTAATATCAAGCAGGACTCCTGTCACTTTAACCGGATTCCCTGTCTCATCCCTTACCAATTCGGCAATTGAATTTATGGTGCGCCTTCCCAGGGATTCGCGCGGAATGATATCAAATACGATGTTATATGGCTTGTTATTCTCAATAAGGTCAATCATAGCCTGGTTTACCCTGCCAGGTTCAACAACAAGTTTCATCACTTCATCGGAAGTGAAAACATCCGATGCAACATCGAATCCATATATTCTTTTGCCTTCATCAGACCCCCAGAAGGTTTCGTTCCTGATATCATATTCCCAACTTCCGATATGACCTGCTTCCTGTGATTTCTTATACCGTTCCTCACTATTTTGGTACAGAAGCCACGCCTCTGATTCACTCTTGCGCATTTTCAAACCCTCATCCTCTTCACAACATTCTTTTATTGCCTCACCTCCCCTGTGAAGTTCATCCTGAAATCTATTTTTGCTGCAGTCCTCGCCTGTCATTACTTTTTCCATTCGAATGAGTAAAGGTACAACAAAAAGAGGCATCGAAGGGGTCCTTGTTGGCCAACGTGCCAGTGAAAAATAAAAATGCTGATATAACATCGACAATATCAACGGGTTAATCTGTATAACATTGTTTTCATCGGGGGAACAGTTTAAATCGGTTACAGCAAACCTGGCGGGACAGGAGAACAGTGATGGGTGTCTGTCAATTGAATTATAATCCCTATTTTTGTTATCAGAATTATCGGTACAGATTCCGGGTTTTCACTTCCCATGGAATCCTGAGAAACAAGGCAAATGAACCGACTAAAAACGGACGGAATTGAACACAAAATATATAACCGGTTTTTGTTTCTTCATTCTTGCCTTGCTGATCCTTGGTGGCTGCAACGTCACAAAGAACCTGGAATCGGGCGAACACCTCCTCATAAAAAATACCATTAAAATTTCCGACCGCAAGGTTCTGCCCGAGGAGCTTGAGCCCTATATCCAGCAAAAGCCCAACACGAAGCTTTTTGGAGTGTTCCGCACCAACATTGCTTTATACAACATTGGAAGCAAAGGGAAGGATACCAAATTCAAGAAATGGCTCAGGACCAAGATCGGCACTGAACCTGTGATCATCGACACCGGACTGGTCTCAATTTCGATGAAACAGATGACCATGTACCTTGGCAACAAAGGATATTTCCAATCTGTGATCAGCGACTCAGTCGTCTATAAAAAGAAAAAAGCCCATGTCTTTTACAGGGTCCAGGTGTCAAAACCCTATCGGGTCAGAAACCTGTTCTATGCGGTGACCGATACCCAACTTGTTAGGTTTGTTTATAAGGACACTTCGAAATGCCTGATAAAAAGAGGCGCCAATTTCGATTCCTATATACTTGATGACGAACGTACCCGGATCACCGGTAATCTCCTGAATTATGGGTTTTTCAAGTTTTCCAATATCTATATCAAATACAGGATCGACACTAATTTCAGGCAGAGGCAATGTGACATCACACTTGAAATCATCAACAAGGTCGTGCCATCGTTCGAAATGTTCACCACCATCAGGCAGGTTCCGCATAAACGATATTTCATCAACCGGATATATGTTTATCCCGAGTTTGACCATCTGGTAACCTTCACGGGAACATACGACACCCTTGTAAAGTCCTATCAAAGCCCGGAAAAAGGTCAGCCAGCCAACACTTACTATTTCCTTTACGAACACAAGTTCAAGGTTAAACCCCGAACCATCGCACAGTCAATATTCATCGCTCCCGGTTCTCATTACAATCTTATGGATGTGAATCAAAGTTACGCACAACTTTCAGGTTTACAGGTGTTTAAATACATCAACATCCATTTCAAAGAGGTCGAAAACGGAAGGGAGTTTTTACTGCGCGATAAAGATGTGGTCGATTGCCATGTCGACTTATCGCGGGCACCGGCTCACTCCTTTTCGGTGACCACTGACGGTACAAATTCGGGAGGGGCCTTTGGTGTTCAGGCCAGTCTGGGTTACCAGGCCAGGAACATTTTCAGGGGTGCTCAACTTTTCCGTCTGAATTTAAGCGGATCGCTCCAGATGCAGGCTTCAGACGGGACGAATGCCGGTAACTTTTTCAATACGATAGAATTGGGGGTGAATGCAAGCATCACTTTTCCTCAATTCCTGATTCCGATAAGACCTGAAACGATGCCTAAAAGTTTCAAACCAAAAACCATCATCAGCATTGGCTACAATTTTCAGCACCAGCAGCATTACGACCGGCATATTTCCAACATCAATTTTGGATATTCATGGCTTCAAAAGGATATAATCCAACACATCTTCAACCCGGTAGAAATTTCACTGGTCAAGGTTTACACAGATACCTATTTCGATTCTGTCATGAACACTGAAAAGGACAACAGGTTAAAAAACCAGTATACCGATCATGTTGTTGCAGGATTAAAATACACTTTTACTTTCAGTAATCAGAAAATCAGCAAGATAAAAGACTTTGCCTATATCCGGGCAAATTTTGAGACAGGGGGCAACCTGATTTACGTGTTTAACAAGATTTTAAAGACTACGAAACCTGAAGGCAGCGCCTACCAGATTTTCGGGCTGCCATATGCACAGTATGTGCGTCCCGACATCGATTTCCGGTATTATACCATTTTCCCGGACAAGTTTTCACTGGTTTACCGCTTTTACGGCGGAATCGGTATTCCATATGGCAACAGTTCACTTTTGCCGTTTGAGAAGTCGTTTTTTGCAGGAGGTGCGAACGGTATGCGCGGATGGGAGATGTACACCCTGGGTCCGGGAAGTTATAACAACGAGGGGAGCAGTGCAACCTTCAACCAGATCGGTGATATCCAGCTTGAAGCAAACGTTGAATATCGTTTCCCGGTATATCAATGGATCAGGGGAGCACTTTTTGTAGATGCAGGGAACATCTGGTTATTGCAGGAATCACAGACCTTACCGGGAGGGAAGTTCACCTTCCCCGGGTTTCTGAAACAGTTTGCGCTGGATGCCGGGGTTGGGATCAGGTTCGATTTTGATTTTTTCATCTTCCGGTTTGATCCGGCAATTCGATGTTACGTTCCCTCCTATCCTGAAAATGACCGGTGGTACTTCAATAAAATGCAAATAAAGGATATCATATGGAATTTTGGGATAGGGTACCCTTTCTGATTTACGATTTACGATTTACGATTTACGATTTACGATTTACGATTTACGATTTACGATTTCAGGGGGTAAGGGAGTTGATGAAGTTTACGGCTATGAGGCGGTCGTATAATGATCCGGTTTCATGGAAATAGACATACACCGTATAGTCGTTTTCGGTCTCCCAGTGGCTTCCTTCGATCAGCGACTCATCTGCTGACCTTTTTCCCTTCTCTTTCAGCACATACACATAGTTATAGTAGCCCTGCTTCAGGAAAAGGCTGAGTTCGTATCCCTTATGTTCAGGGTTAAAATACATCCTGCTGCTGTTGTCAACCTGCCATGAAGTGAGCTGCCCCAGTACATGAAAGGTACCTGTGGTAATTAAAACAGGGTAAGGCAGGAAAAAATGCACCCAGGCATAATCCGCCTCCGTATTGCTGTTTTCCGCATGCTCTTCATTTTTAATAAAAAAATGGCCGTTGATGTCCTTTTCAAAAGCATATTGTTTGAAGGTGCGCGGCTGGTCGGCAAGCAGATAAACCTGGGTCGCAGTATCATAGGCAATCCTGGCAATTCGCTCCGACTGGTATTGAAAGCTTTTGATATCAAAATTCCTGAACTGGTTTCCTCCGCTGAAGGATATTGATTCATCATACCGGTAATCCAGTTCACCTGCGCGTGCAAAGCGGGGCTTTGATAGCTGGAGGGTATTGTCCCAGCGGCCGTTCTGCCTCAAAATAATTTTCATCTCCTGCCCAACATCAAGCACCTGGAATCCATTCAGCTGTACAACAAAGTCAATCTGCTGGCGTGTATTCCTCACAGCTACATCCGCACTCTGCATGATTTTTCCAACAGCGACAACGGGTGAGGCCTCCACGATCATGAACCTTGCGGTAAAGGCCAGATGCGACGGATCATCGATATAAACGACCAGCAAATAATTTCCCGAAATTTTAGGCTTCATATTGCTGGTAGGAAAATTCGCCTTAAAATGAGTGTATTTTATGGTTGTGTTGTAGGAATATTCGTATTGATCGATATTTTCTTCGCGAAAACCGTCTATAAAATCTGAAACCTTAAGATCTGCGGATGTTTGCCAGTCGGCTTCACAGTGAAGGATGGTGAATTTATATCTTTTAAGTTCCGGATCCAGATCATCGAACTGGATCGAGATGCTCTCTGTCGAATTCAACTGTATAAGCGGCGGAGCAAGTTCAAATCCATCTTTAAACACCTGGATTGTTTTTATTGAAGGATCATAGCAGATATCTTCATTGGGGATTCCATCGGCAAGAGAAGCTGATGCGACAATGAACGTACACAAGCTAAGTGCAATGCTCTTGATGATTCCGGGTATGTGATGCATTGAGGGAAGAAATTTGAGAAAGTGTTAAGTTTTAAGTTTTCGACGGAATTCGGCACAGATAATGGCAGTGGCAATGGAAGCGTTCAGTGATTCGGCTTTACCCTGTGCGGAGGAGCCAAAGGAAGGGATAAAGAGTTTCCGGGTTATAAAAGGAACTAACCCGGGTGAAATGCCGCGAGACTCATTACCGATGACAACGATGCCATGATCAGACAGCGTTTGCGAGAATACTGATTCCCCTTCGAGGAATGTTCCGTATACAGGAAACTCATTCCCCTCCGGCAATGTCCTGAGCGTCTCTGCCAGGTTGCACCGGGTCACGTTCACCCTGGCAATCGAGCCCATGGTTGCCTGCACAACTTTCGGGTTATAACTGTCTACACAGTTTTCCGAACAAAGAACGGTATCAATCCCAAACCAGTCGGCGATCCTGATGATCGTGCCAAGATTTCCGGGATCGCGGATATCATCGAGGGCAAGGGTGAGACCCCTCCCCCTTGGGGGAATGAGAGGTGGGGGAATGTTGATAACCGCAAGCACAGGGCTTGGTGTTGAAAGAGCCGAAATCCGCTCCATTTCACGGGGCAGGGTTTCAAACAAAGGGATGTTTTTCTCCCTGGCCAGGGGAAGGTTTGCCAGGATCCATTCAGAGGATGCATATATCCCGGCGATGGTAAATTTTCCGGAGAGCAGTTCCGCAACAACTTTGTGGCCTTCGGCAATGAACTGGCTTCGCTCCTCCCGGAACTTTTTGACCTTAAGCGCAGTTATATGTTTGATCTGACTTTGTGACAGCATAAAAAAAATCCCGGAATCCTTGAGATTCCGGGATAAATGTACAAATTTTCAGGATTGATCTATTCAGCAAATACTTCCAGGCCGATTTCAACCTGAACATCCTTGTGAAGATGAATTTTTGCTTTATAAGTTCCAAGTTCTTTGATATGTTCGTGATCAACATGAATTTTTTTCCGGTCAATCTCGAAATCAAATTGCTCCTTCAGGGCCTGGGCAATCTGGATGGCATTTACCGATCCAAATATTTTTCCGCTTTCAGCTGCTTTGGCGCCGATTCTTACGACCAGATTTTTCAGGCCATCCGACAGGTCTTCCGCAGATTTCCTGATCTTAGCCTCTTTGTGGGCCTTTTGCTTGAGGGTTTCCGCCAAAATTTTCTTATTGGATTCGGTCGCCAGAATTGCAATGCCTTGTGGAATCAGAAAATTCCTGGCATAGCCGGGCTTTACATTTACCTTTTCGTTTGTATAGCCCAGGTTGAGGACGTCTTGTTTTAAAATTACTTCCATGGTTCGTGCCTCCTTATTTTAATAAATCTCCAACATAGGGCATGAGAGCAATGTGCCTGGCCCGTTTTACTGCCTGTGCTACTTTCCGCTGGTATTTGGTGGATGTCCCGGTAATACGGCGGGGAAGAAGCTTTCCCTGTTCATTTACGAACTTAAGCAGAAAGTCAGCATCCTTGTAATCGATATATTTGATACCGCTCTTCTTGAAACGGCAATATTTCTTTCTCTTGGTATCGACCGCGATCGGGGTCAGATACTTTATTTCACCTTGTTGTTGTGTTGCCATGATCAAACAGTTTTTGGATGGTTATTATTCTTTTACTTCCTTTAAAGCCTTTGCCCTGGCACGTTTCTTCTCGCTGTAGGCTAGAATGTGCTTGTCAAAAACTACCGTTAAAAAGCGGAGAATCCGCTCATCGCGTTTAAAGGTCACTTCCCACTCCCTGATCAGGGTCGGTTCGGCCTTGAATTCGATCAGGTGATAGAATCCAGTTGCCTTTTTCTGTATGGGATAGGCAAGTTTGCGCAATCCCCAATGATCCTCGTGAACTATCTCAGCTCCTTTGCTGACGAGGAACTTCTGATACTTTTCTACCGTTTCCTTCATCTGTTCATCAGACAAAACGGGAGTCATAATGAAAACGGTTTCGTACTGTTTTAACATTTCTCGTTGATTTTAATTAATTTATAATTTTTTAAAAAGGACTGCAAAAGTACGAAAAATTAATTATACAACCAAATGGGAAACTTCTCTAAATTTGAAGAGGGGAAAAAGAGACGCTTGACAAGTGACAAATGACAAATGACAAGTGACAAGTGACAAGTGACAAGTGACAAATGGTGTTATGCATTCAAAGGACTACCAAAAGACAATATTGCTCTGCCTGATCAGCTTCATGCTGGCATTCTTTCTGAATATGCGGGTATTCAACGACGGGGTTCCGGGATGGAAACAGATCATCACCAGCGACGGGCGTGGTTATTACGCCTATCTGCCTGCCTTGCTTATCGACCACGACCCCACTTTTTCAAAAGTTACGGCAAGGGAGTCCAGCCTTCTCGGATATCCGCATTACAAGCCCGGGTACCTCGTAAAATCGGGAAACCATGTACTCGACAAATACTTTGCGGGAGAGGCATTCCTGCTTTTGCCCTTTTTTCTCCTTGGGGTGCTGTTCTCCTTTATAGCAGGGAATGACATCAACGGTTTTTCATTTTTCTTCCAGCTGTTTGCAGGACTTGGAACACTCTTCTACCTGTTTACCGGGCTTGTATTCCTGAAGCGTATCCTTGCAGGTTTGCAGATCCGTGCGGTTGTGACAGCCATGACACTTACCTTCATTCTCTTAGGCACAAATCTTTTTTATTACAGTTTGTGGCAGCCGACCATGTCGCATCTCTTTTCATTTTTTGCCATCAATGGGTTCATGTGGTTTACCATCCGGGCCATTCAGAAATGGAGCGTAAAACGTGCCGTATGGATGGGCTTTTTCCTTGGAGTGGTGTGCCTGATCCGTCCGACGAATGGAGTTGTTGTTGTTTTAATCCCATTTCTTGCCGGGGACAGGAATCACCTGTTCAGGTTCCTCCAGGGCGTACTGGCAAAAAAAACCGCACTATTGGCAATGATCCTGGTTTTCCTCGCAATTGTTTCCATCCAGGGGTTGCTATGGTATTTACAAACAGGTCATTTTTTTATTTGGTCCTACCAGGATGAGGGATTTAATTTCGGCCATCCGGAGATCTTACAGGTACTTTTCAGTTACCGGAAAGGGCTGTTCATATACACCCCCCTGGTCCTGGTATCCATGTTTGGGCTGTTGCCCCTTGTGCTGAGGAAAAGGCTGCAGTTTTTCAGCATTGCCATATTTCTGGTTATAACCACCTATGTCGTTGCAAGCTGGTGGAACTGGTATTACGGCGACGGGTTCGGGTTGCGCGCATTTATTGATTATTATGGTGTAATTGCCATCCTGATTGCCATCCTGATGAACTTCAGGAGGTCGACTGCAGGAATCATCCTGTCTTTGCTTATTCTCACACCCCTTGCAGCTCTGAACCTGGTACAGACGTGGCAGTATACTCACCAGGTGATCCAGCCCAACAGCATGAATGCCGTAAAATATCATCATATCTTTCTGAGGACGGATTCTGCCGTGATCAACTGCCTGGGAGGCAATGAAGAGATTGCCGCTTATTCTGTTAATCTGGAACAACCAGTCGGTATTTATCAAAATGATTTTGAAAAACCGGCGGATGGCTGGATAAACAACACGGTTGTCGAAACTCCCCGCGCATATTCAGGGAGCCATGCCGGGTATCTTGATTCGCTGCACCAGTTCAGCCCGGGAATCGCCGTCAGAACCGGGAAATTGTTCAAAATGCCTGCAGTTTGCTATGTAACCGGGGAGTTAATGGTCTGGGACAGCCTCCGGGGTGCGAGCAACGGGGCGCTGGTTGTTCTGAGTATGGATACCCTGAATGCGGGTGAAAACTGGTGGCAGGGATTCCGGTTGAATGATGTACCCCAGGAAAGTTGCAAAATATGGAGAAAATGCAAATTCTCCCTGATGTTGCCTGAGATTGCAAACCCGCAAACGATTCTCAAAATTTACATCTGGAATACACGAAAGAAACCGATGCTGGTGGATGATTTCAGGGTGAGGTTTTATAGTGGCAGGTGAAAGGGCGTGACAAATGACAAATGACAAATGACAAGTGAAATGTGGCATGTGACGGATGTTATCTGGATGCAGGATAACACTCAATCGAAAATCGTAAATCGTAAATCGTAAATCGTAAATCGTAAATCGTAAATTGTAATTTCACTCCTTGTTTAAAAGTGCTACCGCATAGGCCGAAATGCCTTCTTCCCGACCTATGAAGCCAAGTTTTTCGCTGGTCTTTGCCTTGATTGAAAGCTGGTCTGCTCCAATGTTCATCACCGCCGAGAGTGTTTCGATCATCGCCGGGATGTGGGGTCCGATTTTCGGGCACTGAAGCACGATGGTGCTGTCAATATTTCCAATGACAAATCCCATGGAAGCAATCAGTTTCATGGTGTCGGAAAGCATCACCTTGCTGTCAATGCCCCTCAATTCAGGAGCAGTATCCGGGAACAGGGTTCCTATGTCGCGTAAACCGGCGGCCCCCAGCAAGGCATCGATGATGGCGTGAATAAGGGTGTCGGCATCGGAATGGCCTGTTGCACCCTTGTAATGCGTTATCAGCACCCCTCCCAACCAGAATTCATGGTTAAAGTCCAGTTGATGGGTGTCGAAACCGAAACCGATGCGGATCCTCATGGGGAAAAGGCAAATAGCAAAATGTAAATGGTAAAGAGAAAAAAACTAGTTGGTTCCGCCGGCTTTCTCCGTTTTTTTGGTATTGTCGAAATTAAACAACAAAGTAAACTGCAAGGTATTCTGCAATGGATTGTTCTGCTGAACAGGAATCAGGTAAGAGAAATCGAGGCCGAATACATTGTAGCGTAATCCGGCGCCAAGTGTGAAAAACTGACGGTTGCCCTTGTACTTTGATTCAAAGAAATAACCGGTACGGATCGAAAAAAGCTTGTTGTACCAATATTCAGCTGAAACAGCCACATTGATCTCCTGCATCTCCTCCTTGAACCCATAGGGTGCATCATAAAATGACTGGATCATGCCTTTTACCGGGGAGACATCGGGATCCTTTCCCATTGCAATCACTTTTTTACCGTCAGGACCTGTATAAGTATTGCCCAGGGAATCCACCGCATAAACAGGTGGCGTCGGAACCAGCAGCTTGGAGAGGTCGAGTGAGACCGAAATCCTGTTATAATCATCGATATCCATGGTAAAGGAGGGACCAAGGCGTAAGGTTGTAGGAATGAAATCACGCACAATCGAGGTGCTGCTGTATGACATCTTTGAGCCAATGTTGCTGATATTTAAGCCAAAATCAAAAAACGAACTGGTGAGTCCCTTTATTTCCATTTCATGGTGGTAATAGACCGCTATATCTGCAGCAATCGAAGTTCCGGGACGGACATCAATATTGCTGTAATTTACGGGAACCAGGTTGGAATAGATAAACCGGCCGGCCACAGCACCTGAAAACTCCCTTGAAAATTTCCGGGCATAGGTGCCATCGATGGTCCATTCATTTGGTTTGACCGCGCCAAGTTCATCTCCGACATCATTTGTAAACATGACCTCACCCATGGAAAAAAACCTGAGCGACATGGCAATGGCCTGTTTGTCCCCGAATTTCCCAAATCCGACTACCGAAGCCAGTCCAATATCATTTACCAGGTTCCTCAGCCAGGGAACATAACCGATTCCGAAACCAAAGGATTTATCAATAAAAGCATATTTTGCAGGATTCCAAAACATTGAGTAAGCATCGGGAGAGGTAGCAGCACCAACATCACCCATACCACCGGAACGGGCATCCGGTGAAATAGTTAAAAATGGCACAGCGGTTGAAATTACCCGGCTACCGTCTGCTGGTTCTGTACTCTGCCCAAAACTCCTGGTCATCGCCACCGCAAACAATAAAAGAAATGATAATCTGATCTTCATCTGTTGGATTCTAAAATAAGTAATTGATTGAATATAAAAAGGACGCAAAAATAACGCTTTTAATTTTCAGATATTGCTTCACTTTTAAAATAGAGCTTTTTTCCACGGGGGGATGGGGTATCACCTTGTAATCATTAGTTTCTGTGAAGTTTGGGTGTATGCTCCACTTTTT
>Ga0209697_10007739_pt1 | contig 12451 bp, 10 predicted proteins | sample AliMusrvi5mmetaG_FD_184115 | JGI IMG/M metagenome (GOLD analysis project Ga0209697, IMG submission 184115) | Freshwater lake bacterial and archeal communities from Alinen Mustajarvi, Finland, to study Microbial Dark Matter (Phase II) - Alinen... | ecosystem: Environmental > Aquatic > Freshwater... | reverse complement strand
TCAGCCAGCATACCGAACAACGCCAGTGGTGGGTATTGGGCGAGCCTAGGGTGAATGTGTTGGGTTTGAATTTGGCGTTGGATGGGAGGGTTAGGTGATAGAATAAAAGTATTGGTCGATCTGATAAATCAAGGTAAATTATGTTCTCGATTAGCCCTGCTCAGATGAAAGTCTTCAATCAGTCTGCGTTGCGTTCTTTTGAGGACAAAATGCTTCTCCATCTTAGAAGCTTCTCTCCCTTACTCGCTAAGTCAGCAGGGGAAGATCGGTTGCGAAAGACTGTCCAAATTGGCATTCATCAGGCCCAAGGCTATGGATTCACCTTGCGCAGTTCCCTTCAATTGTATCTTGAGTTAATGCTAGTATTTGGCACTCATTTTGATAGCGATCCTAAATACCAATGGCTGCGTCCCTATATCGTAGGGTTCGATGGCATCAATGAGCGGGAACGCAAACGGCTACTTTACTGGCATTCGACTTTATACATGGATAATGTCTACGGCGCGACAGGAAGCCACGCTATTGAAGTAGGGGGACGTGTATGCTGGCTTAATAAGCAATATCTGGAAGCGCTGGGGAGGGATTTTTTTTCTTTAGGCTTAAATTTCTTGTCGCAACTGCATCCGCAACAATGGGTGTATCTTAATGAAACGGTGGCACGAGTACTTCTGGAACAGGCTGTTGCTGATTCAAATCGATTTGGCCTAGCCGACCCTGCGGGAGCACCGTTGCTACTCTGCCTGCAATTTCTTTTTGGTCATCGAGTCATAGATGATCCTATGTTTCCGTGGGTTAGTGCGACTCTAGTGGCTAACGATCTGACGGGTAGTGATAAAGTGACGCAGTTGCTACAGCGAACCCAAGGCTTTATTACTGCAATGCTTAATCAGTTTAAGGAGGCAAGAGGTTAATGTGGAATTCTTCTATGCCTACTGACCCCGAAGCAGGGTCAAACCCAGATCAAACATCTTCCGATGGCTCGGGTTCTCCATCCTCGTCCGATCCGGACGGTAGCCCGCCTTCGTCAACTACTTCATCAGCGGCTCCCCTAGGCACTGGAACTGACAGTCCTCCAGGTGCAACGACACAGTGTCCTTGCTCCTCAGCGCAAGTGACCTCGGAAACGGTGATGGAAGAACCGCCCGACCGGGCGCGAACCCGCCTAGGCGTTGGGGAAAAGGTTCGAGTCAGTTACTCACTCGGCAGTGCCACTTGGACAATAGCGGGAAAAGGCTCACTATCGAGTGACAGTGGTGCAACGGTTACCTACACCGCGCCCAAGCAAGCGGGGAGTGTCACTTTAACCGCAACGGGATGCGATTGTAGCGCGTCAATCACCTTTACCATCGTCGAGCCAAATGCTGTCAACATGTTCAAGAGGTATCTTGACCCAAAAAGAGTCCAGCACAACCAAAATTATCCTGACATTGGCATGTATATCAATGTGTTCCTGGCACCGGCTGATGTCAATTTTCATAAGGTGCAGTATCTGGAACTCGAAATTGGCTGTGATGCATCAGGTGTGTACATCTGTTTGAATGGTCAGGGGCATAACCCGGACCCAAATGGAGCGGGGGCAACGACCCATGTGCAAAGCGGCATGGGCACATGGATGAGTGGTATGGACCAAATCTATTCTAGTGATTGCGGGGTATGGACAGCTCCCGACACAGGTGATGAGCATCTTGCCATACCCTGGCAATGGAAGATAGACGATGCCGATACTTGGAAAACATTCACCACGGTGCATCAACGTGTTAACTGTGACGCGACGGGAAATTTAACATCAACCAAGGCTGGTGCCATCGCCACGGTCATGGTGACCGATGCCACCTCTGCCCCTTGAGAAAACATCGTGAATTCTATAAGTTCACTATTTCTGGCCATTATCGGGATGTTTTTAACAGGATTCTCATTGTTGTCACCTGCGTCAACAAACCAAGCACGGGGATATGAAATGTTGGAACAAATAAAGGCGGCGCGAGCTGAGGCTTTGCAATATGAAGGCAGCAAAGAACTGGTTTTTTTGGAGAAAGCGGGCGAGAAACTGGAGGGCGTTGATCTTCTTGCTGTGCAAGGTGGCGAACAGCGAGCCGAAGCGCGCTTGCAAACTTGGCAAACCTGGGTATTTATCCTAGTGCGAATTGATGCGGTCAAAGACCCCGATTTTGACCCCAACGATCCACCCGTCACCAAAGTTTCACCACGGGCAATCCCCGGCGCACACCCTTACATGCCTGGTGTGCCACCAGAAATGGTGCGAGACCCGCAGATTAGGGCTGAATACGAACAGGCTATCAAGCAGAACAACGAAAAAATCCGTAAAGCTAAGTTTTATTGGCAATTGAAGGCACTTGATATCGAAGTTAGCGAAGGTGCAAGGCGTTTTGTAAAGCGGTTTTACACCCCATCGACACCCGATCAGAAGGAACTTCGGATAGCTATGGAAAAAGCTGGTTTGAATACCCACAGGCGGCAAAGTTTTGCAGATTTGCACAAGCCGTAGAGCAGGACAAATCAAGTCATTTCGTCCCCATATCCCAGGCTTTTTGCCCGAAACGAAAACCTTGAGGAACCATGAACCTGCAAGAACGCCCCAACCCCGACGAACTGCTCGCTAAAATCGAGCAGGAAAACGCCAAAGCCAAACGTGGCCGGTTGAAGATATTCTTCGGCTTTGCCGCAGGCGTGGGCAAAACTTACGCCATGTTATTAGCGGCAAGGGAACGGCGTAATGAGAACATTGATGTCCTAGCTGGACTCATTGAAACACATGGCCGTAAAGAAACATCAGATTTGATGGCGGGGCTTGAGGTATTGCCGCGCAAGACTATCGAGTACCGGGGTACGACCCTCAGCGAGTTTGACCTTGATGCCACCCTCAAGCGCAAGCCTTCGATTGTCCTTGTCGATGAGATGGCGCACACCAATGCACCGGGTTCGCGCCACCCCAAGCGCTGGCAGGATATCTTAGAATTGCTTGAAGCCGGTATCGATGTCTACACGACCCTCAATGTCCAGCATCTGGAAAGCCTCAACGACGACATCGGCCAAATTGCCGGCATCCGGGTTTGGGAGACAGTGCCAGATACAGTTTTCGAAGGGGCGGATGAGGTTGAACTGGTGGATTTGCCACCTGACGAATTGCTAGTCAGGCTCAAGGAAGGCAAAGTCTACCTGCCGCAACAGGCAGAGGATGCCATTCGCCACTTCTTCCGCAAGGGCAACCTGATTGCTTTGCGCGAATTGGCATTGCGCCAGACCGCCAGCCAGGTTGACTCGCAGATGTTGGATTATCGGGAGGGTCATGCCATCCGGGAAATTTGGCCGGTCGCCGAGCGCATCTTGGTCTGTGTCGGTCCCAATGAGTTGGGTGAGCGCCTAGTCCGTGCGGGCAAACGTTTTGCCGTCGGTTTGCGTAGCGAATGGATCGTCGCTTATGTCGAAACACCCGAGTTGCAAAGACTGTCGGCGGAAAAGCGGGATGGCATTCTCCGTGTCCTTCGTCTGGCGGAACAGTTGGGTGCCGAGACGGTGACGTTGAGCGCCAGTGAGATGAGTGAAGCCATCATCGATTTTTGCAATGCGCGAAACATCACCAAAATCGTCATTGGCAAGCCCAGCCGCCGTGGTTGGAAGCGCTGGCTATTGGGTTCGGTGGTGGATACGCTCATCAGCGAGGCGCATAATATCAATCTTTACCTATTGGGTAGCCCTCAACCCGGTTCAGGACGGCATGAATCGGAACTGACACGCTATAGTAGAAGTTCGGAACCCGTGCTTCAAGAAATACTCCGCAAACGCAAAAAAGGCTATTTGTGGGGTTATGTTTGGGCCATTACTGTGTCCATGGGCTGCTTGCTCCTCACTAGTTTAATGTTTGGGCATTTTGAATTGGCCAACCTGGTGATGGTTTTTCTGTTGGGCGTGGTGTTCACCGCGACACGTTTTGGGCGCGGCCCGTCGATAGTGGCATCCCTACTTTGTGTGGCGATGCTGGATTATTTCTTCGTTGACCCGCAATACAGCTTTTCGGTCTCCGACACACAATATGTGGTGACGCTGGTTGCCATGTTGACCGTTGCCATGTTGATTAGCAACCTGATGGCGAATGTCAAATCCCAAGCCAAGGTCGCATCCCACCGGGAAAGACGGGCCACGGTCTTATATGCCATGAGCAAAGAACTTTCCATAAGCCAAAGTGAAGACGAGATCGTGCGGTCCGCCGTGCGCCACATCTTTTCTGAATTTGGCAGTCAAAATGTGATTTTGCTACCTGACCAGAATGGCAGGGTAGCCCATCCGAAGGATAGAGGAATGCCCGAGTCTTTGTATGGAAGCGATTTAAGTGTGGCGCAATGGGTTATGGACCATAATGAAATGGCCGGTCAGGGCACCAATACCTTACCCGGTGCGAAAGCGGTGTATTTTCCCCTTAGCAGCCATGACAAAGCCCTAGGTGTACTGGCTTTATTGCCGGTGAATTTACGGCGCGTTTATCTGCCCGAGCAACAAAAGCTGTTGGAAACGTTCACTAGGCAAATTGCCCAAGCAATCACACGGGTCAGATTGGCCGAACAGGCGAGGAATACACAACTTCAAGTAGAGGCTGAACAGTTGAGAAACTCCCTGCTCAGTTCTATTTCCCACGACTTGCGCACACCGTTGGCGACTATCGTCGGTTCCTCCAGTGCATTGGCGGAAAACGACGGTTCGCTGACACCGGCAGACCAACAAGAATTGAGCATCGCCATTTATGGGGAAGCCCAGCGCATGTCGAATCTGGTCAATAATATTCTTGACATGGCCCGGCTAGACGCAGGTGTGGTTGAACTGGACAAGCAATGGCATCCCATGGAAGAGATCATCGGTACAGTGCTGACCGGATTGCAAAAACGCTTGGAGGGCCGCGAGGTTAAGGTTAGTATTCCGCCAGGAATTCCGATGATTTACGCAGATTCAGTGTTGATTGAGCAGGTTTTGATCAATCTGCTGGAAAATGCTGTGCGCTATACGCCTGCCGGGAGTCCATTGCAAATATCCGTAGAGATTACCCCTTTTACGGTGGAGGTGTTTGTCGCCGACCGTGGCCCTGGAGTTCCCAAAGGAATGGAGGCCAGGATATTCGAGAAATTTTACCGCGTCCGGCAAGAGTCCGCCCAAAGTGGCGTGGGATTGGGCCTAGCCATTTGCCGGGCTATTGTCGAAGCCCACGGTGGCACGATCCAAGCCCAAAACCGGGCAAGTGGAGGGGCCATATTCTCCTTCATGATTCCGGTGGAACAACAACCTCCGCCACCGGTTGAGCATGAAGAATGACAAGACCGACTCGGTTTAAAAAACCGAGTCGGCCTCGGCATTTATCCAATCGAGCAAGCATCAGTCATGAATAACCCAAAACCGGTTGTCGTTGTCATTGAGGATGATCCGCCAATCCGTCGATTTTTACGGACTGGGCTATCTACTCATGGTTTCATTGTTTTTGAGGCGGACAATGGACGGCAAGGCATCATTGAGGTGAATAACCGCAAACCCGATCTCATCATTCTTGATTTGGGCTTGCCGGATGTGGATGGCGTTGAAGTGATTAAGACGATTCGCGCATGGTCGGCGATGCCTATCATCATCCTTTCCGCCCGTAGTACGGAGCAAAGTAAAATCGAGGCATTGGATGCGGGTGCTGACGACTATCTAACCAAACCGTTCGGATTGGGCGAACTGCTCGCCCGCACCCGTGTCGCACTCCGGCACTGGTTCAGGATGCCGGAGCAAAACCCATCCGGGGTTTTCACAACCGGCAATCTACAGGTCGATTTGCTAAATCGCTGGGTTCACATTGGCGATAGGGAGGTGCATCTCACGCCTATTCAATACCGTCTGCTTGCCGTGCTGGTCCAGCATGCCGGCAAGGTTTTGACCCATCGTCAAATACTGAAGGAAGTCTGGGGGCCGTCGCATACCGAAAGTTCACATTATCTAAGAATTTACATGAGCCAGCTTCGGCAGAAGTTGGAAGAGGATGCCACCAAACCTAAGTATTTGTTGACCGAGTCCGGGGTGGGTTATAGGTTGAAGGTATAACCACTCCTGCCTTGAGCTTGGGCTGGTGCGCCGCGTAAAGCCACGTGATGTGCACATCCAGCAGCACTCATGACGCTGGCAAGCGACCAAGTGTCCGCACCCTATCCTTGGCCTAAGTCCGATACTCCGCATTGATCTTCACATAATCGTAAGAGAAATCGCAAGTCAGAACCCGCTGGCTGGCATCGCCACGGCCTAGGGTTATGCGGACGGTGATGTCCGTTTCAGACATGACTTTCTGGCCGGCTTCCTCGGTATAGCTCAACGCCCTGCCGCCGTTTTCGACAATGCAGACATCCCCCAGCCAAATGGCGACTTTGGCGATGTCCAAGTCCGGGCAACCGGAACGGCCTACTGCCGCGAGGATGCGGCCCCAGTTCGGGTCGCTGGCGAAAAAAGCCGTCTTCACCAAGGGTGACAAGGCTATGGTGTTCGCTACTTGATGGGCTTCGGCCTCGTTACGCGCTTGCTCGACCACGATGCGCATCAGTTTCGTGGCACCCTCCCCATCCCTTACAATCGCTTCGGCCAGCTCGTCACAGACCGCTTGTAGCGCTAGGGCAAAGACGGGAAGATTCGGGTCGTCCCGCTGCACCGCGACACCCGACGAACCGGTAGCCATCAACACCAGCGAATCATTGGTCGAGGTGTCGCCGTCCACGGTGATGCAATTGAAGGAACGGTCTGCCGCAGTCGCCAACAGTTCTTGCAATAACGGTGCTTCCAGTTTGGCATCGGTGCCAATGAAAGACAGCAGAGTTGCCATGTTGGGGTGGATCATGCCCGCCCCTTTGGCGATGCCCACCAAGGCCAGTTTACGCCCTTCTAGGATGATTTCGCGGTGTACAAGCTTTGGGACTGTGTCAGTGGTCATAATGGCCCGTGATGCCCGTTCCCAGCCTTCTTCGGTCAATGCTGCCATAGCTTTGGGCAAAGCGCTGGCAATTTTGTCGATGGGAAGATATTCACCGATGACACCCGTCGAGAAAGGCAGGACTTGCTCTGGCCTTCCGCCCCTCAGACCTGCAACGATGGCACAGGTTTGTAGCGCGTCGTCCAAGCCGCGTTGGCCTGTGCCGGCATTGGCGTTGCCAGCGTTTACCAACAGCCAGCGTGGGCCATGGCCTAGATGGCTACGCGACACGGTAACGGGGGCGGCACAGAAAGCGTTGCGGGTGAATACTGCGGCACAAGTCGAACCGGGGTCCAACTCGATTAACAATAGGTCATCACGGTCTGCCCGTTTGATGCCGGCCCCAGTCGTACCCAACCTGAGACCGGCAATTTTCGGGGGGAAACTTGAAGGGTGCTGATTCGTCATGGAGTTTAGCTCGTTCCCAAGCTCCAGCTTGGTAATGCGGTCTTTGAAGCTCCTGCTTTCCGAGGAACGGTCAACGAACAAGCAGGAGTTTGATAGGGCGAGGGTTCCCAAGCTCCAGCTCTCGCCGTTATACACAAGTGTAGGGGGTACGTCATTCCGGCAGGGATTGCCGGAATCCAGTCCACAGGGATGTGAAAATGTGGGCTGCAAATTACCAAAATCAAATACTTGTTCTGCGACGAGTTTGCCCTCCATGGCTTCTGGATTCCGGCAATCCCTGCCGGAATGACGGCATTTTTGGCCCAGCGGGACTTGTGTATAACGATGAGAGCTGGAGCTTGGGAACCAGCCAAAAAATTAATAAGGGCGGGGGCCTTGGTCATCGTTCAGCCCGACGGGTGAGTTTTGGAGTGCGGCGACTTGTCGCCGCATGGCTCGGAAAGCGGCGACAAGTCGCCGCACTCCACATTTGGTGGTCTGAACGATGACCAAGGCCAAGGCGGGTTCCAAACCCGCCCGGTTCTGTTCAAAATGAGAATTGCTGTGGCCCAATGTTTGCCATCAAGACAACCGGCCATGGCATTGCTTATATTTTTTGCCGGAACCGCAAGGGCAGGGGTCGTTTCGACCTAGCTTTGTGCCTTCCCTGACAAAGGGCTTGGCTGGCTCGGCTTTTCTTGCGTCATTAGGCGCAGCCTCCGGTGCTTCTTCCTCCATTATTACGACGGTGTCTGCGTGTTGGAACAACAGTTCGCGATCGCGTTGTTTTTGCCGGGCATCTTCTTCCATTGCCCGCACTTCTTCGTCGGAACGGACCTGGACTTTTGAAACGATGGAAATGACTTCTTGCTTCCAACTGTCCAGCATGTTGGTGAACATTTCGAAAGCTTCCCGCTTGTATTCCTGTTTGGGGTCTTTTTGGGCGTAACCGCGCAGATGGATGCCCATGCGCAGATGGTCCATGGCCGCCAAATGTTCTTTCCAAGCGTTGTCCAACACTTGCAACATCACCGACTTTTCAAAATGGTGCATCACCGATAGGCCGATGGCGTTGGACTTGGCTTCGTAATCCTCCTGCACGCGCTCGGCAATCATGTCCTTGAGTTTTTCCTCATGCAGATAGTGATCCTCTTCTAGCCATTGGCTGACCGGGATTGACACAGTGAGTTCATGCTCTAATGCCTCTTCCAAGCCTTTCACGTCCCACTGCTCTTCCATTGTATGCGGCGGAATGAACTGCAAGAACATTAGGTTGACCACATCAGTGCGAAACGCTGTGATATCCTCGGAAATGTCTTCGGCTTCCATCAATGAGTCACGCTGGGTGTAAATTACCCGGCGTTGGTCATTAGCCACATTGTCGTATTCCAACAATTGCTTGCGGATATCAAAGTTGCGGGCTTCCACTTTGCGTTGGGCATTCTCAATGGCTTTGGTGACCCACGGATGTTCGATGGCCTCGCCTTCCGTCATGCCGAGTTTCTGCATGATTGAGGCAACACGCTCGGAGGCGAATATGCGCATCAGGTTGTCTTGCAGTGACAAATAGAACCGCGTCGAACCCGGATCGCCCTGCCGTCCGCAGCGCCCACGCAACTGGTTGTCGATGCGCCGCGATTCGTGCCGTTCCGAACCGATGACATGCAGGCCACCGCTTTTCACCACCGCTTCGTGGCGCTGTGCCCAGTCTATTTTCGCCTGCTCGATGTCTGCGGGGTCTAGCAAATTCCGGCGGGTTATTTCCTCTTTCACATTGCCGCCCAAAATGATGTCCGTGCCTCGGCCAGCCATGTTGGTGGCGATGGTCACTGCCGAGGGACGGCCCGCCTCGGCGACGATATGGGCTTCATGTTCATGATGTTTGGCATTCAGGACATTATGCTCAATTCCGGCGTTGTTTAGCATCCCGGAAAGGTGTTCCGAGTTTTCAATGGATGTGGTGCCTACCAGCACCGGCTGGCCGCGTCCAATGCAATCCTTGATATCGTCGAGTATGGCATTGTATTTGTCCTGAACCGTCAGATACACCAAATCCCCCATGTCTTTGCGGACATTAAGAACGTTCGACGGGATGACGACGACTTCGAGATTATAAATCTGCTGGAATTCAAAGGCTTCCGTGTCCGCTGTGCCGGTCATGCCGGAAAGCTTGTTGTACAAGCGGAAATAGTTCTGGAAGGTGATGGATGCCAAGGTCTGGTTTTCGTTCTGGACCGTCACCCCTTCCTTGGCTTCCATCGCTTGGTGCAAGCCCTCAGACCAACGCCTTCCGGTCATCGCACGGCCGGTGAACTCATCGACGATGATGATTTGATTGTCACGGACGATATAGTCCACATCCTTCTGAAACAACACATTGGCGCGCAGGCAGGCGTTGATGTAATGCATCAGGCGGATATTTACGGCATCGTACAAACTCTGGCCCGGCTTAATCAGTTCATGCTGCTCCATCATCTGTTCAATGCGTTCATGGCCTTGGTCGGTCAGGTAGACTTGCTTGGCCTTCTCGTCAACGCTGTAATCGCCGGGTCCGTGTTCCTTTTCTTGCTTGGTCAGCTTAGGGATCAGGCGGTTCACCTGATGGTAAAGGTCACTGCGGTCTTCTGTCGGCCCTGAAATAATGAGCGGGGTTCGGGCTTCATCGACTAGAATGGAATCCACCTCATCGACAATGGCAAAATAACGGTTCCGCTGCACACGGTCATCCGGGGTGAAGGCCATGTTGTCGCGCAAGTAGTCGAAGCCATACTCATTGTTGGTGCCATAGGTGATGTCGGCAGCGTAAGCAGCACGGCGTTCCGCATTGTCCAATCCGCTGACAATGACACCCGTGGTCATTCCCAGAAAGCCATAGATTTCCCCCATCCATTCGGCATCGCGGCGGGCTAGATAATCGTTCACCGTGACCACATGCACCCCATGGCCGGGAAGGGCATTGAGATAAGCCGCTAGGGTAGCCACGAGGGTCTTGCCTTCGCCCGTCTTCATCTCGGCGATTTTCCCGTCGTTCAGAATCATGCCGCCGACTAATTGCACATCGTAATGGCGCATTTTCAACACCCGTTGGGATGCTTCACGGACTACCGCAAAAGCCTCCGGCAACAGGGCTTCCAATTTTTCCCCATTAGCTAGCCGTTCCCTAAACTCCGGGGTTTTCGCTTGCAGTTCCGCATCCGAGAGCTTCCCCATCTGCGGTTCCAGAGAGTTGATCTTCTTGACTATTTTATTTTTTTTCTTAATCAGCCGTTCGTTTCGGCTACCTATGATTGTTTTTACCAGCTTGCCCAGCATTGTGATTCGATTCCAGCCTATGTAAATGATGTGCGGATGATACCGCAAATTGGCACATTTTTATATTTTTAAAGCGACATTGGGACGGCAATTCTTCGTTATTCACAGCCATTCTATCAAGGATGCAGGTATTCGGAAGCCATGGATGATAAACTAGGGTGTGTTGGGAGGCTGAAACATGCGTTCCATTAGGCTTTCTTTCCTTATCGAATGGGGGGAACTTTCGATATTACCGAACTTTCCAATCTTTAAAATCGCCGTGCCGAAGGATGAAGACCTCAACGAGTGACTAACACGATAATGTTTAATGCATTGATTGGACAAGCGCCTAATTTCGAGGCGATGCTTAGAAGCGCCAAAATGGTGGCGGCTACCGATGTGACCGTGTTGATTTATGGCGAAACCGGAACTGGCAAGGAACTTTTGGCCAACGCCCTACAGAGCCAAGGTCCGCGTGCCAGAAAGCCCTATATCACCCTCAACTGTGCTGCCCTTCCCGAATCTCTAGTGGAGTCCGAACTGTTTGGACATCGCCGGGGGGCGTTCACTGGTGCTGTGGCCAACCAGACAGGACGCTTGCAAGCTGCAGATGGCGGCACCCTGTTCATGGACGAGGCAGACTCGCTGCCCTTGCCAGTACAAGCCAAGCTGTTGCGTTTCCTTGAAACGGGCGATATCCAACCGGTTGGCGACAGCCCCCCTTTCCGTGTCGATGTACGCATAATAGCTGCAACAAATGTCAATTTGGAAGAAAAAATAGCCAAGGGCGAGTTTCGCAAGGATCTTTACTACCGTCTCAACGTAGTGCCGCTGGAAATTCCACCATTGCGCGAGCGCATGGGGGACATCCAGCTATTACTGAACCATTTCTTGCGCCATTTTGCCACAGCGCACAAGCAGCCCCAGCCTACGCTGTCCAACCGGACACTCGCCCGCTTCCTAGACTACGGCTGGCCGGGTAACGTGCGGGAATTGCGCAACGTTTGTGAACGGCTTTGCATTCTACTGGCGGGTCGCCATATTGAAGAAGAAGAACTGCCTGAAGATATTGCCCGTACAACTGTGCAATGGGGCGAGTTCATCCTTCCAGACGAGGGCGTTGAATTGGAACAACTTGAAATCGGCCTGATTCAGCAAGCCTTGGATCGCACTCATGACAATCGCAGCCGCGCAGCCCGGTTGCTGGGCATCACGCGGGACACCCTGCTTTATCGTATGCAGAAGTATAATATGCGTTAGGCGGTAGTAGAAAAATGGGCCTTGGTCATCGTTCAGCCCACCAAGCATGGAGTGCATCGAGACTCGTCGTCGCCTCCGAACCCTGCGGCGACGAGTGTCGTAGCCCGGATGGAGCCGCTTGCGGCGCAATCCGGGAGGATGCCGACCATAAAACCCGGATTACGCCGCAAGCGGCTCCATCCGGGCTACGGACTCACCCAATCGGGCTGAACGATGACCAAGGCCGAAAAATGCTTCTGAGGCCACAAATGAAATGAGTGAACATGCTTTCCGTTTTGATTTTGCACTGTCGTTTGCCGGGCCAAATCGCACGATTGCCGAAGAGATAAGAAACGCCCTTAATAATAAGGGACTATCGGTCTTTTATGATCGTGATTTTGAACATGAGATGTTACAGCGTTTTCAACATCAAAGAGTTACTTGATAACTTGCATGAAAGGGCAAGACATTCAGTTAACTTGCAGCGTTAACTGAATATCCTTTATTAGGTATATTTTAAAGATGAAAACGCTGTACATA
>Ga0209697_10007737_pt1 | contig 12456 bp, 6 predicted proteins | sample AliMusrvi5mmetaG_FD_184115 | JGI IMG/M metagenome (GOLD analysis project Ga0209697, IMG submission 184115) | Freshwater lake bacterial and archeal communities from Alinen Mustajarvi, Finland, to study Microbial Dark Matter (Phase II) - Alinen... | ecosystem: Environmental > Aquatic > Freshwater... | reverse complement strand
TTTGTCGCTCGGGGCGCTTCCCGCGCTCATGCCCCCCATGCTGGGGTGACCCGGAGGCATCCCGCCAGTCCCTCCTCCCATCGCTCCCCCCATGCTGGGGTGTCCCGGAGGCATCCCGCCAGTCCCCCCGCCCATCGTTCCCCCCACGCTAGGGTGTCCCGGAGGCATTGCCGCAGGCGTGCCGTCACTTTGGGCCGGAGTAACCGGAGCCTCAGGCGTTGGTTTGGCGACAGAATAACTTTTCGTCTCCTGCTTTTTGTCGCAACCGGAATTGAGGGCCATGAGGGCGACTGCCCCACATACAAGAATGGATCGCTGGAATTTCATAGGTTGGTGGTTCTATACATGCCAAAATCAGGATGGTCAACGGATCAAATGGGCTAATCCACCGCTCCGCTGGGATTAGCTGCCAAGCTTTGTTGCGCAAAGGGGCAAAAGAGCCGGCGCGGCGGGGGATGCCAAGTGACCGCTCGACGGCGTGAACCTGTTGCCTTTCCTGGACGCTCCGGCGAAAGCCGTGATCTCTCGGCGGCTCAACCTGAGTTGGTGAAGCAACTTCAGGAGGACTGGACCCGTTGGCGCAAGAGCATCGGCGGGGCAATGCCGACCCGGAACCCAGGGCTCACGCATCTAAATGATTCACACGCAAAGTCGCAAAGACGCAAAGATCCGGAACAGAAAAAACCGGGCAAGACCCCCTGTTTTTCCAAGATTTGTGAATTTTTGGCGATGCATTCCTCTCTTCTTTGCGCCTTTGCGGCTTTGCGTGAGAGTTTTTCCGTAAGGCAGTTCAGCAATGCGTCTCGATTATTTTAGATGCGTGAGCCCTGACCCGGGACCTCAAAGCCAGGGATGTGGACGATACACCGTAAGCAAAGCTGCCCGAACCTGTTCGGAAGGGTTTCAAGAATTGCCCTGCTGCATACGTGAAGACACCGATTCTTAAAAAAAACATTGCAACACCTGCCGTTTTACGATACGCAATAATGCGGACTACGCAGAACTACGCAGAACCATCACATTCGGAGCCTCATTAAAGCCATGAAAACCATCGCATTTTACAAGCCCATCTTCGGGGCAGTTGCTCTCGCTTTTGTTGCGACCATTCACCCGGCATCGGCATCTGTGATCTCGCCGGTGCAAACTTCCGCTGATCCGCTCAAGCTACCGGTGGCCGCCCCGGTGCAAATGGCCGGTTCGGATGCTGCCGCCACCCAGTTCATGCAGGCCCTGCCAGCCATCAGCAGCTACATCAAGCAGACCCTGCCTGAATACACGGCTCTCAACAGCTCCACGCTGGCCGCCATGGCGCTGGACCCAAACACGCTGCGACTGGCAGCCAACTCCTCCGTGCGTGCCTATTTCATCAGCGAAGGCGCGGCCTACCACAACGCGCTGGGCTTTAATACCTTCGCCGCCGGGGCCGCCGTCCCGACCGCCTCCACCCCCGGCGTCACCGCCGATGCGAAGCTGATCTTCCCGGACGCCTCCAGCAGCGACCCGACCACGCTGAACCCCGGCGGCCTCTCCATCCGCACGGCCAACGAACCGTTGCTCAAAGGGGACTTTGTGGACATGGGCACTTTCAGCGCCGGCACCCTGCTCGACTTTTTCCTCCTCCCAAACGCCGCGAACACTCCGCTGACGGACGAGGCGGCTCGCAACTCCGACAAGCTCCAGCACATGGTGACGTTCAGCGCCGCAGGGTCGAACTACCTGGTAATCTCGTATGAAGACGCGGTGGGCGGCGGCGACAAGGATTACAACGACATGATCTTCGCCTTGCAATTCACCACCATGGCTCCTGAGCCGAAAACCTGGGCCGGACTGGCGCTATTCGGTTTCGTCGTCGTGTTTCAGTCCCTGCGCAGGCCGGCGTCACAAGTCGGCCTTGCGTAATACCATTCGCGAGAATAAATCGGGAGAATGCACGACCTGCCCCCCCCATTAAAAATAGCAGAAGAAGGGAATCAGGAGGCCAGGAAACCAGGAAAAAATCCGGCACTTCTGTTTCTTGGTCAGGGCGATTGCATCAAAAAACTGGAGGGCCGTGGAAAAAACCGGCGTATCACTGGCAAAGAAAAATCTGTGTGAATCTGTGAAATCTGCGGATAAATGCCTTTTCCTGTCTTTCTGCGGACCTGAATCCATGAAAAACAGCCGTTGGCCTGCTGTTCGCAGAGGGAAAAGAAGACCAGAAAATCCGCAGATTTCACAGATTTACACAGATTAAGGAGAGAGCGCTTGGAGCCGGATTTCTGGGTTTCTGTGGTTCTCAAGAGGATCCGGCTTTTAGTGTTTTCCACTATGCCGCACGAGGGTTTCGCCCGATGTCTTTTTTGAGGGCGAACAGGTAGCTTTTTCAATGCTCTCATCCCGCCCCCCCAAGATAAAGGCGACTCCCAGGACGGTTCCGCCCACCGACAACTGGCTGCTCGGCGGTGGCGCAATGGGCGAACGGATCCGCTCGATGGACTGGTCCCACACGTCGTTGGGCGCGCTCGAAGGTTGGCCGCAGGACTTGCGCGCCGTGGTCAATCTCGTCCTGTGCAGCAGTTTCCCGATGGTCCTCCTCTGGGGAAGTGAGTTGCTCTTTATCTACAACGACGCTTACGGGGTGCTCGCCGCCGACAAACATCCCAAGGCGCTGGGGCGCTCGAACCGCGAGGTATGGCCGGAAGTCTGGGAATTCCAGAAGCCCATCTTTGAGGGGGTGATGGCGCGGGGGGAAACCGTCCACCTAGCGGACCAGCTTTTCCGCATCGCCCGCCGTGGCTGCCTGGAGGACGCCTACTTCACCCTTTCCTATAGTCCCATCCACACCGAAGGCGGCCGGATCGGCGGCACGCTGGTCGTTCTCACGGAAACCACCGAGCGGGTGGTGGCGGCAAGGCAACTGCATGAATCCAATCAAGCGCTTGCCAAACAGTTGGAGGAGCGCAAGCGGGTTTTGGAGCTTGCAAGGAGCAACAAAGCGGCCGCTTGGAATCGGCAGATTGAAATTGATGCTTACTACCAGAATGCGCCCTTGGGCCTTTGCGTGATCGACAGGCACCTGCGCTATAAAAGGATCAATGAGCGCCTGGCGGCGCTCAACGGGATTCCGGTTGCAGCGCACCTTGGTCGAACCATTCACGAAGTATTGCCGGAGATTGCGGACAGGATCGAGCCCTTGATTCGCCGGGTCATTGAGACGGGAGAACCCATCCTGGGAATGGAGTTCGAGGGAAGCAACCCCTCTCGTCCCGGAGAGCTTCTGAGTTGTCTGGTAAATTGGCTTCCGATCAAGGACTTGCGTGGAGAGGTGTCGGCTGTTGCAATAATGGTGGAAGACATCACCGAGCGCAAGCGGGCCGAGGAAGAGTTGAGGGAGAGAGAGGAACGGGTGACCCACGCCCTCCAGGCGACTCAGGAGGGAGTGTGGGACTGGAACGTGGAGACCAACGCCGTCTTCTACTCACCCCGCTGGAAGGAAATGCTGGGTTACAGCGAGGAGGAGATTGAGCCGCATATAAGCGCTTGGGAGAGGCTGCTGCATCCAGACGATAATGCACGAGCACGCCAGTTGGTGGACGCCGTGTTGCGAGGCGAGCGGGAATACGAAATGGAGTTCCGGCTCCAACATAAGGACGGTCATTACCTGGACATTCTCTCGCGGGGGTTCCCAATCCGGCGAGAGCCGCTCGGCTCCATTGTTCGGATTGTGGGAACGCACTTCGACCTCACCGAGCGCATGCAGGCGGAGGAAAAGTTGCGGCGAAGCGAGGAGCGGCTGCGCCTGGTGCTCGATGCCAGTGCGATGGGAACCTTCGAAATTGATCTCGTGACCGGCGAGGGGCGCTGGAACACGACGGAGTTCGAGTTGCTGGGTCTCATGCCGGGTGACATTCCCAGCAATCCTGAGGCGTTTTTCCGTTACGTTCATCCCGACGATATCGGGATGGTGACGTCAAAGTGGGAGGAGGCGGTGCGTTTCGGGAAATTGGACGTGCAGTTTCGTATCATTCGCGCCGATGGAGAAATGCGTTGGCTGGCAGGCAGAGGGCGGTTTGTCTTCGCGGGGAAGCAGAAAGGCGATAATACTAATGGCTGCGGCCAAGCCCTGCGTTTTTTGGGAGTGAACTTTGACATCACCGAGCGCATGCAGGCGGAGGATGAATACAAAACCATTCTTCGCACGGCGATGGATGGCTTTTACCTTGTGGATTTGGAAGGGAGGATTTTAGAAACGAATGATTCCTATTGCGCGATGATCGGCTACAGCCGCGAGGAGTTGCGTGCGATGAGCATCAAAGATGTCGAAGCGATAGAATCAGAGGAAGTGATCAAGAGCCGGATCACACAGATCTTGGCGACGGGGCAAGTGCGCTTTGAGACAAAGCACAAGCGCAAAGACGGCAGGGTCATCGAGATCGAAGCCAGTTGTAATTTTTTACCGCAAGAAAAGGAACGGCTATTTGTTTTCATGCGCGACATCACCAAGCGCAAGCTGGCCGAGGAGTCGCTCAAGGCCGCACGCGAGGAATTGGAGCAGCGGGTGACCGAACGCACCGCGGAGTTAAACCGGGCCAACCGCGCCCTGCGGATGCTCAATGCCTGCGACGAGGCGGTGGCTCGATCCAGCAGTGAGTCCGAGTTGCTGGAAAGCATCTGTCAAATCATCCTGGAAATGCGCGGGGTGAAGATGGTGTGGGTGGGATTTGCCGGGCAGGACGAAAAGAAATCCGTTCGCCCGGCGGCATTTGCCGGGGCTCATCCAGAGGATATGGAGATAGCTGGGGTCACCTGGGCGGACGAACCCCGGGGGCGTGGACCGATCGGCACCGCCATTCGCACCCGTGAAGTGGTCGTTTGCCCGGATGTCGCCAATGAACCGAGCCTGACCCCATGGCGGACCAAGCAACTCCAGCACGGGCACGCCTCGTTGATCGCTCTTCCCTTGGTTTGGAGAGAGGATTGCCTTGGGGCTCTAGCCATCTCTGCGGGACAATGTAACGCCTTCGATGCACAGGAAGTGGATTTGCTCAAAAAAGCGGCGTGCGATCTCACCTCCGGGATCATTTCCCAGCGGAACCGCGCTGCACACGAAAAATTGCAAAAAGAACTCCTGGAAATCAGCGAACGCGAGAAGCAGCTCATCTCCCAGGAACTGCACGACGGCCTCTGCCAGAACCTTGCGGGCACGGCGTTGATGAGCCGGATGCTTTACACCCGCCTGGAGGCAAGGAACGATCCCGACGCCAAATACGCCAAGGAAATTTATGATCTGCTGGGCACCGGAGTCAACGAGGCGCGCAACCTTTCCCACGGCTTGCACCCGGTGGGCCCCCATGGCGAGGGACTCATGAACGCCCTCTCCCAGCTTGCGGGAACGGTGCGCAATCTCTTCCACATCGACTGCACGTTCGAGTGCCCGCGGGGGGTGCCCCTCGAAAACGAAACGGCATCCACCCACCTCTTCCGCATCACCCAGGAGGCGATCAACAACGCCCGCAAGCACGGGGAAGCGGAGCGGGTGGTGATCGGCCTGCATCGTATGGATGAAGGGGAGATCACCCTCACCATCGAGGACAACGGGGTGGGCATCCCGGCAAAGAGGCCCAAGAAAACCGGGATGGGGTTGCGGATCATGAACCACCGGGCGGCCGAGATCGGCGCCAGCCTCTCCGTGCGCCGCGCGGGCAAGAAGGGAGGCACGGTGGTCACCTGCACGCTGCCCGCCGGTTCGCTTTGATGTCGCCCCCCGATTTCGAGCTCAAAGGGGTGGCTGCCCGACATAGATTCGAACTATGACTAGGTGAGTCAAAGTCACCTGTGCTGCCATTACACCATCGGGCAAAAACCGCGCACCGGGGCGCGCGGGATGTTTTGAATAGCTCTTTGGCTCTAGGATTGCAAGCGGATGAGCAGATTTTTTCCGGTCATTTCCGCGGGAGCCGCCAGCCCGAGCATGCCCAGGAGCGTGGGGGCCACGTCTGCCAAGATGCCGTTCTGGACGCTGTATTGGGCGGAATCGGGCGCCACGTAGAGGACATGGACGAGGTTGGTGGTATGGGCGGTGTGGGGCGAACCGTCCGGGTTGCGCATCTGCTCGCAGTTGCCGTGGTCGGCGGTGACGAGGAGCTTGCCGCCCAGGCGGAGGGTTTCGGTGACGACCTGGCTCACGGCATCGTCGATGGTCTCCACCGCTTTGATGCCGGCTTGGACGATGCCGGTGTGCCCGACCATGTCCGGGTTGGCGAAGTTGAGGATGACGAGATCGTAGTTGGCCAGCTCGCCCACGACTTTGGCGGTGACTTCCGGGGCGCTCATCTGGGGCATGAGGTCGTAGGTGGCCACTTTGGGCGAAGGGACGATGGCGCGGTCTTCGCCGGGGAAGGCCTGCTCCACGCCGCCGTTGAAGAAGTAGGTGACGTGCGGGTATTTCTCGGTCTCGGCGATGCGCAGTTGCTTGAGCCCGGCTTTGCTGACGACTTCGCCCAGGATGTTGCTCATCGACTGCGGGCCGAAGATGCACGGGCAGCCGTAGGTTTTGTCGTATTGGGTAAGGGTGACGAAGTGGACTTTGGGAGTGACTTCACGGTCAAACCCGTCGAATTCCGGGCGCAGGAAGGCGGTGGAAAGCTGCCGGGCGCGGTCGGCGCGGAAGTTGAAGAAGAAGATCACGTCGCCCTCGTTCACACGCTGCTCGTTTTGATGAGAGAAGATGAGCGGATGCAGGAATTCGTCGGTCTGGCCGCTGGCGTAGGTGTCGCTGACGGTTTCAGACGGGGTGAGAGTGGAGAAGGTGCCGCGCCCGAGCACGATGGCATCCCAGGCGAGCTTGTTGCGCTCCCAGCGTTTGTCCCGGTCCATGGCGTAGTAGCGGCCCACGACGGTGGCGATCTTCGCGCCACTGGGCTTGAGGGCGGTCTCAAGGTGTCGGAGGTAGCCCGCGCCGCCGGTGGGGGAACAGTCGCGCCCGTCGGTGATGGCATGGACCATGATGTCCCCCACGCCGGCTTCCTTTGCGGCGTCGGCGAGGGCGATGAGATGCTCCATGTGGCTATGGACGCCGCCGTCGGAGACGAGGCCCAGGAAGTGCAGGCGCTTGCCTTTGGCCGTGGCGAACGCCTGTTGGAGGGGGGCGTTTTCGCGCAGCTTGCCTTCGCTTACGGCTTTGTTGATGCGGGTGAGGTCTTGATAGACCACGCGCCCGGCGCCGAGGTTGAGGTGGCCGACTTCGGAGTTGCCCATCTGGCCCTCGGGCAGACCGACATCCAGCCCGCTGGCGCTCAAGGTCGCCCCGGGGTAGCGGGCATACATGTCATTATGGAAAGGAGTATGAGCGAGGAGGGTGGCGTTTCCATCAGCCTCGGCATGGGCCTGGCCATTGGGATTGATTCCCCAACCATCACGGATAATAAGCACAACGGGTTTCGACATAGTGCGGTCATCATTCACAGGCCGGGGCCGTTTGGCAATGGCGGAATCAAGCCAAACCAGGGCGATTGCATCAAAAAACTGGAGGGCCGTGGAAAGAACCGGCGTATCACTGGCAAAGAAAAATCTGTGTGAATCTGTGAAATCTGTGGATTTTCTGGTCTTCTTTTCCCTCTGCGAACAGCAGGTCGGCGGCTGTTTTTCATGGATTCAGGTCCGCAGATTTCACAGATTTACACAGATTAAGGAGAGCGCGCTTGGAGCCGGATTTCTGGGATCCTGTGATTCTCAAGAGGAGCTGGTTTTAGATGCGTTTGCCCTACAAGCCAAACGCATCGGAAAAAGGCAAAGGGGCATCAGAAAACAGGCCGGCAGGATTTGCCCCCGCTCCGGGCGGGCAGAAAGGCGGTGGGGAGCGGCTCGATACCAGCGCAACTCAACGGGCCGGGCGGGAGATGCTCAATGGCCGAGGATGCTCTCCATCTCCTTCTTTAGGGCCGGTTTTTGTTTTACCGCCTTTTCCATGAGCGCTTTGCCTTCCGTTTTGAGGTTCATGCAAAAGGCGGCGACCCCGGCATTCCAGTTCCGTTGGGCCAATTGATCAGGATCGGTCTCCTTCATGGCATAATACGCACTCATTTCCAGAAGCGTCTCGGGCATGAGTTGGTTCAACCGCAGCTTCACCTCGCCCTCGGGGCTGTTAACGATGACGCCGGCTGGAAAAAGCTGGGTGATGCCTCCTGGAACGCGCTTGGCCTCTTTGGTATCCACCGGAAACGGATAGCCTATCTTGGGAATCTCCTCCTCCAGCTTCTTTTTGAAATCCGCCATAGCCGCTATTTTTTTCTCCAGGAGCGCTTTTTGAAGCCCTTCGCTTGGCGTGGTGGGAGTCAGAAATGCAAGCGCATCCCTCTTGGCCTCTCCAGGCTCGAATCCAAGCAGGCGCCGCTCGCAATTCTCGGCTATCTGCGCAAAGGGCATACTGGCATCAACAGTTACAACACGTACGTGAGGAAAGGGGGCGCGGGGTGTCGCAGTTGCCTCGGCTGGCTTTTTCTCCGCCGGGGTGACGGCAGCCTTGGGTGTGGCAGCAGGCGCAGGTGTGGAAACAGGAGAGGGCTTTGGTGCGGGCGTGGAAGTGGCGGCAGGCGCCGGTGTGGCAACGGGAGAGGATTTGGGCGTGGCCGTGGCCGAAAAATCCCAAATCGTTTTGAAAGAGCCCTTGCCATCGGGGAATTTGGAGTTTGGCTTCCCGGGATCCGGGATGGCTTTTCCGTCCACTACAAATTGGTATTCGATGGCAACTCCGAGGGGGATTTCCTTTTGGATAGCCCAATAACCCGGATTTCTCGAATCTTCAGTCATCGGTTCCGGTTGCCACAGGTCAAAATTCCCGACCAACGAGACCTGCTTGGCACTGTGAGTGGAGTCAAAATAGAGCAGCCGAACAATCTTTGAGCCGTATTTCAAGGGCAACGGAGTGGGCCCCGCGGCGGTTGCTTGCGGCGTGGGGGAGGCGTGGACAGGCGCTTGAACCTGGGCCTTTTTGCCAATCAGAAAATAGATTCCCCCTCCGACCACCGCGCAGGAGGCAAGCGATACGCCCAGGATCATCGGGAGCAGGGAGCGCTGCGTCGGGACCGGGACGGGCGCGGTAATGTAGCCGGTGAGGCGACGCATCTCCATGGTGTCCGTCAGCGGCTCCTTGCCCAAGGCGGCGGATTCGGCTTTGCGCAACTCGTTCAGGAGCGAGTCATAGTCAAGGTAGCGCATGAGCAGGTTCTTGTGGAGCATCTTGTTGATGATCTGCTCGGTGCGTTTGGAAATGTTCGGGTTGAGCGTCCTGAGGAGAGGCGGCTTTTCGCTCAAGCGCTTGATGGCGAGCTCCGTGGGGTCTGCGGCTTCAAACGGCGGGTGCCCCACCAACGCCTCGAAAATCGTGGCGCCCAGGCTGTAAATGTCGCTTCGGAAATCCTCCGCCTTCCGGCCCACCCGCTCCGGCGAGATGTAGTAGGGGGAACCCCAAACGCCCTCCGAGGAATCGTGCACCTCGACATTGGCCAGTTGCGCCAGGCCGAAATCCAGCAACTTGGCTCCGCTCTCCTCGCTCACCAGGATGTTTTGCGGCTTGATGTCGCCGTGGACCATCTGGTTGACATAAGCGGCTTTCAACGCCTCGGTGATTTCAATGGCCACCCGCAGCGCCTTGGCTTCAGGCATCGGGCCTTCCTGCTGGACAATCTGCTCCAGGGAGCGCCCGTTCACCAGCTCCATGACCATGTAACAATTCCCCTCAAACTCGCCGATGAAATAAATCTGGACGATGTGCGGGTGCGAGATCGCCGCCGCGTTTTGGGATTCGCGCAGGAACCCCTGAACGAACTCCGGATCCTCGGCAAATTCATCCTTGAGGACTTTGATGGCCACGTACCGGTTGAGCGAGGGGTCGAACGCGCGAAAAACGACGCCCAAACCGCCATGACCGATTTCTTCCAATAGATCGAAATGCGCCAGCTTTACATTCATGTCGGGAATTTGGATTGCAGGAAGGATTGGGGGGGAATTCGTTTGCGCACGCTTCGATGTCAAAGGGATGTGACTACTGCCTGTAAATGAAGCGTGTGGTCGCTTGGCAGTCTAGAATTATCGGCGGACAATTGCAATGGCATTGTCCCCGCCGCATGCAATAGCGTATGTCTTCCGTTTTTGCCTTGGCTTGCGGGGACAACCCCGCTAGCCTGGACCTTGGAGCATCTCTCAAAAAGTCTTTCCGAGAAACGCTCTGGTGACGCACATCCCCCCTCAAAGCCCTTCTAAAATCCACGCGTGAACGGAACCCCTTACGGCGAATACGAGCGCAGACCCGGCGAAAGCGGCTTTCACCTCCTCAACCGCCTTCTCATTGTCGTCATCATCATCGCCCTCTGCGTTGCCGGAGTCATCGCCTTCAGCCCCATTTTCTCTCAATACCGGGCCCAAAACGAGCGGATACGCAGTCTCAGGAAAGAGGTCGCCGCACAAACAGTCCTCAACAAACGGCGTGAGCATGAGGTGCAATTGCTCCAGAACGATCCCACCTATTTGGAAACCGTGGCGCGGGATCGTCTCGATGTGATGAAACCGGGCGAGACCATCATCCACCTTGACCCGCCCAAGCCAGCGGCCCCGGCGGTCGCTCCCGCCAAGAGATAGGGACGGGCTATTCCGCCACGGCGTCGAGTTCGAGCTCGAAAAGCAGATCGTCCCGACAGACGTCGGAGTGCATCCACGTGAGCGGCATTTTCTCCAGGCCGTGGGCGCGCAAATAATTCGCGAAGAGCGGGGCGTCCCCCGGGTCTTTGATGTAGGCGATGGCCCGCGTGGTGTGGCTCCAGTCCATCTGGCGGGATTGCAAAATGGCGGCCACCACGTCCATCGTCAGGTCGATCTGCGCCTTCGTGTCGCCGAGATGCGCGGTCTTTCCGCCGGGCTCAATGCTGGCGGTGCCTGAAATGTAGAGTTCCCTGCGCCCGGCCCGCGCCACTTCCACCGCGCGGCTGAAGGAACTCTTGTATGCGAGTGCGGAACATTGGAGGGGTGAGGCCACTTCCTGCACTGTCGCCCCCTTGGGCTTGATGGCCAGCGCCCCGGCTACGACTGCCGCGCCGAATCGATTTGCGATGCCGATGCCCGTGCTCGCAGGCACCAGGCCGTCGAATGCGCCGCGGGCTTTGAGAAACGGCGTGCGCGCCGCATTAAAGCCGTCATACCAGTCGAGAATTTTGTCGAGGTAGAACCAGGTGCGCACGAGGTGGCCGAATTCCATTCCCTCCGCATGGAGCACGCGCTCGATGGTTTCAAAAATGCTGAGCGTCTGCTCCTCGCGGGAGGCGGTGAGATCAGCGGGCGCAAGCTCCTCAAAGAAGCAATACGTGGCGTCGGCGCTCTCATGGAGTGTGCCGATGACGCGCGCGCCATCGCGCACCTCGCGTCCGCACGCGCCTCCGAACGCTTCGCGCGCGACTTCGCGAACAATGAGGCGGGGGTCAACGATCTGGATCAGTTCCGGTATGGGGTGGGACATGGGCTTTGATTATAGCAAGTCGATGTATTTGATTAAATCTTTCATTTCCTGGAGGCCAAGATCGGACGTTCGCCCGTGTAGGTCCCCGTCATTCCGCAGGGCGGGATGCGCTCACAGGTTATGAACCCCCTGCTTTGAAAAAAGTTGCCGAAAAAGTTGCAAAGATTTTCTTTCTTAATGCCGGGATTTGCATTCGCATAAGACGTATGGCCGATGCCGATTTTACCAGCGCAATGCAAGGCGCCTTCTTCCTCGCCGGTCCCACCGCCGCGGGCAAGACGGACGTGGCGCTCGCCGTGGCCGAGGCGTGCAACGGGGAGATCGTCGGCGCGGACGCTTTCCAGGTTTACCGCGGTTTGGACATCCTGAGCGCCAAACCGCCTCCCGAAGCCCTTGCCCGTGTGCCGCATCACCTCGTCGGGACCGTTCCTCTCTCCGAGTCCTTCAATGTCGCCCGCTATCTGGCTGCCGCGCAGGCCACCATCGCCGAAATCCACGCGCGGGGACGGCTCGCGGTCATCGTGGGAGGCACAGGACTCTACCTGCGGGCACTCACGCGCGGCCTCTCGGATATCCCTCCCGCGAGCCCGGAATTGCGCGCCGAACTAGCCGCCACCCCCTTGCCTGAACTTCTCGCGCGGCTGGAAGCGCTCGATCCCGAAGCCGCCGCCGCCATCGACGCCAAAAACCCGCGCCGCGTTTCCCGCGCGCTGGAAATCTGCCTGACGACCGGCAAGCCGTTCTCCGACTCCCGTCAGAATTGGAAGACGCTGACGCCCTTCCACGGCGTCCGGTTGGAGCGCGACCGCGAGGAACTCTACGCGCGGATCGACCGCCGTGCCGTCGCCATGTTTGAGGAAGGGGTGGTGGAAGAAGTGCGCGCCACGCTCGCCCGGGGCGGGGTCGGCCCCACAGCCCAACAAATCATCGGCTGGCGGGAGATCACCGCTCTTTTGCGCGGAGAAGTCTCG
>Ga0209697_10007732_pt1 | contig 12461 bp, 9 predicted proteins | sample AliMusrvi5mmetaG_FD_184115 | JGI IMG/M metagenome (GOLD analysis project Ga0209697, IMG submission 184115) | Freshwater lake bacterial and archeal communities from Alinen Mustajarvi, Finland, to study Microbial Dark Matter (Phase II) - Alinen... | ecosystem: Environmental > Aquatic > Freshwater... | reverse complement strand
CATGAGCGCATTAAAGCAAGTGGAGCTGCTCAATCTATCTTTGGTCGTGGCAATCAAGCTGATGCCGTGGGTGTAGCGGCAAGGTACATCGAAAGCAAAGTTCGCTTAAGTCCTAATAAATCAGCAAAAGAACTCCAAAGCGAGTGCGAAAAAGAAAAATTTATCCCTGTCTTAAGTCAATCAGCCTTCCGTAAACACTACGAACAAGCTCGATCAAGAATTGAAAGAGAGATACAAAGTAGTTAGTTTGCGAGGTTAAGCATTCGCTACTAGGGTAAGCCTTTAAACAGGCTTATAAGCTCGCATGGCTTGGCTTGTTAGTCTAGCCCCCCACCTTCAGAATCAAGACACGCTAGTAACCCTTAGGATGTCTTGAAGATGAATAACACCGCAGAAGCACTCTTAACTCGTAAAGATGTTGAGCAACTCTCAGGCTTAAGCCGTAGCTCGATCTATCGGCTCATGCACCTTGGAAAATTCCCAGCCCCATTGAAGGTGAGCTATTCAGCCGTGCGCTGGAAGCAGTCAGATATTACCGATTGGCAATCCAATCTCGCTAAGACCTGTGCATAAATAAAAAGAGCCGATTAGTTTTCCGCTAATCGACTCTCAAACCCCCATTCAGTAGCCCACTAAATAAAAGATTTACAACATGAATTATTTTATAGAAAAACAGACCTTGCAACAACTATTGACTTGGAGTCATGGGCAAGATCAATGCGATGTCTACCCCTACAACTACCAAGGCTCTAGAGTTGATCTAATCGCCTTTCTGAACGAGAACAGAGCGCCCTATAAGGGTCGGCATTACATCACCTCAGCAATGGCTCCAGTTAGCGCTAGAGTGCGTGGCAGACGCTGCAAAAAGGATGCGCTCCCTAGAGCTTGGATGGCTTTTGACATGGATGGCAACCTTAGCGAAGAGGACTTTGCCAAAGCTAAAGCGTTTTTCTCACAATTTAATTGCATCATTTACGAAACAGCATCTAGCAAGCCAAATGCAAGACGCTTTCGGGTGATCTTGCTAACTTCGCGCCCCGTTATTGAAGATGAAGCAAAAATCATTGGTGAGCTAATTCAAAACGCATCGGGGTTTACTGGTTGGGATAACAGCACACACAGAAGCGCACAGCCTATCTTTTTACCGCCCGTAGGAGTTGATCTAATCGTATTTGATGGTGAGGTATTAAGTGTCAATGAAATGCTTGCCACAGTGCCTCCTAAGCCTCCTAAGAAGCCAATTAATAGACGCTTTCTGCCAACAGCCACCGAGAATGTCTTTGGCTGGTTCGCACAGCACTCGATGGTGCTAGAAGTTGGTAGCAGTATGCACAAAGTCATCTGCCCTTGGGGAGATCAGCATACGGATGGCAGGCTTGAGGCTGGGCTATTTGAACCCAGCAGTGAAAACAATCTGTTTTGGGGCTTCAAATGCCTTCATGCTCATTGTGAATCTAAAAGCATTCGTGACATTTATAAGTTGATGAAGGGGCAGAAATGAAAACGCTACCTCCTGAAGAAGCAATGGCGCTTTATCAAGCCACTCATCCCCCAAAGGTTTTTAATCCACCCGTAGAAATTTCGATGGGTAATTTAGAACTTGACCCAGTGGATTGGGTAATTGATGACCTTTTTCCCGAGGGTGCTGGAGTTATCGGGGGCTCTCCCTCCGTCGGCAAATCCACGGGGGTTATCCCCCTAGCGTTGTGTGCTGCGAGCTTCATTTCACACCTAGATACCACGATTAAAGTCTCCACACCGCGTCAGGTCTGTATCTTTTCCGAAGACCCTTCGCAAATAAAGCGCATTTTGCATGGTGTTTTAAAGCATTTAAAGCGCGCTGATGGGCTACCAGTTACAGCAAAAAGCATTAATGAAAAGGTGCATGTCTTTGCCAGCAAACGCGTTGATCCGCTTGAGATGGATCAGCGCCTGCGTGCTGTGATTAAAAAATGCACCCTCCAAGATTCCGTCTTGGGAAGTGTTGCTCCGCTAGTTATTTTGGACACTTCAAGCGCCAACCTTGAGCTGCAAGACGAGAACTCCAATGCGCAGATTAGTGCGCAGATGGCGGTAATAAAAGCAATCAATACTGACACGGGTGCGCCCATCTGGGTGATCTCACACCTTCCCAAAACAGCTAAGGGCGCGAAGATTGACGAGCTGACAAACTTTAGCGCTCGCGGTGGTGGTGCTTGGGAAGGCGATGCAAATTGGACAGCCATTATGGCTAGAGACGGAGAAAAAACTATCCTCAAGATCTCTAAAGAGCGCTGTGGTGGAGATTTAGCAGGAACTGAAGTGCATTTCTCTGTCAATTTTGTGAACGAATTTATTAAAAACAGGCGAGGCGACCTTGTGCGTCAAGCGTATCCCGTTGTCAGTATCGAGAAAAGTAGTGCGGATGCTCGCAAATACAACGAATTTTTAGCCAAGGTTGAGCAGGGACGCAAAGAAATCAGCGCAGCCATTGAGGCAGACGATACAGCTGACGGTCATTTTGTGCTGACAGAAATAAAAAATGCGCTCACTGGAGATAACAATTTGAAGAAAAAAATCATTGAAAAATTGCTAGAAGATGAGGTTTTAGAAAAGTACGAAATACCGCAAAACGAAGCAAAAAACGGGAAAAGAAAAACGGGGTACAAATTCAGACGGATGCAGACGGATGTTGAATTTTGGAAGAAAAGTCATGCAAAAACGGCTTGAGGGAGTGCTTAAAAACGCGTTGTTTTACCAGCGTTGGTGGGTAAAAAGATCCATCTGCCCTAAGAAAACAGATTTGCAGATGGATCTTTTGTTGGTAAACCACCCCTTTGGGGTGGTGGTTTACCTAATCACACAAGATAGAACAACATCCGTCTGCGGACATTTCAGACGGATGCAGATGGATCAGATGGATCTTATGAAAAACCCGGCATTTAGGACAACGCGCCCAGTAGATCGAATAAGTGCAGCTTGGAAATTTGATGAAATTGCTAGGCATGCCAATATCTCAAAGCAGCTACATCTTTTAGATAGGATGGAATCTTTGTAAAGCGCTATGCAAATATGCAATAAAGCCCCAAAATATAGGTATTCGGTGTGATGCCCGAAAACTTTTTTAATTAGAGGCATCTATGGATACACTGAAACATCAAACAAAAAACAGCACTCATCGCTTCAAGCCTGGACAATCAGGCAATCCTGCCGGAAGGCCAAAAGGGTCTGGTCTAGTTGGTCAACTACGCCAACAACTCTCCGATGCTGCGCCAGAGATTGTGGCTAAACTCATTGAATCAGCCCAAGCTGGTGACTCTACGGCTATGCGTGTTGTCTTGGAAAAGTTAATTCCAAATCAAAAGCCACAGCTACCACCCTTAGCTATTGAAATACCCGACGGCTCTCTATTAGAACGCGCTAACGCCGTGCTTGATGCTGCAATCAAGGGAGAAATTAGCCCTGATCAAGCAGCTTCAATTATTTCTATGGGCAATGAGATTGCCCGCCTCAAAGAGTATGAGGATCTGGAAAAGCGCCTCATTGCTTTAGAGCAGAAAGCTAAAAAGTTATGAGCACTATTAAAAGTCGACTCAAGCAATTAGAGAAAACGCATTCTGAAAATGAGATTGTGATCATTTTGGCAAACTCCCTTGAGATGGAAGATTGCTCCATTGGCAATAGTCCCTTTGCTTTTAGCCGAATGGTTAATGGACTGAAGATCATCTTCGCAGATGAGAGTCAGGATTATGGCCATCTCTTATAGCGCTTTTTTGTCATATAAAAAGCAAAAAGGGGGTCATCAAAATATGGCTACGTGACGGGCTCGTCTTTTTATATATTTTTTGGAAAATTTCCACAAAATGACTTGTGTAAAGAAATTGTTTACATAATAGGGTGAGTAATCCTAATTTTTGACCTCTTAAAGGCGTAAAATAATTCTAATAAGCATAATTTTTTTCTTATCAAAATAATTATTCATTGATGACAACAATCTTCAACCCACCCTTCGGGGCTAGTATTAATTCAACCATATCGGGTGCTCAAACTATTTCCGGTTTAAGCCTAAATATCCAATATTTTGATTCGATAACAGTTGTAGGAAGCCTATCTGTTCCTCAGAATATTTATCTGTACTCTGGAAGTTACATTTACTTAGCTGGAGGAACTGTTAATGCCACTGATATTTGGGGTGTTGGCGCTGTTTCAAACGGCATAATTTCACCCGGCGGCGTTATTCAGGGAAATGGTACTGTTAATGCATCATTAAGTTCGCTTGTCGGCGTAAATGCACAAGGCGGTCTTTTGAAAATAGCAGGAACCTTATCGGACAATACTGGAAACGGCTCTGGAAGTTATTATGAGGTTCAGAATGGTTCAATATTAGAACTGAATTCCCCTACCGCATATACTGGAAGTTTGATATTTTCTGGCAATAGTGGAATTATCAAATTAGATACCCCCTCGCAATTTAGAGGGGTAATAGTTGGAATGCAAATTGGCGACACTCTAGATCTTGCGGGAGTATCCGCTACATCAGCTTATTTCAATAATAATTCGATACTAACAATAAATGAGTCCAATGGCCAATCCTTGAGCTATTCTTTTAACGCTCAAACTCTGTCATCGAATGGCGGTAATTTAGTTACTGCTTTGGTTAATGCTACCCCTGATGGAAATGGAGGCACCAATATAACTTGGAGCACTTCCCAAACCCCCTCCTCGGGCTCTATTGCCACCTTTTTAAGCAACGTAAACAGCCTTGGCAATCAAAGTTTTACGGTGCAAGACAATTCCGTCAATATTTTTAGCAACCTAGATACGCTTCAAGCAGACCTTGGAAAGATTGCTGCAATTCAAGTTATTGATAATGGCCAAACAGGCATAACCATAGCTCAGTTTACAAATGATTCTGGCGCATTAAATTTAATGTCAGGCAATTATTCAATAAATGTTTTTGGGTTAACAGCATTACAACTTTCCAATGTCCTATCAAATACTCATGTACACGTAGTTGGGGTACAGGATACATCTACCAATCTCGTTGCCAACCTAGATTTACTCCAAAGTGATATTACAAAACTTAATCAAGTGTTAGTTTCAGATGCATCGCCGTTACATGTTACGCAATTACAGGCGACGAATGATGCAGGCGTCCTTTCGCTAATTCAGCAAGCTGGTGGTAGCTTTGTTATTGGAGGCATCAATCCCAATCCCTCTAGCAATTCTGGGAATATATCTACCTTTTTAAGCAACGTAAACAGCCTTGGCAATCAAAGTTTTACGGTGCAAGACAATTCCGTCAATATTTTTAGCAACCTAGATACGCTTCAAGCAGACCTTGGAAAGATTGCTGCAATTCAAGTTATTGATAATGGCCAAACAGGCATAACCATAGCTCAGTTTACAAATGATTCTGGCGCATTAAATTTAATGTCAGGCAATTATTCAATAAATGTTTTTGGGTTAACAGCATTACAACTTTCCAATGTCCTATCAAATACTCATGTACACGTAGTTGGGGTACAGGATACATCTACCAATCTCGTTGCCAACCTAGATTTACTCCAAAGTGATATTACAAAACTTAATCAAGTGTTAGTTTCAGATGCATCGCCGTTACATGTTACGCAATTACAGGCGACGAATGATGCAGGCGTCCTTTCGCTAATTCAGCAAGCTGGTGGTAGCTTTGTTATTGGACAAAACCTTAACTCTCCTGTGACAATTGGAATTAATTCAACTTATACCGCCACCCCAAACCAAACGATTACTGGGTCATCAGGCGTTGAAAAAGTGGTTTTCAATGAACCTTCATCCAATTTCAAGATAACTATTTCCGGATCAACCGCAACTATGGTGGATGGCGGTGGGTCCTATGGGACCAATACCCTTAATAACATCCAGCGCCTCCAATTTACCGACACCAATATCGCCCTAGACATCGCTCCTAATCAAACAGCTGGCTCTGTCTACATGCTCTATCAAGCCACCTTTAATAGAACCCCCGATGCTGCTGGTTTAGGTTATTGGATTGCCCAAGTAGATAAAGGCGCTAACATCATTACCAACGTAGCAGCTTCCTTTGTAACTAGTCCTGAGTTTGTCGCTAAGTACGGATCAAACCCCTCTAATGCTTCTTATGTCGATAACCTGTATCAAAACGTTCTTCATAGAGCAGGAGAATCTGGTGGTGTTGCCTACTGGAACCAACAACTCAATACTGGCGCAGCAACTAAAGCCTTTGTATTAGAGCAATTTGCTACTTTAGCCGAAGGCGCTGCTTTAGTGGCTCCTACGATTGCTCATGGGATAGCTTATACGCAGTGGGTGGGGTAGGAGTAATCTCTAGTAATTGGCCAAAACTCTCAGGCTAGAATGATTCTAATTAATAAAACTTAATCCCCTGGAGAGGTTTGATCTTTGTGAATAAAAACCCAACGATAAGTCTTGCTGGCATTTGGCAATTTAATCCCACTAGTACTTCTTCGGGGTTGGTAGATTTTTATTCCACGATTCATTTGGGCCCCAATAAGGCTCAAGGGATTGTGCTTGGTGGCTGGGCTATACCAAGCGTTACCCCTGCAACACCTGAGCAGACAACAATTGCGGTGCTTGATCAAAATGCTGATGGCACTCTTAAGTTAAATACTGCGAAATATATTGCTAACCCAACGACCAATGGCGTAGGTTCAGTCATCGTCACCGACCTTAATGGCGATGGGGTTGATGATATCTTTTTGGCATCTTATAACGAAGATCCATTTGCAAACGAGCAAACGATTGCGTACTTATCTAATAGTAGTGGTGGCTATACCAGAACATTGCTGCCCGATTCCACTTCAGCGCACAGTGCAATACTGACAACATTAAATGGGATTAGCACGATCGTTACTACCGGCTACACCGATCTGGTAGATCCTTTTTTTCAATTTAATACACAAACCAATGCATTCAATATTGGGCAGTGGGGCAATAGCTCCGCTGGCAAGCTCTTAGGGTCATCTGCAGTGATCGGCGATTTTTTGGGCAACGGTCAAAGTGAACTGGTCGTGGTAGATACGCACCCTTTGAATAATTATGGCGCGTATTCTACTAGTCAAACGGTGCTGTATGGATTGAGTGGCAGCTCACTTAATGCCAGCCAAACGTATGTCTTGCCTCAGCCTTATTTTAATAATAATGCGAGCTATCCTGGTGCTGATACGCATCAGTATCGAGTATGGACTGAGGATTTCAATCATGACGGCAAGCCCGATTTAATGATTGCAGAATCTACGGCTAATAGTATTCCTGTGCAGGCATCAAAAATACAAATGTTGCAAAACCAGGGCAATTTTGTGTTTTCAGATATGACCAATATATTAGGTTCAGCGTATGCCAATACTACTAATAATGTTGACTACTCAATGCAATTCGTAGATTTAGATCAAAGTGGAATTAATAGCTATCTTCTTGGCGACTCACCATTGGGACCTGGAACCACTCAAAGTAATTATTTGTTACTCAATGATGGTACAGGCAAACTTTATGCTGCTTTGCATAACGAGTTTGTCACGTGGGGCGCTAACGTCATTTCATACTTAAATAAAAATGGTAATACCTATAATGGTGCTTTGTCGCCAAAATTTATTGCGTATCAACTCAGCGACGGATCCATTAATTATGTGGCTGATGTATCTACTGGGAATGGCCTAACAGAAGCCTTAGTTAACTTTCCCCTCCATTACAACATCACCACCGACTTCACCCAAAACATCACCGTCACTGATCGCAATCAATCCATGCTCATGCGTACTTGGGCGGGTAATGATACGTTTTACGATATCAATGCCAATACTCAGGCGGCACATATTGATGGGGGATTGGGTTCTAATACCAGTGTGTATTCAGATAAGGCAGCAAACTATAGCGTCAATGGCTTAACTACTGGTACTTTTGAGGTGAAGCATCTTGTGAGTAATGCAGCGCCTAATATCGATGACACACTAGTTAATATCTCTCGCCTCAAATTTTCTGATACCAACATTGCCCTAGATATTGGCGTTAACCAGAATGCTGGCTCAGTTTATTTACTCTATCAAGCTGCCTTTAATCGTCACCCTGATACTCCAGGCGTTGGGTATTGGATAGCCCAACTTGATAAAGGTGCTAATTTGGTTACCGATGTAGCTCAAGCCTTTATCAATAGTCCTGAGTTCATTAGTCTTTATGGAGCCAATCCTTCAGTAGCAAACTATGTCAACTTACTCTATCAAAATGTCCTACACCGTGCAGGAGAGACTGGTGGAGTGAACTACTGGAATGGACAACTGAATAACAATATCTTTACTAGAGCGCAAGTCTTAGAATACTTTGCAGCCTCTCCTGAAAATGTAGCAGCCGTAGCGCCTGATATTGCTCATGGTATTCAGTACCAGCAGTGGGTAGGATGAATACTTTTTTATTACATGCACTTTTAAGACCGAATTCAATATGAATGCTACGCCTAAAATATCATTGGCTGGAAAGTGGCTACCAATTAACGCTAGCGCTAGTAATAATGGAACCCTAGCTGATACCTTTTCTCAGTTGCTTCCAATCCCTCTGAGCGGTGGAAATGGTTTAGTGATTACAGGTTGGGGTTACACGGGCTTTAACACTACACAATCTACCCCCTCTTTAGTGACGATTGCATTATTGGTGCCTAATGGGCAGGGAGGGTTGAGTCTCAATACTTCCCAATACATTACCAATCCAGTGACCAATGGTGGTGGTTCAGTGATTGTTGCCGACTTTAATAAGGATGGCATACCCGACATTTTTTTGGCTGCGCATAATGAGAGCCCATCGATTCCAGAGCCTAGTACAGCCTACTTATCAAATGCAGATGGAACGTATTCCAGAGTGTTAATTAATGATGCAGTGGAGGCACATAGTGCCACGCTGACTTACATTAATAATGTGCCTACAGTAGTTAGTGCTACATTTGGCATGGGTATCACGGTTGGTAATCCTATTTACCAATTTAACAATGGTCAGTTTAATGTCTTTCCAACTACTTCTAATTCAGGTAGCGCAACCTATCCTGGTTATAGCTTTAATTTGCCTAATGGAAATAATATTGACTACATAGGTGAATCAAGCACTTTGGGGGCATTTGGCGCAAATGGATCTTTAGAGTATGTAAGTTGCGCAACCACCTGGAACTCTAATTTCACTAAGCAGTTAAATAATCAAATTTCAGTTCTAAAATTTAGCCAGCCTAATGTGATTGATGTCTTAAATCCTATTCAATTAATTACTCCATATTTATCTACCTTACCTCAGTACCAAAACTATCCGTCTAGCTTGGGGTCTGGCTTAACTCAGATCTTTAGGACTTGGAGTATGGATTTAAATAATGATGGATTTCTGGATTTGCTTGTTGGTGAGAGTATGTGGGATGTCAATAGTAATTCCTATCCAAGTGCATTACAAATACTAATTAATAACAAAAATGGGATATTTAAGGATCAAACGGCTGTATTAAATCCTGATATGAGCTTAAATGTAGCTGCCTTTAGCTATAACCCAGAGTTTGTAGATATTGATCACAGTGGGATAGCCACTATTTTTTCAGACGGTCTTTTTGAAGCTGCTCAAAGACAATCAAATTGGGCCTTGTTAAATGATGGGACTGGACGTCTTTACGTAGGTCTACATGACCAATTTGTTCAATGGGGCGCCCAGGTTTCTAATTACCTTCAGGCGCTTTATCCGCAGTCACAATTTATTTTAGGTTCTGGTGGATATTGGGCTGGCCAAGGCAATTTAAGTATTAAATTTGTTGCGATTCCTCAAGGCGATGGTTCAATCAATTTTTTGGCTGAGGCGCAGATATCACAATCATTACCGGGCAATATTAATCAAGCCGTTTATGCGCTAGTAAATTACCAAATTAACTGGAACCCTACCACCGACTTCACCCAAAACATTACAGTTTCTGACCGCAATCAGTCCATGCTGATGCGCACTTGGGCAGGTAACGATACCTTTTATGACGCTAACGCCAATAGTTCTGCAGCGCATCTTGACGGTGGCTTAGGATTAAATACCAGTGTGTATTCAGATAAGGCACAAAACTATAGTGTTAATAGTTTGGGTGACGGTTCATTTGAGGTCAAGCATACCGTTTTAAATGTTGCGCCTAAAATTGATGACACCTTAGTAAATATCCAGCGCCTCCAATTTACCGACACCAATATCGCCCTAGACAATGGTCCCACCCAAACAGCTGGCTCTGTCTACATGCTCTATCAAGCCACCTTTAACAGAACCCCAGATAGTAGTGGTTTAGGTTATTGGATTAATGCTGTTGATAAGGGTGCGAATATCATTACGAATGTCGCCTCCTTTTTTGTGACAAGTTCGGAGTTTGTAGCCAAGTATGGTGCTAACCCCACCAACGCATCGTACGTAGATAACCTCTATCAAAACGTTCTGCATAGAGCAGGTGATGCTGGAGGCATTACCTATTGGAATACCCAACTCAATAGCGGGGCAGTAACAAAAGCGTATGTCTTAGAACAATTTGCTACTCTTGCTGAAGGGGCGGCCAATGTTGCTCCCACGATTGCCCATGGTATTGCTTATACGCAGTGGGTGGGGTAGGGAGATGGCTCTGTACCCTCTTTTATATTCTTCAGTTGGTTTGCAGCTAGTTGGTGCTAAGCCCATTTCCACTACCACAATGGCTGGAAATCATATTTACCATACTGACTCTCTAGTGGTTTCCAATTTGTATAACGATGGCAATTTATATATCGTTCGCGGAGGAACTGGGGCATTTGATCAAACGGCTTCTACTGAAATATTTCGAGTTACCACGTCAGCCATTAGCCTATCGCAAGATTTATTTTCGAATGGATCAAATAAAGTATTAGTAGGTGATTTTTTAAATAATGGGTCTAACTGTATTTTTGATGTTGCATTTACTGATAGTTACCCATCAACGGTTCTAGGATCATTTTTTTCGCCGACGATAAGTGGCGGTTATGCAAATATTTCTTGGTTGGATTTACAAGCTCATGGCCCCTCAATGGGTCAATTTGTAAACAATGGAACCACGTATGTGATTACACCTGCCCAATGGCCCAATGCAGAAGGGGGGCTGTGGCTTTCTTATTATTCTAATAGCCAGCAAAAAGTTATCAACACCAATATCAGTCCCTTGGACGGTCCTTCCTCGGTAATTATTCCTGCTACTGCTAATAGCTCTGCTTATATATTTGTTGGCCAAACTCAAAACGATGGCCAAGATGCAATTATTCCAATAAATTTATCGGGTGAAACGCCAGCAGTAGATGCATCTAAATCTATCCAGTATTTTCCTGGATTTTGGACTACTCAAAAGCCAGGGAATATGGCGTTAGCGTTTTCATACCAAACTACGCAAGATTATTTAAAACTTCATCCATTAATCAATACTGATGTCTATAACCACAGTACTGAAGCGCAAGTGGCAGATTTAAATGGCGATGGATTGCCTGATGTTATTGTCACCAATATTCTTCAGGACCCCATCTCTTTTCAGTTTGCCTTTAGCATTTATCAGCAGCAAAAGAATGGCGTTTTTAAGGATGTTACTCAGGACTCTTTTGTCGATTTTCAATTTAACGAGTCAGGACCATATCATTTTTTCATTAACGACATAAATCACGATGGACACCCCGATATTATTTTTGGAGAAGTGAACTGGAATTTATCTGGATCCTCTGCATTAGGGCCTAATGGAATCTATGCATTAGCAAACTCTGGCCTGTATTTAAATGATGGCATGGGTCACTTTGTGCGGGCGGCTACAGATCAAACCCTCTTTTCGGAATTTAAAAATTCTCAAATTGCAGTGGTGCCAATGGCTAATGGAAATTACGACATTGCCTTGTTTGATCCAAATTCTATAGGCGCCAATGGAATGCAGATGGCGGTTTCTCTATATCAGGGAGTTTCGAATTTTACCGGCCCTAACGGTATCAATCCTGCTACCAGAGGGGTACCTGGTTTTAATGAGTGGTATTACCTGCATTCCTATTCAGACGCGGCAAGTGCAGTGACGTCTGGAAAATATAGCTCTGGCCTTGATTATTATTTAGCGATTGGTCAGTTTCGAGGGGATGAAATCTGTGCAGCCAATACCGTGATATATGGAAAGAGTGGTAATGATAGTTTTGCGCCTATTAATGGTGCGATGGATTATTTTAGTTACCATGCGGCCACATCACAGTTTGTAATTTCTCCAGGGACGAGTAGCTCAACAGTGGTTGATAGTACTAGTACGTATGGTACAGATTCTTTTCATGGAATTGCCCGCCTCTCCTTCACCGACTCCATGGTTGCCCTAGACATCGCTCCTAATCAAACAGCTGGCTCTGTCTACATGCTCTATCAAGCCACCTTTAATAGAACCCCCGATGCTGCTGGTTTAGGTTATTGGATTGCCCAAGTAGATAAAGGCGCTAACA
>Ga0209697_10007730_pt1 | contig 12463 bp, 10 predicted proteins | sample AliMusrvi5mmetaG_FD_184115 | JGI IMG/M metagenome (GOLD analysis project Ga0209697, IMG submission 184115) | Freshwater lake bacterial and archeal communities from Alinen Mustajarvi, Finland, to study Microbial Dark Matter (Phase II) - Alinen... | ecosystem: Environmental > Aquatic > Freshwater... | reverse complement strand
TTCTCGCTCAAGGACCCGATGCCCGGCGCGCTGCTCGCCGGGCGCCAGCTCCGCAACATCGTCACGCGCTCGGGCAAGCCGCAGGAGGGTGACAAGCCGTGAGGCGCGAGCGCTTCCTCGCGGCGGCCGCCGCGACGCCGCCCGCCGTCGTCTTCCAGGTCCAGTACTCCTGCGGCCTCGGCATCATCCGCGGGCTCGCACCGCACGGCGTCCCCGTGCTGGCCTTCGACGCCGACCCCAGGGCCCTCGGCCTCAGCTCCCGCTGGGCCTCGGGCGCGGTGTGCCCGGACCCCCTCCTCGACGAAGAGGCCTTCGTCACGTACCTCGAGTCGGTCGGTCCCGGCCTGCCGCGGCGCGCCGTCGTCTTCCCCAGCCACGACGAGTACATCTGGCCGCTCTCGCGCAATGCCGACCGCCTTGCGCCTTGGTACATCGTGCCCTTCTCGCGCTGGGACGTGATGGAGCAGATCTACGACAAGCGCGCCCAGATGGAGGCCGCCGGGCGCGCCGGCGTGGACACGCCGCGGACCGTGTTCGTGCAGTCCGCGGCGGAGCTCGAGGCGGCCGCACGGGAAGTCCCGTTCCCGGCCGTGCTCAAGCCGGTCGAATCGCTGGCCTTCAAGCTGCGCTTCCAGCGCCACATCCTCGACATCGAGAGCCCGGCCGAGCTGCAGCGCATCTACGACAAGGTCGACGATCTCGGCGTGCTCATGCTGCAGGAGCGCGTCCCGGGGGACGAGGACGCGCTCTGGACCGTGGGCTCCTACCTCGATGCCGACTCGCGGCCGCTCGCCGTGTTCACGGGCCACAAGCTGCGCCAGTACCCGCACGCCGGCGGCAGCTGCCTCGCCGGCGAGAGCGCCTGGCGCGACGACCTCGCCGACGCCGCCCTGCGGCTGCTGCGGGAGTTGCGCTTCCACGGCGTCAGCCAGGTGGAGTTCAAGCGCGACGCGCGCGACGGCGCCTTCCGCCTCATGGAGGTCAACGCGCGGCACTGGAAGTGGCACGGCCTGGCCACCGCCTGCGGCGTGAACCTGTCGCTGGCCGCCTACTCGGACGCGATCGGCCGGCCGTTCCTGGCGCCCCGCCAGACCGACGGCGCCAAGTGGGTCGTCTTCAACAAGGACGTCCCGCTGGCGCTGCGCGACATCGCGCTGCGCGAGCGCAAGGCCCTGGAGTACGCGCGCTCGTGGAGCGGGACCAGGGTCGACGGTCTGCACTCGCTGCGCGACCCGCTCCCGGGGCTGATCAACGCGTACAGGGTCGCGCGCCAGGTGGTCACGCGCCAGCCGCGGGCGCGCGTGGACGTGTGAGCGCGCCGGCGGCCGCGAGGGCGCGGACTCGATGAGCGCGCTGCCTTCCGTCAAGGTCTTCACCGACGCGCCCGAGGCATTGACCGCGCGCATCGCCTGGACGCTGCAGACGATGCTCGCCCCGCTGGGGCGCCGCCCGGCGCTCACGCGCGACCCGGCGACGGTCGGCGAGTGCGCGCTGACCTACGCCGCCGCGCCGGTCCCCGGCGTGCCGACGATCCCCTGGACGCACGAAGCCGCCGACCTGCTGCTGCAGCGGCGGCCGCTCCCGCCCGGGTCTTTCGCGCCGCGCCCGGTCGGCTCGGCAGCCGGCGACGCCCTGCCCGGAGCCTTCGCGGCCGACGATGTCAGCGGCTTCGCCGTCCCGTTCGACATCGTCTCCTCGGCCTTCGTCCTGCTCGCCTGCTGGGACGAGCTCACCTGCGCCGAGCGCGACCAGTACGGGCGCCTGCCGTACAGCGCCAGCGTGTTCGCCGGAGAACCGGCGCTGCGCATCGAAGAGCCCGTCGTCGACGCCTATGGCGGCCTGCTCCGCGCCCTTCTGGCGCCACGCCTCGCGGAGCTGGGCGCGGACCCGTTGCCGGCGCCAGGATGGCTGTGGCGAGGCGGCGGCAAGGACGGCGGTGACACAGGCGACGACGCCAAAGGCGGCGCGGCCGCAGGCGGCTACGCCGTCGCCCTGACGCACGACCTCGACAACCTCTGGCGCTGGACGCCGCGCGGCTTCGCCGCCAGCGGCTATCGCGGCGCCCGCGCGGCGCGGCGCCGCGACGGCGCCGCGCTCCGCCGCGAGCTCGGCGACCTGCGCGAGTGGCTCACGGTTCACCTGCGGCGGCGCACCGACCCGTTCTGGACCTTCCCGCAACTCCTCGGCGGAGAGGACATGCGCGGCGTGTCGTCGACCTTCTACGTCATCGCCAGCCACGCGCACCCCACCGACGGCAACCAGCCCGAGACCTACCGCAAGCGGATCCCCGCAGCGCTGGCCATGCTCCGCGATGGCCGCCGGGAGGTCGGGCTGCACGGCAACGACCGCGACCGGCTCGGCGCGGAGCCGCTGGGGACCGACCGCGACGACCTGGCGGCGCGCGCCGGGACGCAGGTCGACGGCATCCGCTACCACTACCTGCGCTGCCTCTACCACGAGACGCTGCCGCTCCTCGAGCGTGCGGGATTCGCCTACGACACGAGCCTTGCGTTCGCCGAGCACGAAGGCTTCCGCTGCGGCACCGCGCTGCCGTTCCGGCCGTTCGACGTGGCGCGGGACCGCCCCCTGCGCCTCGTCGAGCTGCCGCTGGCGGTGATGGACAACACCCTGCAGAACCCCAAGTACCGGGCGCTGCCGGCGGCGGACGGGGAACGCGCCTCCCGCGATCTCCTGGCACGAGTCGCGGCCGTGGGCGGCGGCGTCAGCATCCTCTGGCACAACAACCGCTTCGACCGGCGCACCGCCGAAGGCTACGACGACGTCTACTTCGCGCTCGTCGACGGGGCGCGCGCCGACGGCGCCTTCGTGGGCCGCGCCGATGCCGTGGTGCGGCGCTTCGTCGAGCGCACTGGAGGAGAAGCGCCGTGATCCGCGTCGTCCACCTCTCCGTGGTGCACAAGCCGGACGACCCGCGCATCCACGAGCGCGAGTGCCGCACGCTGGCCGAGAACGGCTATCAGGTGATGTACCTCGCGCCGGGCGCCGAGCGGCGCCGCGACGCGCACGGCGTGCTCACGGCGCCGCTCCCCGAGCGCTCGCGCAGCACCCGCTTCCTCAGCACCATCGCGATCGTCAAGGCGCTGCGTGAGCTGCGCCCGCAGGTGCTGCGCGAGCACGACCCTGAGCTGCTCACGCTGTTCCCGGCGGCAGGGGCGTTCGTCCCGCGCCTGGTCTACGACATGCACGAGTACCTGCCCGAGCAGGTGGCCAACAAGGAGTACATCCCGGAGAAGGTGCGGCCCTACGCCTCGCAGGCGACCGCCGTGGCCCAGAAGAACCTGGCGGCGTTCGCCGCCGGCGTGGTCGTGGTGACGCCGCGACAGCTCGACGCCATCGGCGGCAGACCGAAGCTGCGCGCGGTGCTGCCCAACTACCCGCGCCGGGCGCGCTTCGAGGGCGCCGCGCCGGTGCCCGAGCTCGGCGCCGACCCGCGCCTCAAGCTCATCTACGTCGGCAGCCTCTCTCTCACGCGCGGCTGCCTGCTGATGCTCGAGGTCATGGAGCAGCTCGCGCCGGACGAGGCGGTGCTCTACCTCGGCGGCGTCTTCGCCAGCGCCGAGCTCGAGGCCGAGGTGCGGGCGCGCGTGGAGGCGGGCCTCCACGACCGCGTCGTCCTCCTTGGCCGCATCCCGCCGCCGGAGCTGCCGCACTACCTGGCGGCGGCTGACGTGGTCTGGTCGCCGAGCCTCGCCGGCCCGCAGTACGACCTGCCCACGGTGGACACCAAGATCTTCGAGGGCATGGCCGCCGGGCTCTGCGTGCTGGCCACCAACCTGCCGGGCCGCGGCGAGGTCGTGCGCCTCGAGGAGTGCGGCCTCGCCGTGCCCTCCGGCGCCGACGGCCACCTCTCCGGCATCCGGCGCCTGCTGGCCAACCGCCGCGAGGTCGGCGCGATGGGCGCCCGCGGTCATCGCGCCGTCGCGCGCCGGTACTCCTGGGAGGCCATCGAGGGCGATTTGGTAGACTTCTACGGTTCGCTCTGCGCCGGGCTCCCCTGACGGACCCGGCACGGCGACCGACCGAGGAGAGCGCCACGTGACCATCGAGCGGTTCAGGAACGTCCTCGTCCTTGCCCCCCACACCGACGACGGCGAGTTCGGCTGCGGCGGCACCATCGCGCGGCTCGTCGAGAGTGGCGTCAAGGTCACCTACGTCGCCTTCAGCACCGCCGCCAAGAGCGTGCCCGAAGGCTTCCCTGCGGACGTGCTCAAGCACGAGGTCCGGGCGGCGACGGCCGTCCTCGGCATCCCGGAGTCCGACCTCAAGGTCTACGACTTCGAGGTGCGCATGTTCCCCACGTTGCGCCAGGACATCCTCGAGGAGATGATCGTCCTGCAGCAGGAGATCGACCCGGACTGCGTGATGATGCCGGCGCTCGTGGACCTGCATCAGGACCACAAGACGATCGCCGAAGAAGGCCTGCGCGCCTTCAAGCGCACCACCGTGATGGCCTACGAGATCCCCTGGAACAACCTCAACTTCTCGCACCAGGCCTACGTGCGCCTCGAGACGCGCCACGTCGACAAGAAGGTCGAAGCCCTGGCCTGCTACGCCAGCCAGGGCCACCGCAACTACACGCGCGAGGACTACATCCGCAACATGGCCTTCACGCGCGGCATCGACGTGGGCTGCGACTTCGCCGAGATCTTCGAGGTCTACCGCTGGATCCTGTAGCGACCGCAGGAGGCGCGGCGTGATGCTGCCGCCGCTCAAGGTCGTCCTGACCGCCGCCGGGTGCCCCGGCGCGAGCACGCTCATCCGCATGCTCAAAGCCAACGGCGAGCGCGAGATCCATGTCCACGGCGTCGACACGCGGCCGGACGCCGTGGGGCGCTTCCTCTGCGACGGCTTCGACCTCGTGCCGGCCGGCGGCTCGCCGGAGTTCATCCCGGCGCTGGCCGGCGTCGTCGACGCGGTACGCCCGGACCTGCTCTTCGTGCAGTCCTCGCACGAGATCGAGACGGTGGCGCGCCACCGCGAGGTCTTCGAGCGGCTCGGCGCCAAGGTGCTCGCCGACGGCGTGCCCGGCATCGAGGTCGCCTCGGACAAGGCGCGCATGCACGCTGTGTGCGGCGAGATCCCCGTGCCGCAGCCGCGCCTCTTGCTGCCGGCGACGCTCGACGAGTTCGTCGCCGGGGCCGAGGAGCTCGGCTACCCCGGCGTACCGGTGTGCTTCAAGCCGCCGGTCGCCAAGGGTTCGCGCGGCTTCCGCATCCTCTCCGCCGAGGTCGACCGCGTGCACGAGCTCTTGCACGAGCGCCCGGTGAACAGGTACATGGCGCTGGACGAGTTCGTGGGCCTGCTGCGCGGCGTCGAGCCGTTCCCGCGCCTCATGCTCATGGAGTACGTCGACAGCCCGGAGATCACCGTCGACCTCTTCGCCGACAAGGGCGAGGTCGTCTTCCACCAGGTGCGCACGCGCGAGGAGTTCCTCACCGGCCTGGCGATGAGCTTCAAGTCGATCGACCGGCCCGACCTTGTGGAGCTGAGCCGCCACGTGGTACGCCACCTCGGGCTCGACTACTTCCAGAGCATCCAGTGGATCGGCGGCAAGCTGCTCGAGATCAACCCGCGCGTCTCGACGTTCGTCTACCAGGAGGACTTCATCATCCCGTACCTGGGGATCAGGTACGCGCTGGGCGAGCTGGACGCCGCTGGCGTCGCCCTCGCCCAGTCCCGCCTGCGGTTCTCGCGCCGCTCGGTGCGCTACTACGACCAGGTGTTCTGGGACGAATGACCGGCGCTGCTGCAGACGCCGCCGGCTCCGGCACCCCAGGCGACGGCGCCGTCTGAGCCGGGGCGCCGCGCCGTGCACATCCTCTTCCTGAGCCACTACTTCGTGCCCGAGAACAACGCGCCGGCGGCGCGCGTGCACGCCATGGCGCGCGAGTGGACGCGCCTCGGCCACCGCGTCACCGTGCTCACCGGCGTGCCCAACGTGCCGGCCGGCGTGCCCTTCGAGGGCTACGCGAACCGGCCCTGCCAGGTGGAGTGGATCGACGGCATCCGCACGGTCCGCGTGTGGACCTACCTGGCGGCCAACCGCGGCCGCGTGCGCCGTGGCCTCAACTTCCTCTCCTACCTGGCCACGGCCGGCGCGGCCGGCGCGCTGCTGCGGCCGCGCGCCGACGTCGTGATCGCGACCAGCCCGCAGTTCTTCGCCGGCTGGGCGGGCCGGCCAGTCGCCCGCGCCCACGGCGCGCCGTTCGTGCTCGAGATCCGCGACATCTGGCCCGACTCCATCACGGCGGTCGGGGCGCTGCGCGAGGGCCGCATCGTGCGCGCGCTCGGCAAGCTCGAGCGCGCCCTCTACGGTGCGGCCGACCACATCGTCGCCGTCGGCGACGGCTACAAGCAGAACATGGTCGCCAAGGGCGTGCCGGCGAGCAAGATCGACGTGATCACCAACGGCGTCGACGCCGACCTGTTCACGCCGCGCCCGCGCGACGACGCGCTGCGCGCGCGCCTCGGCTTTTCGCCGGCGACGTTCGTCGTCATCTTCGCCGGCACGATCGGCATGGCGAGCGGCCTCGAGGTCGCACTCGGCGCCGCGCGCCGTCTCAAGAGGCAGGGCCGCGACGACGTCGCCTTCCTGCTGGTGGGCGACGGCGCCGTCCGCGCCGAGCTCGAAGCGCAGGCGCGCGCCGAGGGCCTGGACAACGTCGTCTTCACCGGCCTCGTCCCGCGCGCCGAACTGCCCGACTACCTCGCGAGCAGCGACGCCTGCCTCGTGCACTTCCGCAAGCAGGCGCTCTTCGGCACGATCCTGCCGAGCAAGCTCTTCGAGGATGCCGCCATGGAGCGGCCCATCCTCCTCGGCTTCGAGGGGGAGGCGCGCGCCCTCCTCAAAAAGGCCGACTGCGGCCTCGCCTTCGAGCCGGGCAACGACGCTGAGCTCGCGGCGGCCGCGCTGGCCCTGGCGGACGACCCCGCGGAGCGGGCCCGCCTGGGCGCCAACGGCCGCCGCTACGTGCTCGAGCACTTCGACCGCCGGCGCCTCGCGCACGACTACCTCGCGCTGCTCGAACGCGTGCGCGCAGACCACGTCCGTGCGCGCGCAGACCACGCCCGCCTGCGCTAGGATGTCACGATGAAGCCACCCCGGAGGAGCGCATGACGGCGGCCGACGACACGACGATCGACGTGGGTTCCTGGTTCACCACGCTGCTGCGCAACTGGTGGGTGATCCTCGCCCTGGTCGTGCTCGGGGCGCTCGTCGGCGGAGCCGTCACCATGCTCACCCCCCAGGAGTACAGCGCCACCTCCTCCGTCTACATCGGCCAGACCACCGACGCCCTCGGGCAGGCGATGGCCGGCCTCAACTCCAACCCCAAGGCGGCCACCCAGCTGCTCGCGAGCCAGGCGCTCCTCAACGAGGCCGCCCAGGCGACCGGCATGAAGATGACCTCGAGCCGGCTGCGCCGCGAGACCACCGTGGAGACGCCGTCACAGACCATCAAGACCTCGGTCTCGGCGGTCAACATCGTGGTCATCACCGTCACCGACACCAAGAAGGTGCGCGCGGCCGCGGCCGCCAACGCGCTCGCCAACGCCCTGGTCGCCAAGCTGAGCCCGAGCGTGGAGGCCAAGGTCACCCTGCTCGAGCAGCAGCTCGCCGATGGCACGAAGGCGGAAGCCGCCGCGACGGCGCGCGCGAACGCGTCTCAGGCGGCGATCATGGCCATCGCCAAGGGCGGCGGCACTGCCGCCGAGAAGGCCGCCACCGCGGCTCCGTACGTGGCGGTCTCCCAGGCAGCCGCCAGCGAGCTCGCCACGCTGCAGGTCGCCGATCAGGCCACGGCGCTGCGCCTCGAGGTCGCCAAGACCGTCGAGATGCCGCAGATCCTCCACGTCGCCAAGGTCCCGGATTCGCCCAGCGGCCCGAGCCGCACGCTCAACGTCGCCGCCGGCGCGCTCGCCGGCCTGGTCGTCGGCGTGATCGTCGCGTTCGTGCGGCGCCGCGTCCGCGGCGCCTGACCGCGGCGGTCAGCGCGGTCCCCGCCGAGGCTTCCCGTCGCTACAGCGTGTAGGCGTCCGGGCGGCGATTGTCCAGCGGCGGGATCTGCGCCCGCACCTCGGCGAGACGCCCCAGGTCGAGGTCCGCGACGCACACGCCCTCGCCCTCCCCCAGCTCCGCGAGCACGATGCCCCAGGGGTCGACGATCATGCTGTGGCCCCAGCAGTCGCGCCCCGGCAGGTGCTCTCCCACCTGCGCCGGCGCGACCACGAAGCAGCCGTTCTCGACGGCGCGGGCGCGGAGCAGGATCTCCCAGTGAGCCGCGCCGGTGTAGGCCGTGAACGCCGAGGGCACGAGCAGGATCTCGGCGCCGCGCAGCGCCAGCGAACGATACAGTTCGGGGAAGCGCAGGTCGTAGCAGACGCTGAGGCCCACGGTGACGCCGTCCACCGCGGCCGTCACGACGTCCGCACCGGCGGCCACGTCGTCGGACTCCCGGTACGCGACGGTCCCGGCGACGACGTCGAAGAGGTGGATCTTGCGGTAGGCGGCGAGCAGCTCGCCGTCCGGGCCGAAGAGGGCCGACGTGTTGTACACGCGCCCGGCGACAGGCGACGGTTCGTAGATCGAGCCGGCCAGGACGTAGACGCCGAGGCCGGCCGCCAGTTCCGCCAGGGCGGCGTTGTTCGGGCCGTCCAGCGCCTCGGCGCTGGCCGCGATGCCGGCGTGCCCGCCCTTGTACGCCCAGGTCTCGGGCAGGGCGATGAGCCGTGCGCCTTCGGCGGCGGCCTTCCGCACGAGCTCGCCGGCCGTGCGCACGGCGGCAGCCGTGTCCTGCCGCGTGTTGAGCTGCACGCAGGCAGCGCGCAGCCTCACGCGCCGTCCTCGCCGCGCTTCACGCGCCGCTCTCCGGCATGCCGACGGCGATGAGGCTGAGGATCTCCCACGCCACCGTGGCGGCCAGCGTCGCGGTGAGGTGCGAGCTGTCGAGGTCGGGCAGCACCTCGACCACGTCGGCGCCGACGAGGTCGAGACCCCGGCAGGCGCGAAGCAGGGCCAGCGCCTGCATCGACGTTGGGCCGCCGCACTCGGGCGTGCCGGTGCCCGGCGCGTACGCCGGGTCGACGAAGTCGATGTCGAACGTGAGGAACGCCTTGCCGCCGGCGCGGTCCACGGCTGCCGCGGCGGCGGCCGTGCCGAGCTGAGCGAGGTCGTCCCACGGCAAAACGGTGAAGCCCATCGCGCGCGTGTCATCGAGGTCGCCCGGGCCGTAGAGGCCGCCGCGCATGCCCATCAGCGTCGAGCGCGCCGGGTCGATGAGGCCCTCCTCGAGCGCCCTGCGCACGACGGTCCCGTGCGTGTATTTCTCGCCGAAGTACTCGTCCCAGGCGCCGCTGTGGGAGTCGAACTGGACCAGCGCGAGCGGGCCGTGCACGGCGGCGGCGGCCCGCAGCTCCGCGAGCAACACGCTGTGGTCGCCGCCGAAGCCGATCGGCACCGCGCCCGACCCGTGGACGACGCTCAGCACCTCGGTCATCTTGTCGTAGGAGCGGTCGGTGAAACCGGGCACCACCGAGGCGTCGCCGTAGTCGATCGCCGAGACGCGCTCGAAGACGGCCACGCGCTGGGCGGGGTTGTAGTCGGGTCTGAGCGCCAGCGATCCCTCGCGGATGGCCTTGGGCCCGAAGCGCGCCCCGGCACGGAAGGTGACGCCGGTGTCGAACGGAAGCCCCACGAAGGCGACGTCGACCCCGTCGAGGTGGAGCGTGTGCGGCAGTCGCAGGAAGGTCGAGATGCCGGCGAACCGCGGCGACTGCAGTGGATCGGCGGGGCCGTACCCCTTCATCTTGTCCTCCTCGAGCGGGCCTCCCGTGCGCCGGTAGTCTATCGGGTAAACGTTTCCCGCCGACGCGCCGATACACCTCGTGCGGCGGGCGATGGGGCTGTAGCCACCACTGAGGGAGAAGATGAGCGAGCAGAGGATCTTGATCCTCGTCATCGACGACGACCCGGAGCTGACGCTCACGCTCGGCGCCACCCTGGAGGCCGAGGGCTACGACGTGCTCCTCTCCAACGGCGGCGAGCACGGCCTCGAGCTCGCGTACACGCGCCGCCCCCACCTCATCCTCCTCGACGTGGCCATGCCCGGCATGGACGGCTACGAGGTCTGCCGGGAGCTGCAGTTCGGCTATACCAAGGACATCCCCATCGTCTTCCTCACCGCAAAGACCGGTCTCGCCGACATGATGGAGGCCAACCGCTCCGGCGCCTCCGCCTACGTCACCAAGCCCTTCCGCACGCCGCAGCTCCTGCGGACCGTGCGCAACGTGCTGCGCGACGCCTCGGCCTACTACGACGAGATCACCGGCCTCCCCACGCTGGCCCACGTCCAACTCGAGGTGCAGCGTTCCATGCACGAGCACAGCCACCTGGGCATCCTCTACGTCACGGTCGACAGCGTGCAGGCGCTGGAACAGTCGCAGGGCTTCGAGGTCGTCGACCAGATGTACCAGGCGATAGGCCGGCGGCTCCACGAGGCGCGCGGTCGCATCATCCGCAACGAGGACTTCGTCTCCGTGTCGAGCCTCGGCAACGCCTTCCTCGTGATCCTCTCGCCGGCGCGCGACCAGGCCTTCGTCGGCGACGACGACCTCGAGGTCGTGAGGCTGCGTCTCAAGGAGCAACTCCTCGGGGACATCGAAAAGGACCTCGAGGCGTCCCTGCTCGCCCAGGTGGACCTGCGCGTGGGCTGCGCCCGCCTCACGCAGTCGCCCAAGGTCCGCTTCAAGCGCGCGCTCATGGCGGCGATCGACGAAGCCACCCGCGGGATCCAGCGCGAGAGGGAGGAAGTGCGCCACCGCCTGTCGCTGGAGTTCGGAAGGGTGGTGGACGACGAGGACATCTCCTGCGTCTACCAGCCGATCGTCGGCCTTCACGGCTTCGGCGTGTTCGGCTACGAGCTGCTCGCGCGCGGGCCGCGTCACAGTGAGCTGCATCGGCCCGACGTACTCTTCGAGGTGGCCCGCGCGGAGGCGCGCGTGCCAGAACTCGACCGCATCTGCCGCATGACGGCGGCCCGAGGTGCGGCGGATCTGCCTGCGAACTGCCTGCGCTTCATCAACGCAGAGCCTCTCAACCTCTTCTTCCACCCCGACAGCGACGTCTTCGTACGCGAGTTCGTCGAGGCGACGCCGGTGGCGCTGCGCGGCCAGACCGTGGTCGAGCTCACCGAGAACGCGGTGATCGACGACTTCGCGCACATGCGCGAGGTCGTCCGCCGGCTCCGCCGTAGCGGCTTCCGCATCGCCATCGACGACGCCGGCGCCGGCTACGCCGGGCTGCAGACGATGGTCGAGATCGAGCCCGACTTCATCAAGCTGGACATGAGCCTCACGCGCGGCATCGAGTCGTCGGTCGTCAAGCAGAAGCTCGTGGGCACGCTGCGCGACTTCTGCCGGCAGGCGTCCATCACGCTCGTGGCCGAAGGCATCGAGACGCGCACGCAGCTCGATGCCCTGCTCGCGCTCGGGATCGACTATGGCCAGGGCTTCCTCTTCGCCCACCCTGGCCCGCCGCGCCCCGAGATCACCGTCTACCCGCCGGTGGGCGCAGCGGAGCCGGCGCCTGACGCGGAGCCGGCCGCCGCCGAGGCGCGGAAAGCCACGCCGGGCCGCACCTGACGGCCCGACGAACGGCCCGCCCTTGCATGTTTCCGGCGCCCGCGTGGTAGAATCCCTCCCACGATGACGACCAACGACGCCAACAGCCGCAGCACTTCCTCGCGCCCCCGGCGTCGCTGGCTCTGGCGCGCCTAGCGCGCCTATTCCGACATCCCGCGTGGGCAGTGCCCACACCCCTGACCGCATCCCCGTGGTCGTCCCGTCCCCCGAACCGGAGCGCAGGACCAGTGCACCTTGACTTCGCATCGCAGTGTCAGCCAGAGCGTCATTCGAGAGGAGGTAGGTCATGAGCGAGTACAAGAAGAAGTTCGTCCTTGACGAGGAGAGGATCCCCAAGGCCTGGTACAACATCGTGGCCGATCTCCCCACGCCGCCGGCGCCGCCGCTCAACCCGGCGACCCTCCAGCCGGCCGGCCCCGACGACCTCTCGCCGATCTTCTCGCCGAGCATCATCGCGCAGGAGGTCTCGAGCGAGCGGTACATCGAGATCCCCGAAGAAGTCCACCAGATCTACCGCATGTGGAGGCCGTCCCCGCTCATCCGCGCGACCGGCCTCGAGAAGGCGCTCGACACGCCGGCCAAGATCTTCTTCAAGTACGAAGGCGTCAGCCCGGCGGGCTCACACAAGAGCAACACCGCCGTCGCGCAGGCCTACTACAACAAGCTCGACGGCACCAAGCGCCTCGCCACCGAGACCGGCGCCGGCCAGTGGGGTTGCGCCCTCGCCATGGCCTGCCAGATGTTCGACCTCGAGTGCATGGTCTACATGGTCAAGGTCAGCTACCACCAGAAGCCCTACCGGCGC
>Ga0209697_10007725_pt1 | contig 12470 bp, 13 predicted proteins | sample AliMusrvi5mmetaG_FD_184115 | JGI IMG/M metagenome (GOLD analysis project Ga0209697, IMG submission 184115) | Freshwater lake bacterial and archeal communities from Alinen Mustajarvi, Finland, to study Microbial Dark Matter (Phase II) - Alinen... | ecosystem: Environmental > Aquatic > Freshwater... | reverse complement strand
GAATGACTCAGACGGTAATGTCTTCACCACCAGTTTCACCCCTGGCATCAAGAAAGTCATTGATTTTCTCAGGTCATCATTCGATACAAGTATCGCTGATGTAGAAGGCAAAATCAAGTTCTGACCTTCGGTCAAATCTGAGATTTCGGCGTTCAGGCTAAGGCCTGAACGCTTTTTTTTATGGTCGTAAAGCCAGGAGAGAAATAGTGTCCTTTATTATTCATGCTCGCCATTGTAGTATTGCTTCATGAATTCAACATTTATCCGGTTGTGGGATGTTTTAGAGATCATGGACTCTATAGATGGCCATGGAAATCCTGTCAGATTCCAGTTGAAATATGTCACTGCAAACCGGTCAACGAAAGAGGGCGGGGAGATCATTGAACTGAAAGATGCCTGCAAATGCTCAGTAAGAACAAAACAGGGGAAGGAGATTTTTGCAGAAAGGAAAAACTTCCCGGTCAATGATAAGGTGTCAAAGGATCCACACCATTGGAGCAATTCAACAAGGAATATTCTATTATCCAATGGACAGAAGCGAAAGCTGCACATCCGGCTTATCATCGAATTCAATAACAAGAAAGTCTGTTACTGATGAAACGAAAGATCGTTTATGAAAACGAGGTTGCATTTATGCCGGGAGCCAAGGCCGTGGCCACATCCTATAAAAAGACTGAGGATGCAGCCGCAGAGAAGGTAGTAATCCCGAAAGATTTCTCTTCCTGGCCCTGGTCTCCCTGGGGCGACGATAATTTGTTTCCGCAAAATGTCCTGAAGGACCTTGAAAAGAATTCGATTGCACTCAGGGCACTGGAAAAACGCAAGACGGTCCATTATGGCCGGGGTATCCTGGCTTATCGGGATAAAGGCAAGGATAACCTTGGCGCACCCATCCGGGAACCGGTCACTGATCCGGAGGTGGTTGAGTTTCTCAGGACCAACCGGTTGAACTTTCAATGGATCGAGCTGATCGGCAGCCTGGAAATTTTCGCAAACGGATGGGTAGAATTCATCTTGAACAAGGGAAAGGATAAGATCAACAAGATTTTTGTGAAGGACCCGGCCTATTGCCGCAATGCGAAGATGGACAGTGACCATCCGTCACGTATTCCATTTTTGTTCTATTCAGCCCAGTGGGATTTCAATCCGACCGAAACCGATGGATCATTGGTAAAGATTCCAATGTTCGATCCTGCTAACTATGACGGAAAACGTTATCAGGACCCGCAGTTTGCGTATCCGGTTTTTTACCGGTCGTTCAATAAATCCTATTATCATCTTTCAGTTTGGAACGGAATCCGTCAAAGCGGATGGCTCAGCATTGCCAACAAGGTACCGCAGCTCAAGCAGGCTATCATGCGTAACCAAATGACCATCAAGTATCATATTGAGATACCCGATGATTATTTTATGAACCGGTATCCTTCTCCGGATTATACCCGCGAACAGCGCGAGTCGGCAAGAACAAGGGTCCTGGAGGAAATGAACGATTTCCTGTCAGATGTAGAGAATACCGGGAAAGCTTTTCTCACATTTACCTTTTTCAACAAGTTCAAAGGTGAATACCTGGCAGGGTGGAAGATCAACGTGATCGACAATAAGCTCAAGGATGATGCTTATTTGCCGGATTCTCAGGCAGCAAATTCAGAGATTTTGTTTGCCATCGGGGTTGATCCCTGCCTTGTGGGTTCAGGACTTCCCGGCGGCAACATGGGAGCTGGAAGCGGATCGGACAAACGGGAAGCTTTCTGGCAACTCAATGCAGAGATGGGCATTTACCGGCAGATCAGTCTTGAGCCATTGTATTTCATCAGGGATTTCAATAAATGGTCTCCGGATATCGAGTTTGATTACGTAACCGTGGATACTTCGCAGACCATGCAGGACCATCCGACAAAAATTGACAAACGCATTGACAAGAACATCGCATGATAAGACTCATTGATAATCTTTCACAGGTTTTGACTGCTGCATCCATAAATGTCAGCAATTCGATCGAGAACTGGTTCCCGTACATCGATGAAGCACAGGAAACGTTCATCAAACCTGTTTTGGGAGATGTTCTTTATAATCAACTGCAAAATGCGATGAATCCGGAGGGTCTTGCACCGGAAGGAAGACCGATCGACGGTCGTTTGGTCGATCTTCTGGTAATGATCCGTAAGCCGCTTGCATTATACGCTCTATGGCTTGGCGCCGATGAATTCGGAGTGAGCATTTCTTCTCAGGGTATTCAGGTGATTGAATCACCAACTCATAAGACAGCTCCCCAGTACCGGGTACAAAATCTCAAAGAAAATTGGATCCGCAGGGCAAACACTTCGCTGGACCTTGTCCTGAAATTCCTTGATGAACACAAGGAAGATTACCCCGGATATGAACAACAGGACGCAGACCTGTTTATCCGTGGTACCCTTGAGTTCAACAGTGAGGTGGATATACGCGAGAGCAGACGGGTTTTCGTAAGCCTCAAACCTATCATCCGCTCTGTTGAAAAGAAGTATATACGACCAACACTTTCTGCGGAATTGTTCGATGAGCTTAAAAATGCCTGGAAATCCGATGAAGATTTGAATACAGCGCAAATTGTTCTTCTGGATTTGATCCGCCCGGCATTGGCTCATCTTACCATGGCCAGGGCACTGCTGGAAATCTCCATTGACATTCTCGATTGGGGCATTTTCGATACTGCCGGCAACACGTTTGCCAACGTATCTTCAAAGCAAGCTTCCAATAAAGATCGTATCTCCATCATGGCTGAAGCCAATCAGAGGGATGGAGAATCGGAGTTGAAAGCCCTTCAGCAGTTCCTGGATGAAACAGCCAGCGAGGATGTTTACCCGGCTTATTTTCATTCGACCAGGTATCTTGGAATAGAAAAGGCGGAAACCCGCAACGAATTTTTCAATAAATCCGATAACTCATTTTTCCTTGCATGAAGCCACTTGATTTTATTCTCCAGGATGTCTTTGACGTCATAAAGATCATCGCTATTCCGATCATCGGGTTTTTCCTGTACCAATTTTATATAGGTGTGATCGCCTTAAAAAAATCAGTCGACAAGCTCATTATTCAGATGCAGTGTCGTGAGACTTACTGCACGGAAAAGCATAAGGAGATCGGGGAACACCTGTGCCGGCATGATTCCGGGATTGATGAAATGAAGGCAACGCTGGGAGATCATGGCGAAAGAATTTCCAAAGTTGAAGGTCAATTATCTAAATAGAAAAACATGAACGAGAGAATTTTTAAAAATTGGAAACCACCCTGACAGGTATTCTCATGCTGGCCGGTGGCTTAGCATTGGTCGGAATAGGAAAGGCAACCCTGACCGAATACGTGGTATTTGCCCCGGTTTGCTTTGCCTTGATCTTTGTCAAAGACCCATCATTCAAGAAGTAACATGGCAAAGATCGAATTGTTTGCCCCGAAGATCCTTCGGTACGAAGGAGGCTTTGTCAATGATCCCCATGACAAGGGAGGTGCAACAAATATGGGTGTTACCCTTGCTACCTGGCGAATGGTGGGTTATGATAAAGACGACGATGGAGACATTGACGCTGATGATATCAAGCTGCTTTCAAAAGAAGATGCGGTAAAAGTCCTGAAGCTGAACTACTGGAACCGCTGGAAAGCAGATCAGATTACCAACCAGAGTATCGCTGAAATCCTGGTTGACTGGGTTTGGGGCAGCGGAAAATGGGGCATTGTCATTCCGCAACGGATTCTGAAGGTGGTTGATGATGGCATTGTCGGTATGGGTACGTTGTTCGCTGTCAATAACGTCAACCAGCGCGGCCTTCATGCCTCAATCTTTCAGGCAAGGAAGACCTTTATTGAAGAGTTGGTAAAAAATCATCCGGACCAGCTTAAATTTTTCAAAGGATGGATGAACCGATTGAACAATTTTAAATTTATAGTATGATGAAACCGGGTTTCCTGATCCTGCTTCTGGCCGCCTTATTGTCCGGCTGTATTTCTGAAAAAAGATGCGCTGAAAGATATCCTCCTGCAGAGCGATCGGATATCTTTGTTCAGCATGATACTGTTACATGCGTGAAAGATTCCCTGATCCCGCTTCCGGCTGACAGCGGCCTGATCAAAGCGCTCTTGGAATGCCAGGACGGGAAAGTGGTTGTAAAAGAGATTCTGGAAGCAAAGCCTGGAAAGCGGGTTGTTCCTTTCTTTTCGGTTCAGAACAATGTTCTGACAACCGGCGCTAAGATCGACAGCAGCTCGATCTACTTTGCATGGAAAGAAACTCATATCCGGGAATCCAGGATTGAATCAAAGACAATTGAAAAGCCGGTGTATAAAGTCAGCGGCCTTCAGAATTTTCTGATCTGGTCGGGAGGAATAGCCTGGGCGATTATTGTCATCTTGGTCGGAATAAACCTTATCCGGTTATATCTTAAAAGGAAACTGCTGCCATGAACCAGGTTGTGATCGATGGTAAAACATATCTCACGCCTTCCGACTGGAACGAGCTGACAAAGAAACAGGTTTTGTTTGTCAGCCGCTTGTTTCAGGGACAGCTCACCATGGTGGATTTTAAGCTCAGGGCACTATTTGATTTCCTTTCAGCCAGGCCGAAAGTCACCAAACGAATCCACCCTGAAGATGCTTATTTCCTTTGCGAAAGCCTTGATTTCCTATTTAAGGAGGTCTCCCTGACCAGGAACCTACTGCCTGTAATCAGAACCGGTTGGAGAAAATGTGTGGGTCCCTCGGATGCAATGATGAACTGCACCTTTGGGGAATTCACGATGGCAAATTCCCTGCTCGATTCTTTCTCAAAAACCAAAGAGCAAAAGTATCTCGATGAAATGGTGGCAGTTTTTTACCGGCCTAGGAAATGGTTTTGGTTCATCCGGAAGGCTTTTACCGATAACCAGGATCCCCGGAAAAAGTTTGTCAACCGGTCGTTGAAGAAACGATGTACCAGGATAGCATCAGTTGATTACGATATCAAGTATTCAGTTTTCCTTTTCTTTTCCGGTGTTCAGAATTCATTACCGGTGTTATATCCTTACGTTTATCAGCAAAAAGGGGATGCCGGCAGCGAAGATAATGGCTGGGCATCCCTGATCATCTCGCTTGCCGATGGCAAGACTGATGATAAGAGCCTTGAAACCGTAATGAATTCAAACCTATACAATGTACTGATCGGTTTGAATAAGAAAGCTAAAGAGTATCAAGAGTATATGAACAAGATCGAATCCTATGACCGACATTAACAGCTATGTTGAGTATTTCCGTACCCTTGCCGCACAACACAAGGAGATCAATGATTTCTACATGATGGATATCAACGAGCCGCTGGATGCCTTGCGGTCAAACATCAAATACCCGGCCCTGATCCTGACAAGCCTTTCCGGAAATTTTGAAGCTTCTAATCTGGATAATATCCTGGATTCTATCAATGGAGGGTTTCTGATCATCGGCCACCTGGATCAAGTTGATGACTTTTCTGGTGAAATGCAAATTGTTGCAAAAATGAAGCAGCTCGGGACCGATATCATTGCCCGGATGTTGCACGACTATATGAAATGTGAATTACTTGCCCTAAAAGCCATTCCTGGCTTTGACATTAATTCTGTGAGCCATGAAATGATAGGACCGGTATTTGATAATGATTTTGGGGTTGTTATTTCCTTTAAAATTCGAGTTTTGTTAGATCTTATTTATGATCTGTCAAAATGGCGTAAAATGTAGCTTTGTTCTTCCTTTTACTTACTTATTCCAGAAATTCCTCATTGTTTCATTGATATTTGGTTTTTTCTGTATTTTTGATCCTTTGAAAGGTAAATATGGTATGAATAGATCATAAAGTCATTTGATTTTGTGTAAAGAAATTTCCATGGGTCCTTCTAAAATTATTTAACATAACTTTGTAAGATGATTAGAGATTGTACTATTATCAAAGAATTACCACTTGGAGGACAGAAAAAAGTACACCTCGCTGAGCATCCTGTTGCAGGGAAGGTGGTAATTAAGAGAGGAGCCATTAAAAGTTTTACTTCTTTAGAAAGAATCAAACGTGAAGTTGAATTACTTTCGGAATTAGATTCTATTTACTATCCTAAGCAGTACCATTTCAATATTGACATTAAAACAAAGGAATTTGAGATTGTTGAGGATTTCATTGAAGGGAAAGTTTTAAGAGATGCGTTGGCTCAATTTCGAACTCCGGACGAAATTTTTAAACTCCTAAATTCATTAATTGATGGGCTCAGTATCATTTGGGATAAGAATATAGTACATAGGGACCTTAAGCCGGAAAATATTATTATTCGTCCAAATGGAATGCCTTGTATTATTGATTTAGGGATTGCACGTTTCCTTGATCTAGAATCGTTAACCAAAACAATATCCCCAATGGGGCCTTGTACTCCAATATATGCAACTCCTGAACAGTTAACCAACAACAAAAATATTATTGATCCAAGGACTGATTTCTTTAATTTAGGAATAATTGCTTTGGAACTTTACCTCGGTGTTCATCCCTTTGATCCAACATATGTTGGTAATCATTATTCGATTGTTGAAAATATTCTACAAAACAAATACACATTAGTCACACCTTCCGTAACTTACGATGATAAAATCGCCCAATTCTCATATCAAACTTTGCAAACGCAACCATATAATAGGTTTAGGAATTATACGATTTTAAAGTCTTTTGTATCCAAACAATACTAATATGAATGTATATCATCAGACAGGATTTAGAGATAAGTGGAATTGTGAAAGTTTCAAAAAAGGAGTCGGGAATGGTTTGATATTTTCTCCTGTAAACATCGATGCTGATAAATTATTAGCCTTAGATGTTGATCTTAAAAAAACTGGCTTTCTTGATCCGCAACTTTATTTATTAAATGAAGCCAAAGGGACGCTTGATACTTATCCTTATTTCCCTGGAAATTTAAAGCCAGATTTTACAACTCCTGACTTGGATACAAGCCAATTACAATTGGCGCAATTATGTATTGATTATCAAATAGATAATGATTTTAAATACATGATTATTCCCACAAGATACTATGTTGACTATCCAACTAGCTATTTTGAACAAAGTACAGATTATTTTGTGACTCCGTTTTGTGAATATATTCGGGCAAAGAACATTGATAAGAAAATACTTCTTTCTGTGATTGTAAAATCAATCATGCTTTCTGATGAAGAGAAAAGAAACGAGGTTTTAAATTGGATTACTGGCCATCAACATATTGACGGTGTTTATTTGATTTTTGAAAATAATTTCTCGAGCAAACAGATTAAAGATTTCGACTATTTGTTGAATGCTTTAAAATTTATTAAAATTTTGAAGGATAACCAAATGGAAGTTCATTTGGGATACACGAATACAGAAGCTCTATTATATAGCATAGCAATGCCTGATTCAATATCCATTGGTTCCTATGAGAATTTGCGGTCGTTTGGCATTAAGCGCTTTCAGGATTTAGAAAGTAGCCCTATGAGGGCTCCTAATGCGAGATTGTATAGTTCTAAACTTTTACAATGGATTGATTATGATTACATTCAGGCCATGAAAAAATTAATTCCAGATTACGAAAATTTCTTTGATGATTCTGAGTTTAAACCTTTAATGTTTCAACCTGAATTTAAATGGCATTTTGCAAAGCCAGAACCATATAAACATTATTTTTATATTTTTGATAAACAAATTAAAAGTTTGCCGGATTCACAAACAGATAGGATTGAGCAACTTAAAAGTGATATTAAAAACGCCTTAATACTATTTAAAAGAATCAAAGATAAAGTTCTGTTGGACGACGATAGTGATGATTCTCATTTGCCTACATGGTTTAACGTTATTAATGCATACCAAATAGAAATAACAAAATAAGATATGTTTGCTACAGAGCATGAAATGTCATTGAAGTTTGAAAAGTTCCTGAAAGCAAATTTTGGTAATGCCTATATTAAAGAATGTACTGGGTTGTTTGGGGTGCCTGATTATGTTTATTTTGCAAAGCAAGATGAAGAGGTTTCCATAATATCGTTCGAGTTAAAATTAAACAATTGGAGAAGAGCAGCCAAGCAAGCATTCCGTTATAAGAGTTTCTCAAATATTTCTTATGTTGTTCTTTCACGTAAATATGTAAATCCAGCTATTAATAATATTGATTTTTTCAAAAGGTATAATATTGGCTTAGCAGCTTTCGATATTCAGAATGAATTTGAGATTTTTTATAAACCTGAAACTGTTGAGCCATTCTCTGAGAATTTGAATCAGAAATTAATCGACTTCATTAATAAAAACAATAAAAAGACAAAGAACATTACCTCAATCATAAGGTCCGCTGTCGAATGTTGAAGGAAAAAGACTCAAAAGTCTTTGAAGCATTAAAAGTAATTCCTGCATTTTATAAATTCTATTATTGTCCTTTAAAATTTGGCGCATTGAGCTTTTCTTTGTTCAATGCAAAGCCCTCAATCCAAACTTTCCGAACGTGAAATAGCCGAAGCCTGGGCTAAGATCACCATTCAACTTTGGAGGAAGAACCTGACCCGAATGAAGATCGGTCAGAATTCCTCAGGAGACCTCACTCGAAGTTTCAAGTATAAAGTCATCGCCGGTTCCCGCGGAAACGTGGACCGAATCGAATTTGCTTTCAACTATTACGGAAAGTTCTTGGATATGGGTGTCGGTAAGGGAACAAAACTTGGAGACCGCCCGGTTTCCAGAGGCAGCAGGGTTTTAGCCGATAAAATGCTGGGGAATATCCGTAAACCAAAAAAATGGTACTCCAGGACATTCTATGGTGAAGCTCAACGGCTTTTCGAGATCCTGCAAAAGGAGTACGGCAGGAAAGCCCAAGTGGTGATCTCTGAGAATATCAATGATAATTCAATAAAGTAAGGCAATGGCAAAGATGACAGAAGAAGCAAGGGCAACCGTTATTCTGAATGGTCAGCAGGCCAATGCAACGCTGAAGGAAATCGAAGCATCGGCCAGGGCCTTGAATGCAGAACTAAAAGGACTCAAGACCAATACCCAGGAGTTCGCTGATAAATCAAAGAAGCTTCAGGAACTAAACACTAAACTGGCTGATATCCGCAGCCAGACAAGAGCCATCGGCGATGAAATGAAAAAGAATGCCGGTGGCCTGGGAGGTCTTTTCGATTCTTTGAAAGGAGCAGCCTTGCAGATGGGAGGAGCAATGGCCGCAGCTTTTTCCATTACTGCCATTGCAGATTATGTCAAAGGCGGGATTCAGAAAGCCATTGAACTCAGGGATGCGGAGAAATTACTCCTGGATGTTTTGGATGGAAATAAAGCTACCCAACGGGAACTGATCGATCTTGCAAAAGAACGGTCAGGATCAACCAAGGATAGCCGCCTGGAGATAGAACAGGCTGAAAAGTTTCTGGCCATCCAGGGCAGGACTCCGGAGCAAATCCGGAAAACCATATTAGCCGCCCAGGATCTGGCGGTTGTCACCGGCCAGACTTTGGAAAAGGCGGTTGAAGACCTTGACGGGACAATGGAAGGCAGGCTTGCAAAGGGTTTGCAAAAGCTTTCGAGTCAATTCAAAGATTTATCGAAAGAACAACTCTATCATGGCGCTGCCATTGATATTGTTGCCAAAAAGTACAAAGGACTGGCCGAAGAAGAAATGCAAACCACCGAAGGACGGTTAGTTCTGCTTGGAAAAAGCTGGAAAGCATTGCAGCGAACAGTGGGTGAAGCGCTTCTTGGAACCAACGGCATGTTCGACGGACTTGTGCAGGGAGCTACACAAGCCCTTAACTCTGTCAAGAAACTCTTCGAAGTGCCGATGGCCCAGAAATACCGGGAAGAACAGGAAACCTTAAACGCCCTTGTATTTCAGATACAGGCCACTAACACCAACCAGGCTGAACGTAACCGGTTGATTGATGATCTTCGGCAAAAGTACCCGGAGTTTTTGGGCAGCATGAAAGATGAAGATGTTACCAACCAGTTCCTGGCAAAACACCTGGAAGAAGTAAACTATCAGTACATGGAGAAGATCCGCCTTGCGGAATCGGAAGACAAACTCAAGGATATTGCCGAAGCCCAGTCCAAAGCCTCAAAGAAACTTTCTGAAGCTGAAGGCGAACGAAACAGGATACTGGCTGCTTCCATGCAACTGCTGTACGATTCAAAACCTGCCTATGCCAGACTGGTAGAACAAGCAACCTCCTTGGAAGAAAAGATTAAGTTGGTGAAGCAGTACTGGGGAGCTGGTGGCGGGACCACCGGAACGGCAGGATGGTTTTTAGAAGCGGCAGATAATGCCAAGAAAGCGGCAGACAAGATGAAAGTGTACTCGGTAGAATTTAAAAATGAACAGTTGAAGATCGCCGAAGAAGCTGTCAATTCCTCTTTGAACCTCAGTAACAGTCTCGATATGGTTTCCAACCAAATCCTTACGATTGCCATGCAAACCAAGGATGAAACCCTCAAGATGATCATCAAAACCGAACTGGAGGACCGTGAACGTACTCACCGGATGGTTGAGAACCGGAAAACGGAATTCAAGGAGGAACTTGACTGGAAAAAAATGTCGATCGATCAGCTCAATGATTACATCTCAAAAGGTCGTGAAGCCGATGCAACCAATACTGACCGGACCAATATGCGAAAGGCGACCGATGAATTGAACAGCCGGGTCAAAGCCAATGACAAGATCAAGGAAGCGTACAAGAACCTGATGGATTCCCTGAAGGAAATTGAAGGGAAAAACTATGCTGACAAGTTCACCCAGACCCAGCAGGAAATCAGGAATGTCGAAGAGAAGTACGACACCCTGATCAAAAAGGCCTTGAAGTTTAAAGCGGATAATGATAAAGCATTATCCCCGGAGCAGAAAAAAGGGATTGATGACAATGTATCTTCTTTAGAAGTTCAAAGGGATGCACAAATCAAACAGGTATTGCTTCAGGCAGAACAGGCCTTTGCAGAAGATGTAAAGAAGATCCATGAAAACCTGCGGGTTGCCCGAATGAGCATTACTCAGCGGCAAATCTATGAGGTAAACAAAAAGTACGAGGATGCCAGTAAGGAGATCCTCGGGGCGATAGAGTTTGCCTATAAAGAAGAAGTCGCTGCCGCTGAAGGCAATTCTGAGAAGATCATCCAGGCAGAGAAAAACAAAGCAGGTGCTCTCAAGGCCATTCAAAAAGACCTGGATGCTTTAAAGACTGGTCAGAAGCAGGAGACTGCTGATGCAAAGAAACAAGGGGATACGAAGTTTGAGGATGACCTGAATAATCTCAAACTCAAAGGTGAACGTGATCTGGCAAAAGGCAAGGAGAAGATTCAATTAGAGGTCAATGCCAGGTACAAAAAACTGCTGGAAGAAAACCTGGGGGATGAACAGCGCACTGCGGAAATAAAAAAACAGATTTCTGAAGAAGTCGCTGCCAAACAGCTTCAACTCTCCAAAGAGACAGCCCTAAAAGTAGCTGATGATGCTATCTCCCTGGCAAAAGGCGCTGTTGATGGCCTTGCTGCCATCTTTTCCATGCAAACCGATGCTGAGAACCAGCAGCTCAAGGAAGATGAAGAGGCCAACAATAAGAAGAAAGCGAATTTAAAGGCGCAGCTTGATGCCAAGCTGATTTCAAAATCCCAGTACGATTCGCAGGTCGATAAAATGGACAAGGATCTGGACAAGAAAAAGAAGAAGATGGAGCATGATCAGGCTGTAAGGAACAAAGAAGTGGCTTTGTTCAATGCACTGATCAGTGTCGCCACGGCGGTTGCTTCAGCTCTTGGCGCCGGTCCCGGAGTCGGGATTGTACTCAGCATCATTACTGCGGCTTTAGGTGCAATTCAAATTGGGTACATCCTTAGCCAGAAGGTCCCGGAAGCAGCTAAAGGCCGCTATTCGGTAATTGGCCAGGATGACAATAAACTCTATCGTGATGTTCCACTGGTGAATTCACCGGAAACCGGTTTGTATTCCACGCCAACATTAATCAGCGAAACAGGCCAGGAAATCGTAATTGATCCCAAAACCACAAAGAACCTAATGGTTAATTACCCCCAGGTCATTGATGCGATCAATTTTGCAAGGGTACCTCAAAGAGCTGTTGGCCGGTACATGGATTCCCCTGCTTCGACTCCAGTTGGAGTTCCAGGTGAAGTCGATCCAGAGTTTATTGCCAGTATAAACAAGCTGAATTCATTAATTGAAAGCGGTATTCCTGCCTTCATTTCCTTTGATCACCTGAGGGAAACGACAAACCGGATCAACGAGATCGAAGCCGAAGTATCCAAATAACTGTAAATCCTTATGCTGTCCATCCTGATTGCCGACCAACCCCTTGATCTGAGCGATGATTTTTCGGTTTCACTGAACCTCAAATCTCCAATCTTCAATGATGTCGGGGATTATTCCTTTCCCTTCAAAGTTCCTTCTACGGCAAGGAATATGTCAATCCTGGGATGGAAAAATCGTTTGTCATCGACCCGG
>Ga0209697_10007722_pt1 | contig 12472 bp, 17 predicted proteins | sample AliMusrvi5mmetaG_FD_184115 | JGI IMG/M metagenome (GOLD analysis project Ga0209697, IMG submission 184115) | Freshwater lake bacterial and archeal communities from Alinen Mustajarvi, Finland, to study Microbial Dark Matter (Phase II) - Alinen... | ecosystem: Environmental > Aquatic > Freshwater... | reverse complement strand
GGGTATGGGGTATGGGGCTCAATTCTGCGGTTGTCTGGGCGTGCCTTGTTCCGTGTCTTAGCTCTATATTGTTTAACCCGGATTTGGACGGTCAGGTTCACGATCGCTGGTAGTACCATCCGCACCGATGTAAAAAGTGTGAGTTGTCGATGCGCCGGTATCACCGACGCCGAGGCTGATGAGAACAGCCTGCCCATCTTCCGAGACCGATACAATGTTGCCGCCGTAGCGCTGATTAAAACTGGCAGTGGCCATGCAGGGATTAAACACGCAATTTCGAAGTCGAGGGTCTAAGTCCACGCGCTTCTTGCCGAACATAACGTAAAGGCTCTTGAGTTGGGAACGACCGGCCTTTGGTAAAAGCCCATCTGTGCCGATAACTTCTTGACCATCAATTGTGGCATGGTGCCAATCACTCCCATCCTCCTTGCTAGTGTATGGGGTTGTCCGGTAGAGAGACGGATCAAACGGCTGGGTAGCAATGTAAATCTTAATGGCAGTGCCATGGACGACAGCGGAAAAGATCAGTTGCGGATCGCTAGCTGGTTTTTCTGCAGCAAACGCTAGTGCTTTCAAGAAGACAGCGGCGAATAGAATCACATACAAAATAAACCGGCTTTTCATGGCGACAAGATTTGTCCGGTTTCGGAGAGTGTGGTTCATGGATTGTGTTTTATTTTTCATGGGCTTAAAGAAGCACCCGCCATCTACCTGATCGCCGTCCAGCAAGCAATCAGATTCTCAATATTCCGCGAAATCCCGTCCATGCCTTCCGTGACCAATCCCGCGGATGTAAGATTTCCGGTGGTGGGGGGCTTTGGATGCCTTAAGTAATGAAGTGCCCTACGATGGCACCCACGAAACAAGCGGCGGCAAAGACAAAATTGAGAGAAACGCTGCACCAGAACATAATCGGGTCTTCATAACGATAGAAACGTGGCCACATCCACGATTTGCCAAATAGGAAAAAGGCGGAACTACCCTCGTAAATGTCATAAAGACTAAATGCGATGAATGCAAGACCGAGTAAGGCGAGTATCATGTGAACCGGGTGATAAGAGGAAGAGGTTATAACGCGGAGGCGCGGAGGGAAGAGGAGAGTTGATTTTTGATGGGAAGAATCAGAATCTCAGCAGTCCTGAATACCAAAGACTCCAGAGCGACAACAGCACGATGCATAAAACACCTAACGCTACAACCCGTCTACGGCGCTGGCGCCGAGCTGCGGCTGCTTCATCCAAATAATATCGCCCATCTGGAACGGCGACAAAGACGCCGCCGCGAGCTAGGCGATCGAAAATCCATGAGGGGAACACTCCAAGAGCCTGAAGTGTGACAGCATGCTCATGGTCAGTGGCCCCAGCTACCCGAAACTGGAGCAGCAAGCGGCGGACTTTGCGGTTGATAGCGGCACCGCATATTGCTCCGCTAAGAGCGGCCGTGGCCGCTGGAATATGTGTGGTGGAATTCATGATATTTGGGAGGAAGAGGGTTTACCGCAAAGGCGCAAAGGTCGCTGAGGAACGCGGAGGAAGATGGGATGGATTTGGGTTTGATGTTCATGAAGTTTTATTTTTAAGGCGCACATATAAGCCTCCCACTACAAGGAAAAGAAATAATGCACCCATTGCAAGTGGTGTGATAGAATCAGCCACTTTCGGAGGAGAAATGACAGGAGCATTGATAGTTGGCCTGTTCGGGTCATATCGCACCTGTAAAATTTTGGTTTCAACAGCGGCTCTCCACTCTTGCTCTGGTAGTGACGACCAAAGGTTGGTTCTTCCAAGAAAATCACAGCGTCCAACCTCTGGTAAACCGGGACCTGGAGAAAGCAGGTAATGGACATCATAAGACATGCCAAACCTTGTGGGCACTACCTGCGAATCTACAACTCGCGCGGTCGTGACTGACTTACTGGCAAGGATCGTTAAAGTATCTCGCAAGTCGAATGCGCCCATGTAGATGGATCCGGCTGCGAGAAGCCCGATAATTGCGATATGCGTTGTTGAGGGTATTTTCTTAGGGGTCATCAGGCGTACTCTATTACTGCTGTTCTGTTTCTTACAATTCCCATGCGTCAACAATCTCCTCACCATCTACCCCAATTGATGTTGGAGTGAACTTGGTGCCACAAATCTTACACCGTATCTCCCCTGACGTGCAAATCAAATGGCCCTCGGTATTTATTGCTTGTGCTAGAAGGACGGAGCGATCTTTGCCTTGATAATGTATCTTTCCGAGATCGAGTCTGTAAATAGTGCCAGATGCAGCCCCGATATATGTCTCGAAGTCACCGCCCATGCCACTCTCGAACATCTTCAATTCTGTGGGTAGACCACATTCTGGACAGTTGGCATGGCACAACGAGATTGGTAATCGGCTTGATTTCATAGTTTCATTTGAGCCGGACTCCTAGCGCGTATTGTCCTCATCGGCATTTGCGCGTTGTGACATGTCGTAAAATGACGGCAGATATACTGATTCGGGAATTTTGTATGGTCCTCCCAAATAATCAGGGAGGAGCTCCGGGAAGCGCCGGTATAAGGGTTGCATCGCATCAAGGAACATCTCTCCCATCAGCTTTCCGACCACAGTCCTATACTCCAGAAAATATGCCTCTTCATCGTGGTCTTGCACGAATGCGACACTTTGATTGAGGAGTCCGCCGACACGAGCTAAGAGGTGACTCAATTCTTTGGCTTGGCTGGAGTTCATAGTCTTAGGGTTCTTTGTTGTCGGAAGGTGTTATTTGTGAGCCACTTTGGATTTCAGATATGTATTGATAAACTGGCCCACACGATTTTCATACTCAGGACCGGCGAAGCGGTAAAGGTCGACATGCGCGGCGCCGGGAATTCCCCAAATCTCCTTGGGCCCTTTAAGGGCATCGTAAATGGCCTTGGCTTCTGGAGGCCGGGCATGTCGATCCACTTCCCCGTAAAGGACAAACACGGGCTGTTTTACTTTGGCTGCCGCTAGAACCGGACTCAGAGTCGCGACGTCTATTCCCAGCATCGGCTGTATCTGCCAGGTGAGCAGAGGAGTCATCCAGCGGCCGACAGGACCAAAGCGCATATCAAGCCGATTGGCGGTGGCTGTCACTGCGTCGGCGAATACGGACTCAACAACAATTGCGTCCGGCGGCACGCTGTAATCCGCCATGAGCGCGGACGCTCCTCCAAGGGAGGTGCCGATGACTGCGACAGGAAGCGCAGGATAGTGCTCACGAAGATAGGCGACTCCGACCGCCGCATCCATGGATTCGAGATGCCCCATGGTGATGTGTGCACCCGGACTCTCGCCGTGGGCTTGTAAATCGATACAAAGCGTGTGGTATCCCCTATCGTGAAGAAAGTGTGCCCGTGCTGCCATAGTGCGTCGGTCCGCCCGGATGGCATGCAGCAGCAGTATGCACCCGCGTGCGTCTTTGCTCTCAGTGAGCCACCCAACGATCATGCTCCCTGATCGTCTTGGGAATTTTACGGTCTCACCACCGAGAAATGCCGGCGGTGCGCCGATGATCCGAGGCATGGGCTCTATAAGACGGTGGCCGACATAAAGGGTGAAGCCGAAAGCAGCGAGGAGACACACGCTCCCGAGTATGATTAACCTCAGAAGCCACTTTCTTGCTGTTGTTTTCATTGTCAGTGCTAACAGTCACATGGAAGGACGATCTTCGTTCATTGAGGACGTGGTTTACGCCTTCACAAGCCGACATCTACCTGATTGATGTTCAGACAGCAATCAGATATTACAGGCACGTCCGTACAGGGGGCGACATTGATGCGGGGTTGGGCGGGAAGAGGACGCAACCGCGTTGCGGTAGGGGGATTGGTGATGCGGTGACCCAGGGTAGCCGATTCTCGGCAACCCTTCGCTATGTTACGTAATCCCGTTGGGATAAGGAGATGGAAGAGAAGAGAAAGAGTGTCTCGCGCAAAGGCGCAAAGACGCGAAGGAGGCGGTGCGGTTGTAGCAGCGCTTCCGCCGCTTTTCTAGGCTGGGGGATTTGGTTTGTGGCTGTGGGGTATGTGAGGGGTTGGCATTCGTGGGGTTGGTCGTCTGGTGGGTTGATTCTATCACCATCCCCCGAAAAATCTCAGGATTGTCCGCCATGCATCGTCACCCTGCCTGGCCGCATACATGCTGATCCCTGTGGTAACAATCGCCCAGACTGCAATACCTGTCTTTAATCCCCACCCATCAACACATCTTAGGATGACAAGCGCCATGATGAATCCAAAAAACAAGAACGCGCAGACGAATCGAATCCAATACTCTACTCTGTCTTTGGGTGGATCGCTCATGGAATTCTTTGTTGGTTGGAATGGGTGGATCGGTAGAGGACGCAACCGCGTTGCGGTAGGGGGATTGGGGATGTGGTGTCCCAGGGTAGCGCGGTGCGCAACCCTGGGCTATGTTACGTAATCCCGTTGGGATAATGAGATGAAAAAGGAACCACGGATGGGAAGGGATTGAAGATTGATGATGGGAAGATGAAGGGTGCCTCGCGCAAAGATGCGAAGGCACGCAGAGGAAGAGAAGATGGATTGAATGGGATGGTGTTCTACTAACGCTATGTCTGGGATTAGGTCGCCCTTTCAGGGCTTGTTTTATTGGGATGCGAATACCCAGGGCGTTGCCCTGGGCTGTTATGGGTTGGGCCTTTGGCCCGTCAGAGCTATTATTCTAATCGGAAGGACGCTTTGCTGGGCTGTTTCCTATTTCACGAAATATCCGGCGGCACGCCAGCCGCGGTCTTTGTCCATCATCATGGTTACCGTCTCGGTGGATTCTTTCTTGTTCTCAAATGTGGTGCTGAACTGGATGATCACGTATTCGCCATCCGGCGCACCCGGGGCGGTGGTCTGATACTTTTGAGATTTCACTTCTCTTTTTCCCACTTTTCCCAGGGGCTTTCTGACTGCCGCTGCCATCTGTTCCCATTGTTCCTTTTTCACTGCGTTCTTGAAATAAGTGGCGGCCGTCTCCCAGCTTTCGCTGTAATTGGCCTGGTCACATAGAGTCAGCCATTGTTGTCCAGATTCGATCGCCTTGGCTTCCTTTTCGTCAGTGGCTCCGGCTAGGGCAATATTGGCCACGATCAATGTCGATAATATGAATCCTATTAGTTTTTTCATTTGGGTTTTTGTTGGTTATTGTGGTGCACTTGTAAAAGAAACATTCTTAAGGCCTGACTTCCGGCAAACATCAATCACATCGACGACAGTTTGGTAATGACTTTTTCTGTTGCCTCTAATCCTTATGGACTGATCTGGGAACTGGTCCGCGGTGATTTTGATCTTTTTTGATAGTTCATCCAGCGTGACGATGGTTCCTTCAATCTTGATTTTTCCATCTTCCAGCACATCGATAGTGATATCCGGCCTTGTAGGGATTTTTGGGGAGGCCTCAGCAGGCGGATTCGGGCGATCAGGAGCAGCCTTTTTCTCCTCATTGCTTTGGGCGAAGCAGGGAAGAGTGAGGAGAAATATTAGGGATAGACGGGGTTTCATATTATTGATCGAGCAGTTGTTTATGCCCGTGTGTTGGATATGGGCAAACGCACGGAGATTGTTTTGGGAAGAACGCAACGCAGATGTGCAGATTTGGACAATGAGTGGCCAGGTGGCGTCTTCACAACCCGACATCTACCTGATCGCTGCCCAGCCAGCAATCAGATTTTATTGAAATGCTTCTTTGGGGTGGGTCGTTAAGGTGGGGTTGTGAGGGAAAAGGGTCTCGCGCAAAGGAAGATGGGATGGAAGAGGACGCGGAGGTAGATAGCCGAGCACTCTATCCTCGGACATCCTGACCTCGGAGGGAATGGAACGAGTTCAGGCTTCATAGGCGGCAGGCAGGATGCCGAGCCACAGTGGCCCGGGTTCCTGCCCGGGGCCATACCGGTTCATCTGATTTTCCGGTGTAATATTAGAATTCCGCTAGAGTCCTGGATGTCTGATCCTGAATAACGAGGCAATAGGGTCGGGACTCCTTATTTCATGCCAGCGTAGTGGAATCTCGGCAACCCCTTCGACTTCGCTCAGGGCTATATCACCAAATCCCGTTGGGATAACGAGATGGGGGCACCTTCACGGTCTGTGCATCTACCAGATTGGTGGGTACCCAGCAAACTGGTTATCCATGACTTCGCAGAGCATCACAGGCCACTCGTCAAGCCAGTGCGTGCGTTCTGGGCTCGAGGTCAAAAAACTGATGCCGAAATGGTCAAGCGAGGAACCGAAACTCTCACGCCTTGCGTGGCGGAAAGAATTCCCATCCCCAACTCTACCATCCCGGCAAGAATTATTGGGCAGCGGTCTATAGATCAGAGCCAGCGTTAACGATGCCCGTGGCCATGGTAGTAATGTCCGCCTGAAGGGAGGTGGGAAACATACATTCTGTGGCCGTGATCGTAGTAACAATAGCGTCCATGGTAGTTGAAATAGTACAAACCGCCATACACAAAATAGGGCTCTCCATATGGACTCCAAGGCGCAGAGTAGTACCCAGGTCCCACCACTACCGGTCCTGGCACGCCCACCACCACCGGGGCCGGCCAAATGCGTCCGTAGCTGTCAACCATGCAACTGCTCAACATCAAACCCAGGCCGGCGAGCGGCACCATCATCCATTTTTTCTTACCCATGCTCATAGAGCGGAGACCAGATGACGGATTGTCTGCCGAAGTTCCCAGTGTTTTTGGCAGACTGTGGTGGATCGTGTGTGCGGATTGATTCATTGCGGCTGATCAAACCGTGCAATCGCGCTAGGGTTGCGCGGATTTGGGCGATTCCGGGCATTCTGCGAAGAGGCAGAATGGTGATGAGGAATGAGAAGAATGCCCCTCGACTCATCGACCTTGCTCTCAGGGTCCACGACAGACCCTGCAAGAGGGCTGGATTCAGTTTGATGGCTTGTCGCCGCCAGTTTGAGGGGCCTTCTCTGGTCCTGGGTTGGGCAGTTTCAGAGTCACGGAATCTTCTTTGACGAGTTTTTTGATCATGCCGGTTTCGTCAAATATCAGTGGGCTGCTCCAATACTGGAAGTCATGGCCCTTGATGCCGTCCTTGCAGGAGCCCCACACATCGCCCATCCAGAAGCGCTGGACACCATCCGGCCCTGGAATGGTGGCGATGTGCGTCTGTTGCGCCGCGATGATGGGTTTTTCTCCGGCGTCCCGGTTGATATTGCCGCGCAGCGTGTATGGCCCCAGCGGGGCTGTGGCTGTGTAAACGCGCGCACCGCTGCCTTCCGGCCCGAAACAGCATGTTCTATCAAACAGGGCATAGTAGATGCCGTTTCTCTTGAACATGGCACAGGCCTCGCAACCCTTTGCGATGATCCCGCTGTTCTCCTGGGTGGAGCTGAGAAAATCGCCACACAGTTTCTCGATGGAGATGGCGTGGTCCTCTTTGATGGAGGTATAAATCAGATAGGCAGTGCCATCATCGTCCACGAAGAGGCCCAGATCACCCGGCTTCTCGCGCGTGACCTTCACATCGGGATTCTGGATGACGAATGGCCCTGCTGGCGATTCCGAAACGGCCACACCATACTTGCCATCCCAGAGCGTGGGATACCAGTTATACCAAAGGACATATTTCTTGGTGCGGGGATTGAACTTGACGTAGGGGCGGTAGTAAACCCCGTCCGGTGCGTCTTTAAGAATATCCCCTTGGAACTGCCAATGGGTGAGATCTGTGGAGCTGTAACAGACATAACGGTTGGCCTTGGTGTATCCATCTGTCTTTCCGTAGCATGTCCCGTACAGATAGAACTTCCCTTGGAAAAACTCCATGTTTCCGTCGTGCACGTCCATGATGTTCCCCTCTGTGTCCGTGTGCGCGACGGTGTTCGTAATGACGGCGGTTGTACTTTGGCCGGATGCCTGCTGCGCGAACAACAGGGCCGGAATGCACAAGGCCACCATGGCGGAATATGTGCTGATCTTGAGTCTTTTCATGTGTTTCATACTTGGGGGCTGTTTCCTGTGCTTACATGGTTCCCATCATCTCATGCCGATAGAAATACGGATTTTCAGTAGTCCACCAGAAGAATCCAATGAGGATGGTGATGATGGCAATGCCTGAAATGAGGGTCCGTGTAGAATTCCAGAAATTTGTCCTACGGTGTTCCAGTGCAACACAAGTCCCCGCCCATGCGGCAGGGATAATCAACAACAAGAAACCAAAATTTCTGACAGCGACAGCCACGGGATTCCAATCCACAGACGACTCCTTATAAATGCTCAAGTTCAATTTCAGAATCATGCATGTGGTGAGCACGCCAATGACAATCACGAGAGACTGAAGCAGTGCCAGGCGGGCGATTGGTGAAATTGGGATCATGATTGTATGGAGCCTGACTCATCAAGGCCAGTCAGCCTGGATGGGGAGAGGTCTTCGGGCTTTGGCTGCGGGTGAAAGAGAATTGTCGGACCACAGTGTCATTGTAAAATCCTCTGAATGCAGCGGACCACGGCGAGAATGCACACCACAGAAAAGAAGGACTGGGCAAACACGGCAAGCCAAAACATCGCCGGGCGTTTGTTTCTCGGGTATTTCAAGCCACCAGCCGCCAGGGCTTCGCCATTTCTGAGGGCCATGAACACGCCCCATGCCAGCCACAACCCAAGCGCAAGAATGAGGAGCGATGTTATGAGTGTGATGATGACGTGCATTTGAACGAACAAGCGGGATCAGGATTCTGTGAGAATAGGCGGTAAATGTATTTGATATTAGTCGGCGCCCATCTGTCTGGTTTCGCATTTCATGGCATACGGGAAATGGCCAATGGCCGCAAATCCCAAGGCGAGGCCAAGCCCGACAATAAGGTCCTCTTCCCTGAACGGACGGATCAGTCTGAGATCATGGGGAAATAACAGGATGCCCAGGGCCGAAGCCAACCACACTCCCGAGGCCGACAGCCAGCCAATGTTATAGGTGGCACCTCCGATGGACACCGCTGCAAGATATAGGGAACCGAACATCGTGATGTGGCCCAGCGTGGTGTTGCCTGAGTATTTCATCACCAGAAACGTAATGCCGATGACCCCCAGGGGAATGCCAGTCGCGAGAACTCTATCCATTAGGCGGGAGGTTCCCAGCGTGGGTCGGCTTTTGATCTGCCAGTAAATGATGCATGCAAACAGACCCCAGAATCCAAGAGGGTAAATCCAGGGGACCGCGTAAGGGATTTCCAGAATTGGCTTCGCCAAACACAAGCCATGCCAAAACAAAACGGCTTCAAGAACATAGAAAATGATAAAGATTGTCGAAATTCTTTTCCACACCGTTTGTGCGGGCAGTAACTCCCGCTTCCATATCTTTTTTGTTACAGTTTCCTTAGTGTTCATGGCACTTTGGACTATATTGCCGGGATAATCAGGTCAAGCGGCATCGGTGTGGAAGAAAGGAAAGAATGGGGCTGACCCAGCGCATCACCCAATTTGGTTCTGATGATTTCATCATAAAAATGAACTGATATATACAGTGCAGTCCGGTGGTAAATTCATATTACGGAATGGTTACAAATTATTTCACTTACTGCTTGCACCCGGCGTTTTGCCACTTCGACTCCGCCCCTCGACCATGCTCAAGGAATTCCCCGGAGAGATAGGTTACGGAATGGTTACTCTTTATTTTCATGAAATTCTTGCGCCCGGAGTTGAGTGAATGAATGTTGGCGATGTCAGGTTGACCGCAACGGCTTTACCTGACTCAACAACCAAGATCCACTCCACCAACATTATGAAAGCAATATCACTATTCAGCGGTTTATTCCTCGCTGTCGGCAGTATAACCGCTCAAGCGCAGACCACGTATGTGACGCAGAGCCAAGTGTTCTTGTCTGCTTCTATCAGCACTCAAGGGACAAGCACTACGACCACCGCCACCAATGGCTCAACAGTCGTGACCCAACACCTCAACACGGTTCGCTTTGGCAACAACGAGGTGCTGGCCGCCATGATCAGCAGCAGCCTTATCACGGGTAAGCCAAGCGATTGGCAGCTTATGTATCTTGTCGATTCCACAGGCAACGCCGGCTTCTATGCACAGAAGACAGGTGTGGCTCCCGTAGCTGTTCCAACGACTCTGCTCACCCTGCCGGTTAATGCAGTGACACTAAATGGTGGGTCCACCAGCACCTCCTCCACGGGCACGGTCACCCCTAACACCACAGCATACTCCTTTTCCTCGATCACGGTGAACGGAATTTCCGCAAGCGGACTTTCCAGCACTCAGACGAGCACCTTCAAAGACCACCATTCAAGCACGGCGACGTCGGTTCCAACCACGACGACCGAATTCAGTTTTTCTGGCGATGTCGCGACTCCCACCGCAACGATTATTCAGGGAAGTCTTAGTATTGGATTTGGCAGGCTCTCCCAACTGTCAGAGCTTCCAGGACAGCATTGAGGTTCTAAAACTTTTGGCTCATCCGCCAAATCTAAGGATAGTTTGAGATTCGAGGGGGAATTCAAACTGAGGGTGAAGTGCAGTGTGAAACTGCGCGAAGGACCTAAATCTAAAGGCTATGCGGATGGGCCAATGTTTTAATCTGACCCCTGGGCCCCCAGAGCCCGGTAATTCAGAACATTACAGACCTTCCATTTCCTCCTCTGTCTAACTTAGAATCATCTTAACTTCGGGTTCCGAGATAAGTGCAAGGCAGCCAGTTCCGGTCGAAATCTATCAAACATTTCCCAATCAAGATCAAGTGAGATAAATTGATAAAGAGGAAAAGGCAGAGTGATTGCAATTTCCCCGGTAAATACCAAAGGCGCTATTTATACATTCAGACGTCCATCGATCCTTCAACCACATACCATAATCCCAATGAATGCTCCACTATCCTTAAAGATTGGAAATGTTCTTTCCATCACCGCCTCCCTGGCTGTTTTCCTGTTTTCAAACGGGGCCAGGGCAAGCGTGGCGTATGGATCAACCAATAATTTCGATACTGTGAACGACACGGGGTCCGTGTGTCATGGTTTCGAGATCGAACTGGACGACATACACAGCACGAACATCACCTACACTTACGACTACAATCACTACGGGATTCCCAAAATCACGGAGGACGATACAGTGGCGGGGCACCCGAAGGTTTTCGTTAGGTATCAAGCTGTTTACAACAGCGGGACGTGGTCCGCTTTCACTGCGATTCCGTCCGCACCCATAGCGCCAACCGGGGGACACCAATTCACCAATCCCTCGGTCAACTTCGGCGGAGAGCATTTCGGGGTGGGCTACACGGCTGCGCCCTCGTCGATCAAATACAACTGGCTCAAGGACGGTGGCGGAGGTGTGCTGGTGAATGCCGGGGCTGTGAATGTCTCCACACCGGTATTCAATTATTCTCCGGCGGTCCCCGCACAGAATCTGCCTGCAGTCGTTCAGGCTGTGATTCCCGTGCCGCCACTTCCGCCAGTCCTGGAATTCGGCCCCGCGAGTTGGGTCAAGGAGATCAAGACGACCACGCACAATAACAATCCGGTGCGGATTGAGGATCTGGTCTCGGAAGATAGCAGCTATCCGAATGCCAAAACCTGGGCCAACAGTGAACCGTCTGAGGTGGAGATCGAATGGCAGATCCTTCAAAAGGATTCAGGAACCATCGCCAATCCCGTTGCTAACGGCGGGCCGAACGCGAAACTGGCTGCAGGTGCGGAAAACCTTCCGAATGGCAACGAGGTAGTCACCCGGCGTTACGAGTTCTATCAATACACCGGGCCTCTGGATGCAGAGACAGGCCAGGCAATGGGCGACACCGTGGGGCCTGATGGCATCCACGGGATAGGATCTGTAACGTATGCGGATCACTGGGATTTTAGTATCGCAGAATGGGCTACGGTGACCACCGACATGGCCACCAAGGTAGTCGTGGGCAAATTTCTCGGTGCCCAGATGTCCGGCTTCGCGGCAGGTGCGAAACTCGACCTCATCGACCATGTACAGGATGGCCAGGTAGGTTCCGCGTATGTCAACCGAACGGTGATCCTTTCCGGCAGCACAGCCTTTACCGGGACAACGACCGGAACTGTCCCTCCGGGAATGAGCCTGAATACGCTCACCGGCGTCTTTTCCGGCACACCAACCACGAGCGGACTTTACACCTTTACTGTTTCCGCCCATGACCTTTCGAATGCCACTGCCATAAAAACATACACTATGGCAGTTGCTGAGTCTAACGGCGTTCTGCCGGCGCAAAGCACAATTACCGCCACTGCCTCGTCTGATGCTGAGGGGAGCACCATTGGGAGCGGGTCCTATTATGACGGAACGAATCAGACAGTCACGGCGACTGCCGCGTATGGTTACGCCTTTACAAACTGGACTGATACCATTTCCTTAAATTAATGTGACACCTGAGTTTTCGGCGTAGCGTTTGCTTGAAACAGCATCCACTCTCGACCGATCAAGCGCAGGACTGCGGTGGCATCGTCCCAGTAACGCTGCAACGTGGG
>Ga0209697_10007717_pt1 | contig 12478 bp, 9 predicted proteins | sample AliMusrvi5mmetaG_FD_184115 | JGI IMG/M metagenome (GOLD analysis project Ga0209697, IMG submission 184115) | Freshwater lake bacterial and archeal communities from Alinen Mustajarvi, Finland, to study Microbial Dark Matter (Phase II) - Alinen... | ecosystem: Environmental > Aquatic > Freshwater... | reverse complement strand
CGAGCTCTTTTCTCTGATCCGGTGTCAATTTCGTTTTCTTGTGGATTACCATATTGTTTCCAAAAATTATGACTTTTGAGCGTAACCGCTCAATCAATTTTTGTAAACAACGCTGTTAATTCTTACACGTAATATATGCAAGACAGTATCCAGCCCTGAGAGGAGCTTTCCCGGGAGGAGGTGTTTCGGAAATATCGTCTGGTGATAGAGAAAGTGATGTTCCGGCTTCCCGATGGGAGAGAGACGGATTTCTATCTGCAGGGAGGGCATGACCCGATATGTTGTCTTCCGGTGACGAAGGACGGAAAAGTCATTCTTGCGAGACAATACAGGCCCGGCCCGTCCAAGATCGTTTGCGAACTCCCGGGCGGTAGCGCGAAGGAGGGAGAAGCTCGGAAGGCCGCCATGGCACGCGAGCTATTGGAAGAGACCGGATATCGAGGTACGCTCCAGTACATCGCTACGCTACTTGTGGATGCATACACGACGAGTCGGAGGCATGTGTTCGTCGCTACGGACTGCGAAAAAGTCGCCGAACCGCTTCTGGAAGATGAAGGAGAGCGTGTGGAGGCGGTATTGATGACACGAGAGGAGTTTCGCGCGCATCTCCGTTCCGGACAGCTGACCGACGTCAATGTGGGCTATCTCGGTCTCGATTTCCTTGGGTTGCTGTAAGTCCGCCCTCATCCGTCTCGGAATACCGAGCCACCTTCTCCCAGAGGGAGAAGAGGAATCAGAAACAGTACTCCTCACTTTTTACTTCTTACTTCTCACTTCTCACTCCTCACTCCTTCTGCATATATGGAACTCCGACTGACCGCTATCATTCTTCGCAAACGGGAGATAGGCGAGACTGATCGCCTGTATACGTTCTATACGCGCGAGATGGGCAAGGTGCAGGCCAAGGCCTTCGGCGTGCGCAAGTCGTCCGCCAAGCTCGCCTCGGCGCTCGAGACACTCTCGCTTTCGGATGTGACGGTCGTGAGGGGGAAGGGAGCCGGACGGGTGGCGGGCGCGACCGTCGAGGAATACTTCCCGGACATCCGGTCGGATTTTTCGACGCTGTCACTCGCGCTCGGGACGGTCGCGGAATTCGAGGGGATTGTCGGGCTCGAACAGCCGGATCCGGAACTGTTCTCTCTCTTGTACGAATACCTGAAACTGCTTGACTATGTCGCCGGAGACGCGGAGCGGTCGGCACTTCTGACCGAGGCGTTCTTCGTGAAGTTCCTTGACACGCTGGGATATCGGATCGAGGCCGAATCATGTGCAGTATCCGGGGAAGCGCTCAATCACGGTGGCCGATGTTTCTTCAGCCCGATGGCCGGAGGGATCGTCCGGGAAGAACATGCCGGACAAGGAGCGGTCACGGTCGGCGAGAATGCCGTGAAACTCATCAGGTTGCTCCTTGGAAACCGGCTCGGGTCCGTGCTCAAACTCCGTGCGGGAGTGGCGGACGTGGCCGAGGTCGGACGGATCCGGAAACAGTTCCTCGGATATGTTCTCGGAAGGGATGGGTTCGACGGGAGAAGCTGAACGAAAGGGTGGATGAACGGGTGCGGATTCCGAAGTCGGCTTTCCGCGCATGTCCGTATTTGGTACAATAGGGGAAGAAATAAATACGCTTATGGCACTTCAGGACCTGAATGAGGATATTCACCGCCACGACTACGAGGGCGGGAAGGATTTTCGTACGGCATACGATCCCGGATCGACTCCCGGCACGGGAAAGATCTCCTTCGGGGATGGTCGGTGGGACGCGTCGCAGGTGGCAATCAAGATATCGCTTCTCGACCGGTTCCGCGACTTCTCGCTCGCGCATTGGCGGTGGTATCTGGTCGGAGTCGCGGTACTGGCGATCGGTGCAATCGTGGTCAGCTTCACTATGCTCCGCTCTTCCTTGTTCGCGAACGAGCGGACTACGGCGACGATTATCGGCCCGACGGACGTCGCCAGTTCGGAGACGGTGACGTATTCGGTCCATTGGGCGAACGACAATATCCTCGGCGCCAAGAATCTCGAGGTGGTTGTCACGTTTCCCGGTGAATTCCGGCTAGACGCTTCGCAAGGGATGACGGTGTCCGGGAACACGATCACCGCCCAGGTGGGAGACGTGAAAGGTCATTCGTCTGGCGATCTGAAATTTTCCGGGAAGTTTTACGGATCGCGTGGCTCGCTCATCTATTTCGACGCGGTCGCCCGCTTCATGCCGGATGGCATCTCCGGTCGCTACGAGACGCCGTCCCGATTCGGTGTCACGATCGTTTCCTCGCCACTCTCGTTCGACCTGATCGCCCCGCAGGAAGTCGCTTCGGGAAACGAGGCGGAGTACGTCGTTTCTTACAAGAATGGTGGCGATGTCGCGTTCCAGAACCTTCGGCTCAAGCTTACCTACCCGGATGGATTCCGGTTCACCTGGTCGGATCCGGCCCTGTCGGACAAGGGATCGATATGGACGGTCGGGACGCTCGCTCCGAACGCGGGAGGGGAGATACATGTGAAAGGGATCGTGACGGGCGCCAACAACCAGTCGAAGAATATGAAGGCGGAAATCGGGATACTGCAGGGAGACGGAACGTTTCTCGGCTACGACAGCAAGGAACAGTCGACCCGGATCGTCGTTTCGCCCCTGTCCATAACGCAGAAAGTGAACGGCAAGACCGACCTTTCCGTGAGTCCCGGAGAGATGCTTTCCTATCAGATCGACTGCGTGAATTCCGGGGACATTGGACTTCGGGACGTGATCGTCACGATGGACGTGAACGCGAACCTGTTGGATATGACGCAATTGTCCTTGGACGGAAAGGGATCGTATGACGCGCAGAAAGGGATCATCACCTGGAAGGCGGCCGACAGTCCTGGTCTTGCTCGCCTTGAACCTGGGCAGGGAGGGTTGATACGGTTCAATGTCCCGGTACGTGCTGATATCGCTACCGGGAAGGGAATCGTCATCCGGACGACCGCCAAGGTAGACAGTCCCGATATCCCGTTCTCATCGCCCTCAAGCAAGGTCATCGCGAGCAATGCGCTCGATGTCCGGATCGGTGCCGGCGCCACGCTCGAGGCCCTGATGGCGTATAATGACTCCGTGTTTCCGGGGTATGGCCCGCTTCCTCCGAAAGTCGGGCAGGAGACCGGATACGCGATCAAACTCCGTGTGACGAATTTCCTGAACGACCTTGCCGGCGTCAAGGTGACGGCGACGATCCCGACGGGTGTCCGGTATGCCGGAAAGAAATCTCCCGATTCCGAAGCGGTCTCGTATAATGATCGGACCGGACAGCTCGTTTGGGATATCGGAACGATACAAGGCGGTGGGAAGACGACTCGCGAGTTGACCGTTCAGGTCGCCCTGACACCGGGTCCGAATCTGGTCAACCGGCAGCCGGCCCTCCTGCAGGATGCCGTTCTCGATGGGATGGACACGTTCACGAAGAGTCTGGTGAACCTACATTCCGGACTCGTGACCACGGACGCCGTGCCGGGCTCCGGCGTTCCGCTCGGGGCGGATACGGTCGTGCCATAACCCTTCACAAGGATGTCTTTTCAGAAACGGGAGCGGAACGGGCGGCGAAGTGGCGTGCTTCGCGTGGGAGCGGGGGAGATGCGTACTCCGTTTTTCATGCCGGACGCGACCCGTGCAGCGGTGCGTGGAACGACCGCGAAAGAAATCGCTGATGCCGGCATCGGAGCGCTTGTCGTGAACACGTATCATCTGATGCTTCAGCCGGGAGAGGGGCTTATCTCCCGTGCCGGCGGTATCCGTCGGTTCATGGGATGGGATGGTCCGATCCTTTCCGATTCCGGCGGATATCAGGTCTATTCGCTCATTCATCGGCATCCGGAGATGGGGAAGATCACCGAGGACGGGGCCGAATTCAAATCTGTACTTGACGGTTCGAAACACCTGCTCACGCCGGAGCGCGCCATCGTGATCCAGTTCGATCTCGGCGTCGATATGATGGTCGTCCTCGATGACCCGCGACCGAACGATGCGCCGGAAGCTGAAATCGCTGAGGCGGTCGAGCGGACGATCCGGTGGGCGGGGCGGTGTCGCGAGGAATACGACCGACAGGTTTCCGCACGCGGAATTCCCGAGGGAAAAAGACCACTCCTGTTCGGCGTCGTGCAGGGAGGGATGTTTCCGGAACTGCGGACGCGCTGCGTGGAAGGGCTCGTCGAAATCGGTTTCGACGGGTACGGGTTCGGCGGGCGGCATGTCGATATGGACGGCAACTTCCTCGAGGACATCGTGCGTCATACCGCGTCCGTCATCCCCGAAGAAAGCGTCCGGTTCGCGCTCGGCATCGGCACGCCCGAGGATATCGTCCGCTGCCATGCGCTCGGTTGGGACATGTTTGACTGTGTGATCCCGACTCGGGAAGGGAGGCATGGGAGGCTCTTTCTTGGGAAGAAAGAACTGGCAACTGACAACGTACAACTGACGACGGGGAATTTTTACGAGACGATTAACATCCATAATGAACGGTTCACGACGGACTTCACGCCGGTCGATGCGGATTGCGATTGTCCGCTGTGTGCGAATCATACCAGGAGCTATCTTCATCACCTCTTCCGAGTGAACGATCCGCTCGGTGGCCGGCTTGCCTCGACACATAATCTCCGATTCTATGCGCGACTCATGGAGAGGCTCCGTGGGGAAGATATAAAAAAATGACCTGCATCCGTACCGCCGGGTTACAGGTGGCCGGTTGACAGTCTGAGTCGTGAGTCATGCAAATCCTATGAATATCGAAAAGCCGTTCTACCAGCTGTCCGTCGTGGAGGCGCTCGCCCGATTGAAGACCTCCGCGAATGGGCTTTCCGGAGACGAAGCGGTCGCCCGGCTGAGGACGTACGGGAAGAACGCCATCGAGATGAAGCGTCGTTTTGTCGTCACGAAACTTTTTATCAAACAGTTCAACGACGTATTCGTGTGGATCCTGGTCGTGGCCGGCGTGGCGGCGCTCACGCTCGGTGAGACGCGGGATGCGAACATCATCGCGATAATCATCCTTTCGAACGCGGCCATCGGGTTTTTCCAGGAATATAAGGCGGAACGGATCATCGAGAGACTCGCGACGTTCATCGCCGATACCGCGACCGTCATCCGTGACGGTGAGAAGCGCGAAATCCCGGTCGCGAACCTCGTTCCCGGCGACATAGTATTCCTCGATGCTGGGTCGAGCATCCCCGCGGACGCCGCGGTGATCGAGGCATACAATTTCAAAGTGAACAGCTTCATCTTCACGGGAGAAGCCGTGCCGGAAAAGCGTTTCGCCGGTGCGATGACGGGAATCGTCGCCAAAAGCGATATCGACAATCTCGTCTTCATGGGGGAATCGGTGGCTTCGGGTGAGGCCCGGGTCGTGATCTTCGCGACCGGCATCTCGACCGGACTCGGCCATATGGCGGAGCTCACGCACGGGATCAAGGATGTCCGGACACCCCTACAGAAGAAGATGGAGCGGTTCGGTCGTGGCGTGGCGGCGCTCTCGTTGACGATCGGCGGTATCGTCATCATGATCGGACAGTATCAGCATATCCCGCTCTATCAGTCGTTGCTCCTTGCCCTGGCGCTCTCGGTGTCAGTGGTGCCGGAGGGATTGCCGGCAGCGCTCTCGGTCGCGTTTGCACTCGGCATGAAGCGTCTTTTGTCGAAGAATGTCCTCGCGAAAAAACTTTCCGCCGTGGAAACGCTCGGGTCGGTATCGTTCGTGTGTACCGACAAGACGGGTACGGTTACTAAGAACGAGTTGTCGGTGCAGAAGATCATACTCGGAACCGAGGAATATGATCTGTCCGGGGTGGGATATGAACCGAAAGGCGATTTTTCACTCGACGGAAAGCTGGTGAATCCGTCCGGCATACCGGGAGCGGAGATGCTGTTCCGTATCTGTACTTTGTGCAATGACTCGGCACTGTCGAAAGAGGAAGGGCGGTACGTGGTGACGGGCGACCCGACCGAGGGCGCTCTCATCGTCGCTGCACGGAAATATAATTCCCGACCCGATTTTTTCGAGATCGGATACCGGAAGGTCGCGGAGAATCCGTTCGAATCCGAACGTCGCCGGATGAGCGTCGTCTATGAGAATGCCGAGACGCGATCGTACGTGAAGGGGTCTCCCGAGAGCCTGTTGGATCTTTCGACGGAATGGATTGATGGTGGCGTGCGAAAACCGTTTACCACCAAGGACAAGGCCAGACTCCTGGCAATCTATGAGAGCCTCTCCTTCCAGGCACTTCGCGTGCTGGGGTTCGCGTACCGGGATCTCGACGGTGTCGCCCAGAACGCGTATCCCGAGGAGTCGGAGCGGAATCTCGTGTGGGTCGGAATGGCCGCGATGATCGATCCGCCTCGCGAGGGGATACGCGAGGCGATCGCGGAGTGTCGCCAGCTCGGCGTGTTGGTCGTGATGGTAACGGGTGATTACGAAACGACGGCCAAGGCGATCGCGCAAAAGGCGGGATTTTTCCCGGAGGGAACGGACGCGGTTTCCGTCAACGGGACGATATTCGATACGCTTTCCGACGCGGATATCGTCGCGGCAGCCAGGCGCGGAGCCGTGTTTTCCCGGATCGCTCCCGAGCAGAAACTACGGCTTGCCACGGTCCTGCAATCCGTCGGGGAGGTGGTCGCGATGACGGGGGACGGCGTGAATGACGCGTTGGCGCTCAAGAAGGCGGACATCGGCGTGGCGATGGGCATCACCGGGACCGACGTCTCCAAGGACGCCGCGGATATGATCCTCCTCGACGATCATTTCGCGTCCATCGTCCGGGCGATACGGGAGGGACGGCGGATCTTCGAGAGCCTGCGCAAGTTCACGCACTACGTTTTCACCTCGAACGCGAGTGAACTCTTTTCCGTGCTGTTCGGATTCCTGTTACATATCCCATCCCCGATAACCGCGGTGCAGATCCTGGCGATCGACCTGGCTACGGACGTGTTCCCGTCGTTCGCGCTCGGCGTGGAGCCGGAAGAGCCGGATTCGAAAAGCCATGCGTCCCCGGCGATGGGGCGCAAGATCATGGACGGCCGTGGCGTGATCCGGTTGCTTTCGATAGGCGCGATCATGGCGATCGGTGGTGTCATCACTTTCCTGCTGGCGTTGACCAGAGAGGGGTGGGCATACGGCGACGATCTCGATCCGTTGAGCCTGGTCTATCGTCACGCGTCGACCGCGACCTATGTGACGCTCGCGCTGACCCAGATGGCGAACCTGTTGCAATCAAGAAGCGAGATCCGATCGTTTTTCAAAATGCCGTTTTTCTCGAACCCGATGGTTTTCATCGGTATGGGCATTTCGATTTTTATGCTTTTCGCCTTCACACGGATACCGTTTCTTCAAGACGCGCTCGGTATGGCGCCGATCGAACGGGTCGATTGGGTTATCGCGTGGTGCTTTACCGCACTCGTCTTTTTCTACGAGGAAGGGCGGAAGCGGGGAATGCGACGATTGGCTGAAAAGGCCTCAGACTGAAGGTTAAGTTTGGTGTTTCCCAGTCCCGGTCGCACTTGCACACTCGGGAATTTTCTGATAGAGTCCCGGGTTGTCGTATGGCAACTTTTCTTTACCAATCATAAAAAAGGACGGTTTATCATGTTGGAACACAAGGGAAATTCGGGAAAAGGTTTCGTCATCCGGGACTCTCACAGCCATCGTAACCCGAAACTGACGCTGGAAAGATGTTCAGCATGGTTTGTGGCCGGCAATAAGGGAAACATTTATTTGGCCGGACGGGATACGCATGAGGGCCTGAAGGAAAACAAACCGCATCTGCTTCAGCGTGAACTGATCAATTTCGGATGGGCGGCCCAGTGGCCGGGAGTACTCGACTATTTTGCCGAGATGCTGGAGAAGAAGGCGTTTAAGGGAAAAAAGCCGTTATTGAAGGTGAAACCGACCGCGATAGCGCCGTTACCAGGGAGTGATGCGTTCGCATATCCTTTGGCACGTTGGTTGAGATGCGGTCTTTTGCAGGGGGTTTCAAGAAGTCTCGATAAAGACGGTTTGTCGATTTCTTTTTCATTCAGGACACCGGTCGGGGAGGAAGAACGGGTATTGATTCTTTGTGAGACCTTTTCTGTTTCGGATCTGCCGGAACTGGACGCGCTCATCCGTTCCGTCAAAAAACGGGGAGGGAAGGTGATCGGGATCGGCTGTGCGGTGAACGATACGTTCCCGCTTCGGGAAGCGTACCTGGGAGTTCCGATCATTTCAGTCATCGCTTCGGAAATCGAACGGTTCCCATTGGGAGAACACGGCTCATCCGGTATGGATGCCGAAATCGTCGAGAACCCGTATGATCCCGATGTATGGGAATCGTTAATCGGTGAAAAAACGAGACAAGCGAAGAAAAAGGAGAAAAACGGATGAGATACGGGGTGTGGATGGACGACTTTCAATAAGCCGTCCATTTTATTTTTCGTTTGACTTTCGGCTTGAAACGGGGTAGATTTGAAGGGAAAGAGGGGGATTTCGAGAGTGATATTCCCTTTTCTAAGATATACGATACCAGACAGACTCCCACCCCTCAGGTTCACAGATAACAAATAACTGGAACCAAGACGGACTCCCACCCCTCACCCCGCAAAGCCGGGGAGCTCCCCTCGGGCAGGGGAGCAGGAAATATAGTTTGCGCCTGCTCTCACTCCTCACTCCTTTCTTCTTATCTGTTCACTGCTAGCTGATCACTGTTACATGCTTAACGATAATCCTATGGCACAGGTGGAAAACCTCATGGACAAGCTGGTTTCGCTTTCCAAAAGGCGTGGGTTCGTGTTCCCGAGCTCGGAAATCTATGGCGGGTTCGCGGCGGTGTACGATTTCGGACCGTATGGGGTCGAGCTTGCCCACAATATCCGTGAAGCGTGGTGGCAGGCCATGGTGCGCGAACACGAGAATATCGTGGGACTCGACAGCGCTATATTCATGCATCCGAAGGTGTGGGAGGCGTCGGGACATGTCGGCGGATTCAGCGATCCATTGGCCGAATGCAGGAAATGCCACTCGCGCGTACGCGTGGACCATCTTCTCGAGGAGGCAGGCATATTTGCCGACGAGAAAATGACCGAGGAGGAGATTAACGCGCTCTTCTCAGAACACAAAGGGAAGGTCGTGTGTCCCAAATGCGGGGGACATGATTTCACCGAGGCGAAGAGCTTCAATTTGCTGGTGAAATCCAACCTCGGCAATTTTACAGGAGACTGGGACAAGGAGCCGACCTATCTTCGCGGTGAGACGTGTCAGGGTATCTACGTCAATTTCAAGAACGTGCTCGATTCGACTCGGATGAAAGTGCCGTTCGGTATCGCACAGATCGGCAAGGCTTTCCGAAACGAGATCACCGCCCGGCAGTTCATCTTCCGCAAGCGTGAGTTTGAACAGATGGAGATGCAGTTCTTCGTCCATCCCGATACGGCCGCGGAGTTCTATGAGGAGTGGCGGACGAAGCGATTCCAGTATTATCTCGACCTCGGACTGAAGACGGAGAACCTCCGGTGGCACCAGCACGAGAATCTCGTGTTTTACGCGAAGGCGGCATGGGATATCGAATACAACTTTCCGTTCGGGTTCAAGGAACTCGAAGGAGTCCACAATCGGAGCGACTACGATCTGACCCAGCATTCCAAATTTTCGGGCGTCGACCTCTCGTACCGCGATCCGCAGTCGGGGGAGAAATACGTTCCGTGGATCGTCGAGACTTCCGTCGGTGTCGATCGTACGTTCCTTGCGGTCCTGACCGACGCGTATACCGAGGAAGAGGTGAAGGAGGGTGACACGCGCGTCGTGCTCAAATTCCCGAAGAAACTCGCTCCGGTCAAGGTCGCGGTGTTCCCGCTCCTTCGCAACAAGCCTGAGCTCGTGGCCGCGGCACGTGCGATTTTCGATTCGCTTAAGAGAGACTTCGCGACCGAATACGACGACAACGGAAACGTCGGCAAACGGTATCGACGGCAGGACGAGATCGGCACGCCGTATTGCGTGACCGTCGACTTCGACACCGTCGGCATGGGTGAGGACCCGTCCGAGAAGGATACCGTTACTGTCCGTGACCGCGACACGATGGAGCAGTCCCGTATTCCGGTTTCCGAGTTGCGAGAATATCTGACGGTGAACCTGAAATGACAGTTGCGATTCCGGATGTCCAAGAGTATCGGGTGATCGGCTTGTCGCGCACGAAGGGAGTGATGGATCCGGAGGCTACCGCCGATATGTAAATGGGATGATTGGGATAATCCGGATATGGTATACGCGATTCTCATCATCGGGATCATAACGAATGTCGCACTGACGTTCTTTACGGTCGTGTTCCTTTCGAGCTTCGCGGTGATGGCGGTCGGCGCCCCGTACGTTCCGTGCAGTGTGGCGAATCGGGAACGGATTCGGGTGTCTATCCGCGGACGGAAAAGAGTGCTCGAACTCGGGTCGGGGGACGGTCGGGTCATGTGCGATCTTGTGGCGGAAAACGGAATTGTTCATGGGTATGAGATCAATCCGTTCCTGGTATGGATAAGCCGGTGGCGGCTGTGGAGATTCGGATTATCCCGGAATACAGCCGTTTATCGGCGGAATTTCTGGAAATACGACTTCGGGGAATACGATGCCGTGTGCGTCTACGGGATTTCGTATATGATGGAAAGGCTGGAAAAGAAGCTGCTCGCGGAGCTTCCCGCGGGAGCGCTGGTCGTATCCGTCGGGTTTCCGTTCCCGCACTGGGAGCTGGCACGGCAATACGGCACGGTCCGGGTCTATGAGAAAGAGTGACAATGGCGGGAGGGTTGATCCGATTCGTTATTCATTATTCCTAATCCTTCGGTAACGATATGAAGTACAAGAAATTCACCTTGGGGAACGGATTGCGCGTGATACTCGCGCCGATGACGGAGACGGGGACGGTGACCGTGCTCGTCATGACGGGCGTCGGGTCGCGCTTCGAGACGCGAAAGGAGAACGGCATCGCGCACTTCCTCGAGCACATGATGTTCAAGGGGACCGAGAAGCGGCCGACGACGCTCGACATCTCGCGCGAGCTCGATTCGATCGGCGCCGATTACAACGCGTTCACGGGCAAGGAATACACCGGATACTATGCCAAGGTGGAGGCGCATCACTGGGAGACGGCGCTCGACGTGGTTTCCGACATGTTCCTCAACGCGAAGATCGACCAAGACGAGATCGAACGCGAGCGCGGGACCATCATCCAGGAGATCAACATGTACGAGGATATGCCCGCGCGCAAGGTGGGCGATGTCTGGGAAGAGAGTCTCTACGGCGATACGCCGCTCGGCTGGGATATCGCCGGACCGAAGGAAAACATCAAGTCCTTCATGCGCCGCGATTTCGTGAAATACATGGAACGTGGATATGTCGGCGGGAACGTCGTTGTTGGTATCGCGGGGAATATGGATCCGCAGGCGCTGAAGCGGGAAGTGGAGAAGCGTTTCGAGATCGTCCGTGCCGGAATCCGTCCGGAATTCAAGAAGGCGTCCGACCGCCAGTCGGTCCCGGGCGTGTTCATCCGCAAGAAGAAGACCGACCAGACGCATTTTCTTTTGGGTGTCCGCGGTTACGATATGTATCATCCGGACCGGTTCGCGCTCGGGATCCTCTCGGTGATCCTCGGCGGAGGCATGTCGAGCCGTCTTTTCATCGAGGTGCGGGAGCGCCGCGGTCTGGCGTACCGGGTCCGCACCGAGGTCGAGGTGTTCCACGACGCCGGATACCTCGCGACGCAGTGCGGCGTCGAGCATGAAAATCTCGAGAAGGCGATCGCGGTCATCCTTGACGAGTACCGGAAGATCGCGACCGAGAAAGTCGGCAAGGACGAGCTTCGCAAGGCCAAGGAATACATCAAGGGCGGACTCGCCATGGGACTCGAAGGATCCGACGAGGTGGCGGAATACCTGGTCTCGCAGGAGATCCTCCGCGGCGAGATCGTGCTGCCCAAAGACAAGGTCCGCGCGATCGAAAAGGTGACGGCGGACGACGTGCTCCGCGTCGCGCAGGATATCTTCCGTAATGACCGGCTGAACCTCGCGGTCGTCGGTCCTCAGGATGCCAAGAAGAAGGCGAAGCTCGAGAAGATGCTGGATCTGAAGATCGGGGACAGATAGCATTGAACAGATAACAGTGAACAGGGAGCAAGGAGCTGGGAACGGAAGTGAGAAGTGAGTCGGGAACGGAGATGGGGAACGAACAACTTATAACTCAAAACGGCTTTGTTGAATAATTCATGAAAAGCGCCTTATATAAGCCATTGCATAAATTTCTTGATGCTTTATCTAAGCCAAGAAACTTATTTATTCAACAACGCCACTCAAAACAGTGACGGATGGATCGGTTTATCGGCCTGTTCCCCTGCCCGAGGGGAGCTCCTGAGTCCTCGAAGGTGAGGGGTGGGAGAAGAATCGGAAAAGCCATATCCGAATTTCAGAAAGAATATGAAGCGCATATTCAATTCGATTGAAGCT
>Ga0209697_10007713_pt1 | contig 12481 bp, 10 predicted proteins | sample AliMusrvi5mmetaG_FD_184115 | JGI IMG/M metagenome (GOLD analysis project Ga0209697, IMG submission 184115) | Freshwater lake bacterial and archeal communities from Alinen Mustajarvi, Finland, to study Microbial Dark Matter (Phase II) - Alinen... | ecosystem: Environmental > Aquatic > Freshwater... | reverse complement strand
AATGTCAGCATTGAGCTCTCCTGCTTGAGGCAGCGCTCCGTCCATGCGCCCCATGATGTTCTTTCCGCCAAAATAACCTCTCAGCAGTTCTTCGTAGACTGGGTATCCCTCTTCGGCGACAAGAATAGTATCGCAGGATGCAAAGAAGCTTTCAACCTGTTTTCTCGGAAGCGGATACTGTCCGATTTGAAGAACAGGAAAGTCAAGGCCGAAGGTCTGACGAACCTCCATTGTATAGTTGAATGCAATGCCAAAAGCAATAACCCCTTTGGAGCCGGTCCCTGTGACAAGGCGGTTAAGCCAGGAGTGCTCTGAAATTTTTTCCAGTTCCTTCTGCATGCCCAGTAAAACATTGTACTGCCGTCTGGCATTCTGCGGAATCAGTACAAATCGTTCAGGGGCATAGATGGCATGGAGAGGGTTCTGCGGGCGAGCGCTTTTGGATTCTACTCCTGCACGCGAATGAGCGAGCCTTGTGGTAAGCCGGAGCAGCACCGGAAGCTTGACTGATTCGGAGAGATCGAACGCCTCTCTGGTGGCATTGTACAGATCCTGCTGGGAAGAGGGCTCAAGAGCAGGGAGCATGGCAAATTTTCCGTATACCCGGCTGTCCTGCTCGTTCTGGGACGAATGCATTGAGGGGTCATCGGCAACCGCTACCACCAGCCCACCGTTGACACCGGTAATGGCTGAGTTTATGAATGCATCAGCCGCCACATTCAGTCCGACATGCTTCATGCACACCAGACTTCGCTTACCGGCATAAGACATGCCGAGAGCCGCCTCATAGGCAGTTTTTTCGTTTGTGGACCAGGCTGATCGAACGGGCTGTTTCAGGTTCCCACTATTTTTCTGGATGTATTCGGTAATTTCGGTCGAAGGGGTTCCGGGGTAGGCATAGACGCCTGATATTCCGGCGTCAAGGGCACCAAGAGCAATCGCTTCAGCTCCCAGCAAAAGTTGTTTGTTCATGCAATAAAAAAGTTTTCCCCCAAAGATCAGCAATTATTTCTTTCGATGCCAGATAAATCAGCTTAAGCGGGTGGCGACTGGCAGCTTTTTATAAGTCCTATAGGAGCTATTCTTCAATAAAGAGTTGTTATTTCCTCAAGAGATTTGCGCTTTTTCGGCGCGGGAAGTGCATCCGGAGCCGGATATCCAAGAGGCGTGAATGCAAAAACTTCAATATTCGGTTCAAGCTGCAAAGCTTCGCGGATCATTTCCAGATCGAAAGCTGCAATCCAGCAGGTACCTAACCCTTCCCATGCTGCTGCAAGAATAAGGTGGTCCATGACAATTGTCAGATCGGTTTCAATGGAGTTGTAGTTGTCCTGACGGCGGACCCATGCGTTGTTTCGATCACCCGAAACAATCAGGATAGAGGGTGCACTTTGAATCCAGTCACGTTTATAGCAGGGGTATATTTTTTCAAGCATTTCGGGAGAGGTGACAACATGGAAGTGCCATGGCTGAAGATTATTTGCCGAAGGCGCCAATCTCCCGGCGTTGAGCACTCTGTTGAGAACCTCCTCGGGAATAGCTCTGCTTTTTTCAAAGCTGCGGATACTGCAACGTGTTGATACAAGGTCGTAAAAGTCCATAGCGCCTCCGTTGTTCATATCTTATGGATCTTGCAGAAATCTTTTGACATGGAGTGAAACATGCTGTTTGTAGCGGTCTGCATGATAAACGTCATTCCACCATTGACCATGGTTCGAACAATTTTTTTAGGGACAATCCTGAATGCGGGATAAAGAAGAAAGTGCACTTCAACTTTCATATCGAAGTGAACCTTTGTTTTTTTGTCATCTATGCGCTGAATATCCATATCTCCAGAGACTTTGCCCTCAAAAAGATATTTTTTCGGATCCGAGATTTTACGCCCGACAGGGTGGTGCGTCCAGCGAACTTTTTTGCGGATAGTATAGTTTTTGATCATCTCCTCGGTCAGATCATCGGGATCAACGCATTCGATGTGGTCAGGCAGTTCTACCTGCAGTTCTTCTGCCTGTTCGACAAAAAAGATAATATCAAAAGGGTTGTTCTGCGGATCAGTTACACGGAAATTCCATTTATAGACGTTTTCAATGTCGGTGAGTTCTACGTTATAGCAGAAAGGGTTAAATCCCAGTATTTTTTTGAGATCGGCAAGATAGGCCGCAGTCCTGTTAAAGTCTGCCGAAAATATCCACTCCCCCTTACTTACTCCTGTAGCATGCATTTCCATATAATCAGCGTTCCATAGGTTTCGGTTCATTTGAGAGCGCTGGAAAATCTTCCATGCGGGTAGTTGACCCAAAAAATATAATGAGAATCTGTGAAAACATATCCTTTCAGAGCGGTTTCTTTGGTGAAGATGGAGTGATTACTGCAGTTCCGCTTTCAGGCGTTCTGCCTGATCATGCATTTTGAGTGCTTCGATAATATCCTGGATGTCTCCCTGGAGAATCTGGGGAAGAGCATGGCTGGTAAAGCCGATGCGGTGATCAGTTACTCTTGATTGAGGGTAGTTGTAGGTTCGGATTTTGGCGCTCCGGTCACCGGTTGTTACCATCGAACGGCGCAAATCAGCTCTTTGCTGCTGCTGCTCGGCAAGCTGGATGTCATAGAGTTTTGTGCGGAGCATTTTCATTGCCCTTTCCTTGTTCTGAAGCTGGGATCGCTCTTCCTGACAGGCTGCCACAATGCCGCTCGGCATATGGGTAATTCTAACAGCGGTTTCGACCTTATTGACATTCTGCCCACCCTTTCCTCCGCTTCGGTAGGTGTCAAATCGCAGATCTTCACGGCGGATTTCAACATCAACCTCTTCAGCTTCCGGCAGAACTGCCACGCTGACCGCAGAAGTATGAATGCGACCCTGCGTTTCTGTATCGGGAACCCGCTGTACCCGGTGAACCCCGCTTTCATATTTCATGGTGCCGTAAACATCGTGACCGCTAACGCCCATAGTAATCTCGCGGAACCCGCCCGGCATGGAACTTTCATTAAAGTGGAGCACCTCGCACTTCCAACCCTGTTTCTCGGCATACCGTTGGTACATTCTTGTCAGATCAGCGGCAAAAAGTGCGGCCTCTTCTCCCCCGGTTCCCGCCCGGATTTCAATAATCACATTGCGGGAATCCGCTTCATCTTTTGGCAGCAGGAGTACTTTTAACTTCTGTTCGAGATCAGGCAGCTTTTTCTGCAGTTCACCAATTTCAGCCTGCACGAGCTCCTTCATCTCCTGATCTTTCTCGGTTTTCAGCAGATGGAGAGATTCATCGAGCTCTGTTTTAGCCTGAGCGTAATGATCATAAGCTTGTACGATCTCCTTAAGGTCGCTGTACTCCTTGTTGAGTTTTCTGAAGCGGGCTTGATCTATAGCTGCCTTGGGGTCGGCAAGCAGCTGTTCAAGATCGAGATGTTTTTCTTTTATGGAACGGAGTTTCTCAAGCATTTAATGTAGGCATCAGCCTCAGAGATTGAAAATATCATTGACAAGAATGTATGCGAACAGAGCAAGGAGCAGGGCCATGCCGACCTGCTGAATTCGCATTTTGATCTCAAAGGGAATCTCTTTGCGCATAACACCTTCAGCTGCGTTCAGCAGAAACTGTCCTCCGTCAAGTGCCGGAACCGGAAGGATATTGATGATCGCAAGAGAAATGGAGAGCATGGACAAAAAATAGAGAAAGCTGACCGGCCCTTGTTCAGCGCTCTGACTGGCAATTTTGGCAATTTTGATCGGGCCGCCAACGGATTTTCTAAAATCTTCCTGACCGGTAAAGATTTTAGCGAATCCCTGCACGGTCATAACGCTCATTTTCCAGGTCTGGCCGACTCCGCTCACCACAGCACCGCCTAAACCGAGTTTTCTTCGTTCGGTAGCAATTGTCTGTTTGAGGGAGATGCCGATTTTGCCAGCATTGCTTGGCACTACGGTGGTCACAAAAGTTTTGCCTTTAGCACGAATGTCTGCCGCTGTGATTTTAAGCCCTGGTGCAGGCTCCAGATATTGCCAGGTAATCGTGATAGGTTTTGATGCATGTGACGATATAATACCTACGACTTCAGTCCAGTCGGAAACCTGGTTTCCATCTATAGCGGTAATAAGGCCTCCGGATTTGATTCCTGCCTGCAGGGCGGGCTGCTTTGGAAGAGCTTCCTCTATGACCGGCGGTACGGTGGGCCGGATACCGAAACTGCGACTGTCGTTGATCTTCGTCATGATGTTCGATGGGGCATCAAGGGTGATGCTTTTGCCATCTCGAAGTATCGTGAAGTTAAGAGACTTGGCGGTAAAAAGTTCCGGGTCCATTGCTTCTTCCCAGCTTTTAAGCGATTTGCCATTTGCAAGTAAAAGCTTGTCTCCGGTTTTTATGCCCATTGTTGCAAATACCGATCCTTTTTCAACAAAAGCCGGATTGTTGAGGCTGGTCCGGGGTTCACCAAGAACAAGCGTGATGCCGATAAAGATCACAGCGGCCAGAATCAGGTTCATCGTCACCCCTCCTGCAAGAACGATGAGGCGCTGCCAGACAGGTTTTGCCCTGAACTCCCAGGGCTGAAGCTCCGAAGCCTGATAATCGGTGTCGAGGCTTTCATCAACCATGCCGGCAATCTTCACATAACCGCCAAGAGGAAAAACGCCCAGTCCATATTCGGTTTCACCGATCTGCTTCTTCCACAATCTCAGATTATAGAAGTCAAAACCGATATAAAACTTGTCAACTCTCATGCCGAAGAGTTTCGCAGTCAGAAAATGGCCAAGCTCATGCGCAGTGACAAGGATAAAGATGGCAACAATGAAAAAAAATGTCGAGCTAAGAAAATCCATAACAATCCTTCGTTTCAGAAAAAAAGCGGTACAGTCGTTGTAACGGTCTGTTTGCTTCTTTTATTTGTTTATGCAATAAATTTTTGAGCGGTTTCACGAGCCCATCTGTCAGCCTGAAGATATTCATCAAGTTCAACTGGTGTATATGCCTGATGAGCCTGCATGGTTTTATCGACCGTTGCGGCAATGTCGGTAAATCCAATTTTTTTATCAAGAAAAGCAGCCACAGCAATCTCGTTTGCCGCGTTAAGGACTGCCGGATAGGTTCTGCCTGCCTTCAAAGCGTCAAATGCCAGGCCGAGAGCGGGAAAGCGTGCCATATCAGGCTCTTCGAAAGTCAGCGTTCCAGTCTTGACAAGGTCAAGTTTCTGAATACCGCTTACACATCTTTCAGGATAAGATAGTGCATAGGCGATCGGCGCCCGCATATCGGGAGAACCAAGCTGCGCTATGACGCATCCATCAATATATTCAACCATAGAGTGAATGATGCTCTGGGGATGCACAACAACGGCGATTTTTTCAGCAGGCATGTTAAAAAGCCAGTGAGCCTCAATGACCTCAAGCCCCTTGTTCATCATTGTTGCCGAATCAATGGTGATTTTTGCACCCATTGACCATTGCGGGTGTTTAAGCGCCTGCTCAAGCCTGACATTTTTGAGCTCTTCTGCCGATGTATTACGGAAAGGTCCTCCCGAAGCCGTAAGAATAATTCGTTCAACATCCTCTTTCCGGTGGCCTTCGAGTGACTGAAATATTGCTGAGTGCTCGCTGTCAACAGGAAGCAGGCGGACATTATATTGTTTTACCAGATCGGAAACCAGTTGACCGGCGACAACAAGGGTTTCCTTGTTAGCCAGGGCAATATGCTTTCCCGCCTTTATAGCGTTTACTGTCGGCACAAGGCCCGCAGCGCCCACAATAGCCGATACCACCATATCTGATCCATCCGCAGCGGCGATGGCAGAAGCTCCTTCGACACCGTAAAAAATTTCCGGTTTGTACTCTTCAAGCAGCGCCTCAAGCTTTTTTGCCGACTCTGCATCCTTGACTGAAACTGCATCAGGCATGAACTCCTTGATCTGGGCAGCAAGCGCTTTAACATCCTGTCCTGCAGCAAGGCAGGAAACACTGAATTTTTCCGGGTGCTGCCTGACAACATCAAGGGTACTGAGCCCGATTGAGCCGGTAGAGCCGAGGATGGTTAGTGATCTCATAATGAGTAAAAAAATTATCGGGCCAGGTAAATTATCGGCCTGAATTTATGCTTTTTAGTGAAGGCTTACAAATAACCGGTAATGACTCTCTTTATGGACGGGTTTTTTCTTTTTTGTAATCCTCTGAAATTATATTATAATTGTGGCCTTGTAATGGGTTCCTAGCTCAGCTGGTTAGAGCGACTGGTTTACACCCAGTAGGTCGGGGGTTCGAATCCCTCGGGACCCACTTCCCATTCCAAAGTATAATAAAAGGCAGGGTTCACCTGCCTTTTATGTTTTCCGCACCTTGTGCGTTTTATTCCATTTCCCGTCAGGTTCCCGGAATATTTCTTTCCACTCTCAGTCTTGCAACAGCATCTTCAAGCTCAGCCTGCTCCTTTTCGGTGAGCTGGTCTGTACTTACGGAGCTATTGCCGTCACTTTCGTCTAAGCTCTCGTCTTCAATATGGACAGGAAAGAGACTTGCCGGCCGTTTCCCGAGAATTTCCTCGATCTGGGCGTATTGAAGCATCTCCTTCAGCAGCAGTTCATTAGCAAGCTGTTCAAGCTTATCACGGTGCAGCGCCAATAAGTTCATGACATTAAGGCGCGATGCCTCTACAATAGCCATTACCTCCCTGTCGATAAGACGCGCAGTTTCCTCTCCGTACTTTTTGTCAATACCCGGACTTCCGTAATAGGGGTTATTGCTTTCAAAGAACGAAAGGTTGCCAAGTTTTTCGCTCATACCGTAAACCATAACCATGTTGTAAGCGATGCTTGTCACTTTTTCAAGGTCATTCTGTGCTCCGGTCGAGATTTCGTTAAAAATAATCTCTTCTGCTATGCGCCCGCCGAGAAGACCGCAAATGCGGGCAAGTAGCTCGCTTTTCGTCATCAGATAGCGATCCTCAAGCGGAATGTTCATGGTATAGCCGAGTGCACTCATTCCTCTTGGAACAATGGATATTTTCTGCACAGGATCGTTCTCCGCCATCATCCAGCTGATAATTGCATGACCTGCTTCGTGATAGGCAACAATCTGCTTCTCTCGCGGATTGATAACCTTGTTCTTTTTTTCAAGTCCGGCTACAACGCGCTCAATGGCATCCTCAAAGTCTTTCATCTCAATGGCCAGCTTGTTGCGTCGCGATGCCAGCAAGGCAGCTTCGTTGGCGGCATTGGCAATTTCCGCACCTGCAAATCCGGGTGTCTGCGATGCAAGGGCTTTCAGGTTAACGTCCTTTGAGAGCGAGAGCTCCTTGGTGTGGACTTTGAATATATCAATACGTCCTTTGAGGTCAGGTTTGTCGACCATGATCTGTCGATCAAAACGGCCAGGTCTCAGAAGTGCTGAATCAAGTACATCCGGGCGGTTGGTGGCGGCTATCAAAATGACACCCTTGTCGGTTGCAAATCCGTCCATTTCAACGAGCAGCTGGTTCAGTGTGTTTTCGCGCTCGTCATTAGCACCCATCATGGCCCCTTTTCCTCTACTGCGACCTACAGCGTCAATTTCATCGATAAAGATTATGCAGGGAGCTTTTTCCTTGGCCTGCTTGAACAGGTCGCGAACTCTTGCAGCGCCGACGCCGACAAACATTTCCACAAAGTCAGATCCGCTGATGCTGAAAAACGGCACATCAGCCTCACCAGCTACAGCTTTTGCCAGAAGGGTTTTTCCAGTACCCGGAGGCCCTACAAGAAGGACTCCCTTTGGCAGTTTGCCGCCGAGTGTCGTGTACTTTTTAGGATCCTTGAGGAAGTCGACTACTTCCATGACCTCAGCTTTTGCCTCATCAAGTCCGGCTACATCCTTGAAGGTGATGCGGGTGTGTTCGTCAAGGTTTTCATAAAGTGCGGCCTTGTTTTTGCTGATATTCATGAACTGTGACCCCGGCCCGCCCATACGACGGAAAACAAAAAAGTATATACCGATCAGAAGACCAAAAGGCAGGATCCATTGCAGCAGTTCGCTAATCCAGGTGCTGCTTGGAACTCCCTGGTATCTGATGCCTTTGCTTTCAAGAAGTTCTGTCAGCCCCTCATCCCGCACAGCATTGACATAAATCTCGTCCTGCTTTGATGAAGACTGAGGAAGAAACAGGCCCGGGCCTTCTTTCTGAGGTTCCTTTGTTGCTATACCGGTATTCATGCCTGGCTTCAGCTTCAAATAGATCCTCTCCTGAGCTATTTTTACTGATTCTATCTTGTTTTCTGCAATCAGCTTGCGGAATGTGCTGTAGGGAATTTCCTGTGTTGAGCCTGACCAGAAAAAGGCAAGCTGCACTCCTATGAGAAGAACAATGACGACCACATAATACATTATCGAGAATTTCGGACGCGGTACGTTGTTTTCCGGTAGATTTTTATAGGGATTTGAAGGTTTATTCAGTTTTTTTGCCATCAATCATCAATCAGGGTTATAATAAAGCGACTTAGGTCAGTGTTCGCCGTTCGCGGATTCACGACATCCAATTTACGGGATTCTTCCATTTAAAGAAGCATCTCATGAGAAAACATATTATATATTACGAACATCTAAACTGTATTCCTGCAGTTATAAGTTGCATTTATGGTTACGGGTTTTTGTTTGGCTGACTTTTTTGCTTTATACTTCACAATTTCATGAGGTATAAAGCTTTTTTTTCAAACTTCAGAGAGTCAGGGTATCGGTATGAGCTTAGTTCGGGATAAGATAAATTGTAGAATCTCAGCATTAAAATCTCTCCTGTGTGTCGGTCTTGACAGCGACCCTGAAAAAATACCGCAGTTTTTTTTTGAATATGAAAATCCTGTTCTTGAGTTTAACAGCTCAGTGATCAGGGCAACAAGTGATGTAGCCGTAGCCTACAAGCTGAATACCGCTTTTTACGAAGCCAGAGGTATTGCCGGATTGCAGGATATGGAAAAAACACTTCTTCAAATTCCCGACACAGTCATGACGATTGCCGATGCCAAGCGGGCTGATATCGGCAACACAAGCAGGATGTACGCGCAGGCTTTTTTTGAGCACTGGGCATTTGATGCCATTACCGTTGCCCCATACATGGGATTTGACTCCCTCGAACCATTTTTTGCTTATTCGGATAAGCTGGTATTTGTTCTTGGCCTGACATCCAATAAAGGTTCTGAAGATTTTGAAGAGCAGCAGATGCAGAATGGCCAGCCGCTCTATCGCAATGTGATTGAACGTGTTGCGTCATGGAGCAGGAACGGAAACGGCGGCGTTGTGGTTGGTGCAACGAAAAGTACCTTGCTTGAAGATATTCGTCGTGAAGTTCCCGGACTTTTTCTGCTGATTCCAGGTGTCGGCGCACAGGGCGGCTCGCTTGAAGATGCTGTAAATTTTGGAGTTGACTCTAACCGCCAGAGTGCTGTTATCAATGTCAGCAGAAGTTTAATTTATCCCTCCGGCTCTTTTTCCGGTAGAGACGATTTTGAACAGGCGGTTGCAAGAGAAGCCGCAATAATTCATGCAGAAATGACGCGTGTTTTATAACTGATTCTGCTTTGTACACTAAATCATATCTCAACTTCACAGGCTTTCCGGTGAGGTTTTTAATGACTCTAAAATTAATAAGGTTATGTGTGGAATAGTTGGATATATAGGATGGCGCGAAGCTGTTCCGCTGCTTCTGAAAGGGTTGAAGCGGCTTGAATACAGAGGGTATGATTCAGCAGGGGTCGCCTTATTGAATGACGGTCTCCTGGTTATGAAGCAGAAAGGCAGCGTCAGTGGTCTTGAGGTTGCGACCGAGGGTCTGAGTAAGGAAATGAAGGCTGCGACTGTCGGCATTGGACATACCCGGTGGGCTACCCATGGCGAGCCAAGCGATATCAATGCTCATCCGCACCAGAACAGTGTCGGCGATATTGCTGTTATTCATAACGGGATTATTGAAAACTATTCAGCGCTGAAACAGGAGCTGGTCTCTCAGGGCTATATTTTTTCAAGCGATACCGATTCAGAGGTGCTGGTTCACCTTATCGACAGGATATGGAAAAGTGATGCCTCACTGGACCTTGAATCGGCTACCCGTAACGCTCTTCGCCATGTCGATGGCGCATACGGTATTTGTGTGATCTCTTCGAGGGAGCCCGACAAGATTGTTGTTGCAAGGAAAGGAAGCCCGCTTGTGATCGGTATCGGTACCGGGGAGTATTTCGTTGCATCCGATGCTGCTCCGATTGTTGAGCATACCAATAAAGTGGTTTATCTCTCTGATGGTGAGATGGCTGTGGTGAAAAAGGATGGCTACGTTGTCAAAACGATTGAGAATGTTCAACAGGAAAAAATTATAACCGAACTTGATTTTTCCCTGGAAAAAATAGAGAAAGGTGGCTTTGAGCATTTCATGCTCAAAGAGATTTTTGAACAGCCAGCCGTTATGCACGATGTAATGAGGGGTCGGGTGCGACTTGATGAGGGTCGGATCTGTCTTGGCGGAATCGAGGATTATCTCGACCGCCTGAAGCATGCAAAGCGTATAGTCATTTGTGCCTGTGGTACAAGCTGGCATGCCGCCTTGATTGGTGAATATCTTATTGAAGAGTTTGCCCGTATTCCGGTAGAGGTTGATTATGCCTCAGAGTTCAGGTATCGCAATCCCATTGTCGGTGTTGATGATGTGGTCATTCTTATTTCCCAGTCGGGTGAAACTGCCGATACACTTGCCGCCCTCCGCACAGCAAAGGAAAAAGGGGCCCTTGTGATGGGAATCTGTAACGTTGTCGGTTCGACTATCGCACGTGAAACTTTGTGCGGCATGTACACTCATGCCGGGCCAGAGGTAGGCGTAGCCTCGACCAAAGCTTTTACAGCACAGGTGATCATGCTCTACATGCTTGCTCTGGCGCTCAGCAAAGGACGGACTCTCTCGCATGACGAGATTACCCTGAATCTCAGGGAGCTTTCACGTCTTCCTGAAAAAGCATCACGAATTCTTGAGCTCGACAGTCAGATTAAGGATATTGCAGAGCGCTTCAAGGGCGCAAACAATGCCCTTTATCTCGGCAGGGGTTACAACTTCCCTGTCGCGCTTGAAGGAGCACTGAAACTCAAGGAGATCTCTTATATCCACGCAGAAGGTTATCCTGCAGCCGAAATGAAGCACGGTCCGATTGCCTTGATTGACAAGGATATGCCGGTTGTTTTTATCGCTACCCGCGACAGCACTTATGCAAAAATTCTCAGTAATATTGAGGAAGTTCGCAGCCGTAAAGGCCGGGTTATCGCGATTGCCAATGAAGGAGACCAGGAAGTAAGCCGTCTTGCCGAACATGTCATCTATATTCCTCAAGCTTCAGGGCCGATTACGCCGCTGTTAACGGTCATTCCCCTGCAGCTTCTTGCCTATCATATTGCCACACTTCGCGGATGCAATGTCGACAGACCAAGAAATTTAGCAAAATCGGTCACGGTGGAGTAATCTCGTTAGGGGGTAGCACAGAGGGGTTTTTAGTCCGTTTTCAGCTTGTTCTAAGGACTCAAGGGTTGATGATTGGGTCGTATTCAGCTTATCAAACCGAGCTGTCAAATCGAATCATCCACTTAAGGGACTCAGAGGGACTTACATACGGGTCAATAGCCGATTTACTGATCAAGGAGGGGTACAGATCACCCCGTGGGTTTGATCTCGGTCCAGAGAGTGTATTTTCAATCTATAAAAAGCGAAAAATAAGGGAAAACAGGCTAAATGGAGAAGTTGTAAAAGAGCTTCTCCAGATCACCGTTAAACGGTTAGGACAATAACTACGGTCTTACTTCCTTGACTCTGGGAAATATGAAACTCTTTCAAGTTCGATTTCTTGATTAGATCTAGGATTCTCTCCTTGGTGTATTTGACTCCCGACTTCTCCACCTGTCTGGCTATTTGATCGGACATTCTTTTTCCCCTCTTTTTCTTTTCGTTTTCTCTCGTGGTGTACCCACTCTATAAAGCCCATCATCAGTAAAGATCCTTTCGTACTTTAGTGAAGCCTTCTGGATTGTTGAAATGCTCGTTATAAAAGCGTTTCAAAGCGTATCGAATGATTTCGCTTCGGTTGTAACCCAGTCGATCACATAACGAATCGAACTTCACAACGAAGTCGTTAGTAGTTCTGATCCCTAAAATTTGATTCCTAATTAAGACCTTTGACAAAGCGTCTCCTTGTGTTTTTGAAGGTATTTCTATTTAGGAGATTTTTAACGAAGGTAGTTCCTGAGGATAAATAGATCAAAGGGGAACACATGAATAATCAATTACTAGCTCGTGGAAAAATGTTTGGATTGGCTTTCAAGACAATATCGAGGGCTGATTTCATTGAACTAATGAAAAGTGGACGATCAGGTGAGCACACCGGAGTATAGTGTACCACCTCTACCGGAGAATAGTGTGCCAGCGATTCCGGAGCAATATGTACCACCCGTACCGGAGTAAAGTGTACCAGGTATTCCGGGTGAAAGTGTACCACCCCA
>Ga0209697_10007707_pt1 | contig 12485 bp, 8 predicted proteins | sample AliMusrvi5mmetaG_FD_184115 | JGI IMG/M metagenome (GOLD analysis project Ga0209697, IMG submission 184115) | Freshwater lake bacterial and archeal communities from Alinen Mustajarvi, Finland, to study Microbial Dark Matter (Phase II) - Alinen... | ecosystem: Environmental > Aquatic > Freshwater... | reverse complement strand
GGGGTCAGGGGTCAGGGGTCAGCCCAGTCGGACCGATCCGACTGGGCTGACTGTTCTTAATAGCCGATATTTTTTATCGCCCGCCGCTTTTCATTTCCGTCCGTTGGGCATCGGTCAATACCTGGTCGACAATACTCTGGTAGAGCTTGCCAACCACTTCGTTACCACGCCCTCCGGTGGGAGGAGCATCGGCATTATCCTTCACCGTCTGCTCGCACATCGTCTTGATTTTCCCTACCTGCTCATCCGTCAATTTCGCTTTGGCGAGTCGACCGACGATCTCTTTTTGCAGTTTATACGCTTTCCAGGACTGCTGTTGCTCCGGAGTCAGCACGGCCTTCACGGCTGCGTTCAGATCCGTCTCCAACTTTTCCCGTTGTGCCCTGATCGCATTCAGGGTGTTCTGCGCCTCTTTGATCTGCTGCTCGAGTTGATGGGCTTTCTCACCGTTCTCCTGCTCCCACTTGCCCTGTCCCGCGGCATACGCGGTTGCGGCATCCTTGAGTTTGGCGTCCTGATCGACGTTGAGCACCAGCACTTTCACCATCGTGGGATACTCTTTTTCCTGGTAGATCTTCAATCCGGCCAATCGTTGCTGTTGTTCCGACGTCAACACGTCCATCACCGCTTTGCGCAAGGACGCTTCCAGCTTGCTTCGCTCTTCCTTCAGCGGCCGCAGTTGCTCCTGGAGTTTGGGTTTTGCGTCCTTATCCGCCGTCCGTAAATCCTGTTCCAATTTGCCCATCTGTTCGCGATGCTGCTGGTCCCACGCGGCCAGTCCATCCTGCAGCGCCTTCACTTTGTCGTTGAAGGTGGTCTGTTGTTCCACACTCAGATTCAGTGACGCCACCATCGCGGCATACTGCTTTTGCATCCCATCGTTCGCCTTGTTTTCGCGTTGCGCGCACACCGGCATGCCCGCCAGGCAGAGCAGCAGGCATCCCACCACTCCAATACGAATACCGTTCATCTTCTTCTCCTTTAGCTGAAATACTGTGGTGATGACAACTCTGGAGCGCGAGCACCTTCGCAAGGGTGCTTGCGATCGATGGGTTGCCATGCACACATCTTATTGGTGTAGATACGCTGTGGTCACCCCAAATCCCTGCTTCCTGCCCGGTATGGCGTTCAGACAAATAACGAAACACCGGCAGGCAACTGCTGTTGCCTGCCGGTGTAATCTGCTCTGCGCTTCGCGGTAATCTCCGGTCCGATCAAGTACCGGGAACTGGAGTCGCCCAGATTTGCATCTGCGCAGTGTCCGCGTAGCCGCTGGGTTGGGTGGCGGTGACGGCGATATCCGTATACGCTTTGAGACTCGTTACGTTCCACGACGCCCATTGCCAATCCGCCGTGGGGAACCCCGTCGTATACGTCGCCACGGTATCCCACCCGGTATTACCCGACGCACTGGTCAGACGCCCATAGACAATCACCTTGGCAGCCACCCAGCGGGTCAGCGTAGTATCTGGTTGCAAGTTACGTGACATCAGACAGATTTTAGTCGGCACCGCTTTCGGGCTCAACGCTTTAAATCCCAACACTTGTCCCGGCAAATTGATCCAGTTGTTGGCGTTCTGCCAGGCCATATTCACCACGGTGCCGCCATCCGCGGCGCCGCCACCCGTCGCAGCGAAATTCCACCAGACCGCATTGTTATAGGATGAGGCGACATAGGTCGTTCCATTCAAGGTCGGGGTAATCTGTGCTCCGGTGGGATCGGCAACCACACCGAGCGGCACGGCACATAAGGCGGCGGTAATTGGCTGTTTCAACGCTGCCGTGGTTTGCTGCACCGCCAGCGAGGTCACCGAGCCATCCACGCGCAAGGCATTAAAACTGCCGTTATGGCGCGGGTCGATGGTGTTATCCACCGACACCGACATCTTTTGATCGACGAAGGTATAGTCGCCGGTCATCGCCGGCTTTGCCAGATCGACCAGCATGAGCGTAACGGAGGGACGGGTGATTTTCGCCACCGGCTGCCCGTATAATTGCCCATTATAGCCGTATTTCGGTGCGGTAGCCGTACCGACGGCACCGTTTAACGACGGGCAGTCGAATAGCTTGGGAATGGTATATTTCCCCAGCGCTTCAGCCCAGGTGCCGACAATGGCCGAACTGCCGCTGCTAACCGGCGCCGGCGGCATCTGTTCGCTGCTGTCCTGGGTGTATAACTGGATCGCCACCGCTAGCTGGCGCATGTTGTTCAGGCAGGTGGTCTGCCGTGCCTTTTCCCGCGCTTTCGCAAAAACCGGGAAGAGGATTGCCGCCAACACCGCAATAATGGCAATGACGACGAGTAATTCGATTAACGTAAATCCCTTCCGCAGGGAGGATGTATTCATCGGCGCATTCTCCTTCATAGTGTACAATTCCAGACCACACGCGAAATTCCCGCTTACGGGATATTATATTTTTTCTTCAGATACAGAATGGCGGCCATTTTATCATCCGCCGACATGGAAGTATTCCAGGCAACCAGTTCCGCCATATCGCACGTGAGCCACTGCCCGCCGCCAAAAGTGCAGATATAACTGGTCTTCATGTTCATGTCGGACGGATTGGTGGTCGGCCAGGTATTTACTTTTCCCCCGTCGAAACAAGCCCAGTCGGGATAGACTCCGGTGGGTTGCGTATCGGCGCCGCCGGCGGCCAGGACGTGCGGTTTGGTATCCATGGTGCCGAAATTGTCTTGCTCTCCGATGCCATAACGGGTGAAACAGACATTACCGTAGTAGGCGACGATGCCGCACTGCCCACCTTCCGTGACCACACGTCCCCAACTATCCCAGCACGTGCTCGTAGTGTAAGTGGGGAGTTGCAGCACCACGGCCACCATGGTGGCATAAAAGGGCGTCGCGACTCCACTGCTGTTTTGGATGACGTAACCATTACCTGTACTCGCGTGGTAGGAGGTGGAGAAATGGAGTGCTGGCAATCCGTTGATGACATTGGGATGCCAGGCCGGCGCGGTATCGGCACCCGAGGCAGCCGCTTTATCCGGTGCTCCGCCTTTGCTGTTCCAGACGCTGATCAGTGAACCGTCCGCCGTCGAGATCGAATCCGCCGCCAGCCAGATAATCGGATTGGCCGGCATGTAGGTCAGGTATCCCTGCCCACTCCCACTGACGAAGGCATGCCCGTCGAGCGTGGAAGCAATGTATTTGCCGGCATGCCGGAAGGACATATCGACCGGGGTGGCAATAATATTGGCCGGCTGACCGGAAGTAGTTGTCAGGTTATAGTCCGCGGTCAGCAAGGTCGTGGTAGGGTCCTTGAAGTCACCAACCGCCACATTGCAGGTAGCAGTATTATAGCCATAGGTATTGCCGGCGGTGGTCACTTCACTGGGACAGGACAGCACATTGCGATCGATCGGCAGCAGGTTCCAGATGTTTCCCCCCGGAAGCATTTCATCATTATCCTGCGCATACATGTGGATATACAGCACGATTTGTCGTTGATTGTTCAAACAAGTCGTTTGGCGCGCTTTCTCACGCGCTTGCGCGAAGACCGGAAACAGAATTGCTGCCAACACCGCAATGATGGCAATGACTACCAATAACTCGATAAGGGTAAATCCCCGAGCCATACGATGACGATTCATCGACACTCTCCTTTCACAAAAAATACGCCCACTCGGCAACGGTCAACACCGGCAATCCAAGCTGATATTCTATTACGTAATAGTAAGCTCATTATAGCAAACGCTCGACATTCTGTCAATAGCGACCGCGGGTCGATAATTCCCTGCGGGGAGACCTTCGGCGTGATCTGCATGCTTTTTCAGACATCGTGTTTTCCCTTCATCCCAGGCATATTTTGAGGGTGTCACTGGCTAAATATGGGAGGTAAAAGCAGTGCTGCGGCACCGCACTCCATAGGGGGCATATGCCTATGGCAACTATAGCATAGATATTATACGATCAGAAACGGTAACCGTTTAGGCATCTCTGGCGCGCGAGCGTCCTCGCGAGCACTCCGGTGGTTGAGTAGGCCACGGATGGTCGTATCGAAACCACCGGAGTGCTCGCGAGGACGCTCGCGCGCCAGAGATGCCTGAACGGGTAGCAAAAATCGATTATCCACTCGGGGGATGCTGTTGGTAAGCGGTGAAAAGATCAGGGGGGCACGACGGGCGCCGGCTTCCAAACAGTGCCAGTGGGTCATTTGTCACAAACTACCGCATTACCCGAAAGGCAATGCGATATCAGCCCAGGGCAACGCCTTGACCTTTATTTACATTTCAACAAAATGTCCCGAAGAACAGTCAGCCGCTAACCACGGGTGCCGCAAAGCGGAACTCGTGGAACGGTGTCCGATGCTAGCTTCCAGTCCCGAAGAACAACCGCCAGGTAGCCACCACCGCTATCGAGTTGAAAAAAAGTCACCGGATAACCAGCATGGCAATCCATGTAATCCACGTAATCCCTGTTCCAACCAGTGCCAATCACACAACTCCAACAAATCGCCAGCGACAACACACCGGCAACAGCCTGCTCACCAGTGCCGAAACGGACACCAGCATGGCAATCCGTGTAATCCACGTAATCCCTGTTCCAACAAGTGCTACTCACACAAATCCTGTATATCGCAAGTAACCCATGATTACCGGAGACTGAACGGAATCCCCAATATGATACCCCAACCATCCTACGGATTCCGTTGAGTTACCCCCAGCAGCCCATTCCCCTCGGCAAACTCAACTTGACGAACCAAGAAGGCGCACGGTTATCATCCTGACGAGTCCCTGCTCCGGATCAATCATCAAGTCCATCCTTCCATCCTTTCCATCAAGGTTCAGACAAACCATCGGCCACCACTCCGCTGCGTAATTCACTGCCAACAGGCTAATAGTCCGTCAATCTGAAACTGCAAACCCCATGGAATTAAGCAAGCGTCGCCTACCGTCAAAGCGCGCTTCAGCGTGCTTGTCCCAACTTGCCACGTCCTTCAGGGCGTGGCCAGTGTTGATCCCGGCAAATAGTACTAATCGTATTTAGCGGAGAAACGGCGTGCGGGGGACGGACGCGGGCTGCCTGCTTGGGTCAGGCTTTTTTCGGTCCTTTTCGCGGCATGGTTGAACCGCGCACGATGAGTTCGGTAGGCAGCAAGCGATGTTCGATTTCCCGTTGCTCGCCGGTGAGTTGCCCTACCAGTAATTGCGCCGCTTCTTCACCACAGCGCCGCAACGGCACGCGCACGGTGGTGAGTTGATTCCGTCCGGCGCTGTCCGTCATGGGATAGGTATCGTCAAAGCCGGTGATGCTGATCTCGCACGGCAGCTGCCATCCTGCCTGTTCCAGTATGCGCCAGGCATTGATCGCGCTGGGATCATTCCAGGCCACGATCGCCGTCACCGCCGGGTGCGCGCGCAGATAGTCGGGCAGCGAATACAATAGCCCCGCCCCCGGCGCGGAAATCTTCTGCAGCGGTGGCAGATGGTCCATGCGATATTGCGGATCGATCCATCCCCATCCGAACTCCAGCACGTGCAACGCGCGCTCCGGCGCTACCCCTTGCTCGGACAACGCGTGCAGCACCCCTTCCAACCGTAACGTCCAGAGGTGGCCGGTATTAATCGGTTTGAAGAGCACCATCTCGCGATGCCCGAGTTCCAGCAGATGCTGGACCGCCTGATAACTGCCCAGGGCATAATCCGGTGTCGCGGACGAACTGGTGGGCACCGTGTCGAGATAGGTGACGATGGGACGCCCGCGGAAGCCGGGAATCGCATCGAGTTGATCGCGCAGCGATAACATCCTTTCCGCCATATAGCCGACCAGCACCCCATCGACATATCCGCGTGCCAGACTTGGCGAATAGCGCGCCAGCTCGGTTTCTTCCGCGGCCACCTGCACGGTCAGCAAGTCGAACCGCTCGCGTGCCAACGCTTCCGAAATGCCGATAAACGGTTCGGCCAGGTAGGGGTTCGTGATGAAGTGCGGCATGATGAGGATGGCGACCACCCGATTGAGCAGCGCATGCCCGTAGCGCTGCTTTTGCATCATCCGCGCGGCGTGATGGCGCTCCACGTCGTACCCCATCTCCGCGGCGGCGGCGAGAATCTTCCGTGCTGTCTCCGGGCTCACCTGCGGGTCATTGCGCAAGGCAAACGACACCGCGGTCTGATGCACCCCCAACCGCTTCGCGATATCGCGCTGGGTCACCGGAGCGACTGGCGCATTTTCTTCAGGTGAATGTTTCGGCATATTTCTCACTTGTCAACAGCATATACTTTTACCAACTCGTGGGTCAATTGTCATACACAACGGTTTCAGGTGTCAGCCAGGTCGGACAGACTGCTCGGGCCGCTTAGCCTGGCAAATGACCCTGGATCAATCCGTGCCGCGGCAGGGACAGTTCCCTTATATTTCCGCACAGGAACCTCCGCCCTATTTCCCCACCGTCACCAATACCGTGCTTCCGGCAGGCACATTCACTTTGACGTGGATCGGTTTGTGGTCGGTGATAGCCTTCGGACTGGTCAGCGTGGCGGTGATCGGTTTGTCGGTCGGATTATTCACTTCGATCACCGTGCCGTCTTTCGTCCACGGCGCGGCGAAGGTCAGGTTCAACTGGTCATTCGTCGCCATCAGCAGGTTGCCGAAGTAAAAATCGGTATCCTTGGCGACATTCATCTTGCCCAGCGCAACGCCTTCAAAAATGCCGAAGTTGGTGATCCCACCGTCGGCACGCCACAGGCCGACGGGCCAGCGTGGGTTGGCGCTGCTCAAATACAGCGGTAGTTCCGGTGTGCCCGAGGGTGACCAGTTGGGCATCGCCGCGCCGGTCAAATGGCCGGCGACACCGTTTTGCACAGCCTGCAACTCGACGGCCATCGCAATGCGCGTGAGTTTCCCTTGTTTGAGCTTGATAGTATACGGCGTGGGACCGTCGAAGCCCATGGATTTACGAATAACCTCCAGCGCTTTCGCATCCACACAGACGAACGAGCCCGCATAGGTGGTACCGGCCTTCGCCGTCTTGCCGTCACCGGGACCGGCAAACCCGATCACACCGGTGCCCGAGACACGCAGCGGGTTCAACGCCACGATGTCCCCCACCCCGCCACCTACGGGTAGATCAAGATACCCGTGCTCCGGCACCGTGCCTTCCATGCGCGCTCCTGTCTTGGCGTCGTTGTATAGATACGGGGCTTTCGCCTGCGTTCTCCCGATCACCGGCCAGGTATCGCCGTGCGCGACCAAATCCTGTTTGAGGGTGACTGACACCACCGGCTGAATATACGCCGGCGACCAGCGACCCGACTCGAGATAACGATGGAAGATGAAACGGATATTGCCGCTGAACGCCGCACAGGGCAGCGCGTTGAAGACCGGATTGCTATCCGACCCGGGGTCCGCGGCGCCGGGCACCAGCGTCATGTCCGTTTGATAGTCGGTAATCGTGTAGCCGGGTCCGCAATAGGGCAGTTGCAGCTTGGGACACAGCGGCGCGGGTAGCTGGGCGCCCGGCACATCGAGCGTGGCCATGGACGGCACCACGCGCATGCGGCCGGTATAACTGAGCAAGGTGTAATGAATATTGCCGAACCAGTTCTGCCGGTCGCCGCAACGGACGAATGCCTGCCCGGGCAGTGTGCGGATGGGTGACAGGCAAGCCATACCCCCGGCGGCATCGCGCAGTTCGACGAAGAACCACTGCTGCGCCCCCAGATTGCCGTGCCAGTTCACATCGATGGCGCCGGCATTCGGCATCATCCGTCGATATTCACCCCGCTGATCGCACACACGCACCTGCGTGATCGGGCTGGCGTCATGCGCGCGCAGATCGATCTTCCAGGTGGGCGATTGCCAGTTGTCCATCGTGCAACTATCTACCAGCGGACCGCTGCTGAGGTAAAACCGCATCGGGTTGCCGCCGAAACTTTCCGCCCCTTGCTTGAAATAAAAGGCGGTATGCGCCGGAGTATCGCTGTTGACCAGCGATTGCAGGCCGGTAGAGGCCGCCATTGGCAGTTCTTCCGGCGCATAGACTTCATGCACCGCCACCGGGATGGGCATGGACGCATTAAACAGGTGCCATTGATAGGCGGACATGCCGTCATCCACCTGTTTTCCATCACGATAGGTCGCCACCGCAACCCCCGGACAATGGCTGTATAAATCCGCCGGCAACGCGCCGTGCTCACGCACTTGCGCCAGTCGTTGCGGGTGGGCGGCAATGGGCAGCACATCGCCCATCGCGAGCAGCATATGCCCGCTCCAGTAGAGTTTTTTGCCATCCGGGGAGAGGATGTGCGGGCGAAGGGGTTGCCGCAGACCGACAATCAGGAAGCGGTTCCCCAACAGGTCTTCGATATCGATGCCCGGCAGCAAGGCGACCTGCGCGTCGGAATTTTGCTCGCATTCGGCAACAAAGTGCTTCCATTGCGCCGGGTCACATTTCTCGAAAGTCTCGGTGAAGCACACCACAGCGTAGCCGGCTTTCTTCGCCGCGGCGGCATACGCGGCCACTGAACCTTTGCCGTCGCTGTAACCACTGTGCGCGCCCACCAGCACCTTCATCGGACGGATGGGACCGGTCACCATCGGATCCTGCTCCGCCCACACCGCGCTCACATTGTCGATCACGTCCGTTTTGATCGGCGGGAGCTTGCGTCCCGTCTCCACCGTATAGCCGCCCATCCCGTTTTTTAGCGCCGGTTCGGCCAGCCAGCGGTACAGGTTGCTCATCAGCAGGCCGAGATCGCTGCGGGTGTGCCCGTCGCCGGTCTCCAGCAGCAGGCCATTGGTCGGGCCGTATAAATCTTCCGCGAAATTCTTTTTCTGGCTATAGGGAAAATAGAACAGGTGGAAATGCGAAATACCGATCACCGCGACACGGCCTTTGCCGAAATCACGCGCCGCAGCCAGCGCCGGCTCATCGAGTCCTGCCGCCGGCGTCCACACCTGATCGGGGGAGTAAATGGTGCCGCGAATCCACGCACTCACACTGCCGGGCATCCCCTGTGCTAATATGGTCCACGCCTTGTCTTTCGGAAATAGCGGCAGCGTGGTGTAATTATCGTCCCAGCGCATCACGTGAGTCGGATAATAGATGCGCTTCACGCCGGTGGTCGCCGGGTGCGGGGTAATGCGCTCCGTCCAGGCATAATTCAGCGGAATCACGTTCAGCACTTTATCGGCCACGAAACTATGCGTCTGGTCACGCACCTGGGCACATTCGATATCCATGCCGTACGGCGCCAGCAGCGATTTCAGCGAGTCGATCCGCCGCATGCCGCCTTCTTCCAGTGCCGGCGCAATGAGCAAGCCGCCGCCTGCCTCCGCATAGCGGCGCAGCACTTCCATGTTGTCGCGCGCGGTGAGCTGATGCACGCCGCCGCGCCAGTTCACCGGGTTGAAGTATGCGCTGCCGAGGGCCGCGGAAGGATTGCTGTAGATCACGCAATGAAATTGTTGCAAATAGTCCAGCGTCAGCGGTTGGAAATCGGAGGCTTCGGTGATCCGAAACCCCTGCGCTTTCAACTTGCCGGCCAATACACTATCCAGCGGCGCCTGCGTATCGAAGCCGATCTCCATCCGTCCATGCAAAAAGAGCAGGTCGATCGGTTTCACCGCCGGGTCGGGCAATTGCGCCCAACCGGTAGAAAGCGCGAGCATGCCCAACAGCAGCGCGCCGAACAGCAAATGCACACGAGTCATCACAGCTCCTTATCCGGGGAAATCCGCGTCGTTAATACCCGATCCGCACAGGCTTGCCCCAACAGCAAAACCCAGGGAGTTTGATCGATTGCAGTATAGACCATCGCAATCTATTGCGCAATAGCCTAATTAGGATGGAGCAATTATTTACTCACCCACAAGTTCACCACCAACGCGACCATCGCCGCGCTCATCATCAGTGTGGTGATCCAACCGAGCACATTGCTTAACGTGCCATTGCGTCGTTCGCGCATGATGATGGGGTTATTGCCGATCAGCATGATCAACACCAACAGCGGTGGCGCCACCAGGCCGCTAAGGATGGCGGCATAATACAGCGCCCGGATGGGATTGAGCCCGCTCAGATTGATTGCCGCGCCGACCAGCGTCGACACGGCGATGACGCCGTAAAAGCCCGGCGCTTGCCGCAAGTGAAAGTATAACCCGCGTTGCCACTTGCAGGTCTCTGCCACCGCGTAAGCGGTCGAGCCGGCCAGCACCGGCACGGCCAGCAGGCCGGTGCCGATGATCCCGAGCGCGAAGACCAGCGAGGCGAAACGCCCGGCCAGCGGTTCCAGCGCGCGCGCGGCGGTGACCGCGCTGTCAATCTCGGTAATCTGGTACCGGTGCAGCGTCGAGGCGGCGGTCACGATGATGCACCACATGAAGAAATTCGAGAGGAACATGCCGGTGGCGACATCGGTGCGCATCCACCGCAACATGCCGGCGGTAACCTGTTGGCCCGACTCCGGCGCACACCTTCCGATCCCAACCTGTTCTTCGATCTCCTGGCTGGCCTGCCAAAAAAAGATATACGGCGAGAGGGTGGTGCCCAGCGCCGCCACCAGATTGAACAGATACGCACGCGAAAAATGTAGTGTGGGCAGAAACGTACCGCGCAGCACCGCGCTCCAATCCTGCGGTACCACCAAGAGCACCAGCACATACGCGAATAACGAGAGCGTCAGCAAGCGCAGCAGGCGCGCGTAGCGGTGATAATCGAGGAAGATTTCCAGCACCAGGATCAGCAGCGCCATGGCGGTCAACCAGTAGAAAAACGGGATGCCGATCAGCAAATTCGCCGACGCCGCCATCGCCCCCAGGTCAGCGCCGACGGTGAAGGTGTTGCAAATTGCCAACAGCAGCACGCAGCCGTACAACACCGAACGGGAGTAATGCCGGCGAATAATCTCCGCCAGCCCGCATCCGGTTTGCAGCGCAATCCGCGCCACCATCTCCTGGATCGCAATCATCAGCGGGAAAGTGAAAAGCGCCGTCCAGAGTTGCGCATACCCGAGCAAGGCCCCCGTCTGCGCGTAGGTGCCGATACCGCACGGATCATCATCCGACGCCCCGGCCACCAACCCCGGTCCGAGTGCCTTGAGATAACGGACAATTACCTCCCTGACCCGAATGTGCCAATTCCTTGCTTCCTGCATCATACTGGCAATACCCCCGGTAAAGGTGACGAAAACCGGTTTTGCGTATGGGGGTGTGGGCGTATGGGAGTGTGGGAGTTTGGGGGTGTGGGAGTGTGGGAGTGTGGGAGTATGGGAGTATGGGAGTATGGGAGTTATTGGGTTACCGGGCAATATGAAAGCAACGGGAGGCACTGCCACCGCTCAGCTATGATCTGAAATACTCCCACACTCCCACACCCACACACTCCCAAACTCCCGCAACAAGCCACCTTTTCCCGCATTTCGTGTCTAACCGACCGTCATGCTCGACACTCATGATGCTCTGCCGCTTGCGGTGGGATATGCCGGTTGGAAGCGCGTGCTGGATTGCGTGGGGGCGGTGGGGTTGCTGGTGGTAACGCTGCCGGTGTCGTTGTGCGTGCTCGTGCTGCTGGCGATCACGCAGGGAATGCCGATCTGGTTTTGCCAGCGGCGCGTCGGCCGGCATGGACGCCCGTTCACCATGTGGAAATTTCGCACTATGACGGCGGGATCCCATACGCGGCTGCCCGCTCTCCCGGTCGCCTCGGTGCGTCAGGACCCGCGCGTGACGCCGGTGGGACACTGGCTGCGCCGGTATGGGCTGGATGAATTACCGCAGTTCCTCAACATATTGCGCGGTGAGATGTCGCTGGTCGGCCCCCGCCCGCTACCGGAGGACGACCTGGCGCATCCCGGCTGGCTGGAACAGGTGGACGAAGCGGAACGCGTGCGCCGGAGTGCCTGGTTCACGCGCCGGCATCAAGTGCCGCCCGGATTGACCGGGCTCTGGCAGATCAGCCGCCAGCCGGAAGAAGACTTCGAGAATTGGATCGCCTGCGACCTGGCCTATGTAGAACGCTGCGGTTTCGGGCTCGATCTGCAAATTCTGCTGCAAACCCCGTCGGCGCTGCTGCGCGGACGGCTCCATCCCTCGACAACACGAGACGAATGCGGCATTATTTAACAGGATGAGCAGGATAGTAAGGATATTGGTAACCGTTCCGGCCATCCTGCCCATCCTGTAAATATTCAATAACGAGGAAACCCCCATGCATTTTCACACCCCCCACCCTCAACTCGATTTGAATGGCGAGTGGTCGTTTGCGTACCATCTTGGTCCGCTGCCGGAGACGCTGGGCACGCGGGCGGAGGTCGAACGCGCCGGATTGCCGATTTATCCCGGCGTCGTGCCGGGTGAATTTCCGCTCGATCTGCAGGCAAACAGACTGATCGACGAGCCGTTTTTCGGGATGAATATGCTGCAACTGCGGCAGTTCGAGCGCGCGCATGTGTGGTATTTCCGCACCTTCGCCGCGCCGGAGTTGGGAGAGTTGCGACCGGAGTTGTATTTCGAAGGATTGGATTGCTG
>Ga0209697_10007703_pt1 | contig 12494 bp, 4 predicted proteins | sample AliMusrvi5mmetaG_FD_184115 | JGI IMG/M metagenome (GOLD analysis project Ga0209697, IMG submission 184115) | Freshwater lake bacterial and archeal communities from Alinen Mustajarvi, Finland, to study Microbial Dark Matter (Phase II) - Alinen... | ecosystem: Environmental > Aquatic > Freshwater... | reverse complement strand
AACAGGCGCACTCGGTCTTCATTTCGAATTTCGGACTTCTACCATTGCGCGTTAAGCAATTTCTTCCCTTCCTGATTCAGCACAAGCGGCTGGAATCATACGCCATGCGGGAAACCATGTTCCATGTGCTGGAAATAATGTCGCGCCGCACTTCGCTACCATCCAACAGTCAGTGGGCCTTTGAAATACTGAATCAGGAATACGATCAATTTGAAACCCTCTTCCGCAGTTTCTTCAACGAGATGATCGGATTTGTTGAGTCGGAGTTTGAGATAGAAATTTCGAAACCTCCCACTCAGTTGGAATTGTCATGACAATTGCTCAATTGACAAACAAAGAGATGAAAGAATTACTTCGCGTCCTTTGTGCTACCCTTTGAGACCTTTGTGGTTAAAAAAAGATTTTACCACAAAGGACCCGAAGGTTCACCAGAAGGACACCAAGACTAAATTATACTAATTCTCTTTTTTTAATGAAATTGCCCTTTCTGCAAAAAACGGTTTATTATTTGTAATACTTTAACCTCAATATAATTCATAAGATGGAAATTAGAAGAAGAAATTTTTTGAACCGTTTGGGAACAGGCGCTTTAGCTGCCTCGGCATCGATTCCCTTATTGTCGGCAAAACCTGATGCTTCATCCGGTTTGATTAAAACCGGTGAGATCCGGCACATGGTTATCTTTGATCTGATCCATGAAAAAGGGAAGGCAGATGCTGAAAAATTCCTGAAGGACGGTCAGATCATTCTTACCAGGATTCCCGGCGTTCAGAATTTCCAGGTATTGGATCAGGTCAGCCTGAAGAACGACTACACCTATGGATTTTCCATGCTTTTTGCCAATCAGGCCTTATTTGAAGCCTATACGAAGCATGCGGATCACATTGCCTTTGTTGAGAGCCGCTGGAAAAAAGAGGTGAAGCGATTCCTGGAGATCGATTATAAAGTTCATTAATCTGTGAAATTATGTCATACCAACCATCAAGAGCCGAAGCATTTGCCCTCCTGACTGAATTCAACAAAAGTGACAGCCTTATACGACATGGACTGGCTGTTGAAGCGGTGTTGCATTATTTCGCCGATAAGGCAGGGGAGGATACCGAAAAATGGAGTGTCATCGGACTGTGCCACGACCTCGATTATGAGAAATTTCCCGAACAGCATTGCACAATGACCAGGAAGATACTGGAAGAGCACAACTGGCCGCATAGCTACATCCGGGCCATTGTCAGTCATGGCTGGGGGCTCTGCTCCGATGTTGAACCGCTGGAATACCTGGAAAAGGTTCTTTTCGCCACAGATGAACTCACGGGGTTGATCACAGCATGCGTCTATGTGAGACCTTCTAAAAGCATCCTCGACCTGACCACCAAATCTGTCATGAAGAAATGGAATACCCTTGCCTTTGCCGCAGGAGCCAACAGGGAAGTGATCTCCAAAGGAGCCGGCATGCTCGGAATGACAGTTGAGGAACTCGTTGAAGAAACCATTTCAGCCATGCAAAAAAGGGCGGATGCGATCGGTCTTAAAGGGGAACTTTGAAAGGCTGCGGAATAAGGATATATTTCATTTTTTACTCTGCGCTTTTTTACTATTATTGTCAGACAGGTAATCAGTTATCAAACCAATTCAATCTCTTATATGTTAAACATCAGAAAAGCAGGATTATTATTCCTTGCAGCCATCATTTTGTCTGTCGGCACGATTCGTGCAGACGAAGGGATGTGGATGCTGCCGCTGATTCAGAAACTGAACAGCAAGAAAATGACAGAAATGGGCTTTAAGCTCTCAGCCAAAGACATTTATGACATCAACAACTCCAGTTTAAAGGATGCAGTCCTGCATTTTGGTGGCGGCTGTACGGCTGAAATCATCTCCAAGGATGCGCTGGTGTTGACCAACCACCATTGTGGTTTCGGAACGATCCAGAAATTGAGCACGGTCGACCACGATTACCTGCAAAATGGCTATTGGGCGATGAACCGCGATCAGGAACTTCCTGCCAAAGGGTTGAGTGTCATCTTTCTGGACCGGATTGAAGATGTTACAAAGGCGGTCACAGATGCGATGGCTGCGGTAACCGATCCGAAAGCCAAAGACGAAGCGATGACGAAGATTTCTGACCAGTTGACGGCAAAGGCCATCGGCGACAACAAGTTCCTCAGGGGCCGGGTTGTTTCCTTTTTCGGCGACAATCAATATTACATGGTCATTACCAAAACATACACTGATATCCGGTTTGTCGGAGCCCCCCCAGCCTCCATTGGTAAATTCGGCGGAGAGGCAGACAACTGGATGTGGCCACGCCATACCGGCGATTTCAGCATGTTCAGGATTTACGCAGACAAGGACAATAATCCGGCCGAATATTCCAAAGACAACGTAGCCTACAAGCCTAAGAAATTCCTGACCATTTCGCTCAAGGGAGTGAATCAGAACGATCCGGCCATGATCATTGGATATCCCGGCAGGACCAACCGTTTCATGACTTCCTATGAGGTAAAGGAGACCAGCGAGATTACCAATGCGGTGACAGTCCTGGTAAGGAATGTCCGTCAGAACATCATTTGGGCCGATATGGATGCAGATCCAAAAGTCAGGTTGCAGTATGCCAGTAAATATGCCAATTCAGCCAATTCATACAAGAAATCGCTTGGCATGAACGAGACTTTTGCGAAATTGAAGGTTTACGAAAGAAGGGCCGCCGAAGAGAAAATATTTAGCGAGTGGGTCGCAGCAGATCCGGCCAGGGTGGCAAAATATGGCAAGGCACTGGACGACGTGAAGTCGGCCATCGAAGGAAGGGCCAAGTTGCTTCAAATTTCTCGGTACTATATGGAAGCCCTCAGTTCGATTGAACTTACTACTGCCGCAACACGCTTTGGTCCGCAGGTTGAAAGAGCGCCAAGGGAAGGCAGAGGCGGAGGCCCCGGTGGTGCCGGAGGCAGACCTTTCATGATGATGAGTCCGGCTGATTACTACAAGGACTATAATGTTACCACGGATATTAAAGTTGCGAAAGCCCTGATCAAACTTTTCAGGGAAAAAGTACCCGCAAGCGATCTTCCCGAATTCTACAAAACAATTGATGCAAACTATCAGGGTAATGTAGATGCCTATGTGGATGCTATGTTTGCACAATCGGTATTCACTTCCGAGGAGAAACTGAAAGCAGCACAGGCTGGGGATAAAAAAGCCATGGAGAGTGATCTGGCTTATGTAGCCGGGAGAAATATTTCAACTGCTTTCATGAAGTACAACAGGGATCTTGAGCAGTACCGCACCCAGTATGCCAACGGACAGAAATTGTATATTGCCGGAATGCTGGAGATGAAAGCCGGACAAGCCATTTACCCGGATGCCAACTCAACCATGCGTCTGACATACGGTAGAGTACTGAATTATTCCCCAAAGGACGGTGTGATCTATGATTTTGTAACTACTCTGGATGGTGTCATGCAGAAGGAAGATCCGAAAAATTATGAATTTGAAGTTCCATCTAAGCTTAAGGAACTTTACAATGCCAAAGATTATGGCCAATATGCCATGAAGGATGGCCGTATGCCAGTCGATTTCCTTACCAACAACGACATCACAGGCGGTAATTCAGGAAGTCCGGTGCTGAACGGCAAAGGGGAACTCATCGGGACTGCCTTCGATGGTAACTGGGAATCCATGAGCAGCGACATCATCTTCGAGCCCTTGCTGCAACGTACAATTAGCCTTGATATTCGCTACACCCTTTTTATCATGGATAAATTTGGGGGGGCAGGTTATTTGCTCAATGAGATGAAGATTTCAAAATAGCTGAATCTGTTGGATTGTGCAACAAACCGGAATTAGATTTCCGGTTTCAATCCAGGAAGGCGCAAAGAAACACCAGTACTGAATTTTTCAGGCCTGCCTGGTGTTCCTTGCGCCTTCCTTTTTTTTAATTTGGCGGGATTTCAGGGTGGAAATTTGGCTTGTATTTTTTGCTTACTCACCGCAATGCCAATTCGTTTGCCTTCTCTGACCGACAAGGCTGTTTACTTAAATTAGCGTGAGTTCGTTGTAAGAAAGGTTCAACCAGGAGATAAAAATTTGATCAAGGGTTCGTCATGGTCACTTCTACCTCAAATCTTGCCATACTTTCCAGCCCGTTGATCGTCTGACTGGCCCAGTAGTGCTGGCCGTTTACCAGTTGGGTAGAGGTTACAAGGGCCGTTCCGCCGGTCTGGGTTAAATACCACTTGATTCCGGTTCCTGACGCCTGCAAATCGGCCACGGTAGGCCGTGGATTCACCACGATGCCGATGGAGGCACAACCCGCACTGAATGCACCGTTGTTGAAATTCAATGCATAATAGGTGGTGTTTACCAACGGAGTTACCGTGACCGGATTCCCCGTGGTTACCTGGGTGCCACCACAGCTGCCTGTGTACCAGTACACCGTGCCAAGGGCGTCGTTGGCCGTGAGCTGCGTGGAGGCTCCCTGACAGAGTATGCTGTAGGTGGCTGCGACAGAGGTTGGATTCGCCGGGGTGGTCAGGGTGGTGAAACTGACCTGATCGCCGTAACCCGTGCCTCCGGAATTGGTGGCGTAGGCACGTGCGTAATAGGTAGTGCTGTCCGTTAATCCTGTCAGGTTAAGCGTAAATGCACCGGTGCCATAATTGCCGGATGTTTCGGATTTGGGATCGCCCACGGTTGGAGTTCCCGATGTATTGTAGCAGATTCCGCGAACGGTCGCATTGCCACTGCCAATGGAAGTGATGTTTCCGGCAATATCTGCCGAAACAGCCGAAACATTGGCCGAGCCGGTGGTGGTCAAAGAGGGTTTTCCCAACGGGGAGGTAAAGGAATTTACATTGCCATAGGCTGTTCCTTCACTGTTTATCGCATAAGCCACCACATAATAGGTGATACCACCCGAAAGGCCTGTGATTGACTTGCTGAATGTTCCCGTACCTGTTGTTCCGTTTGCATCCTTCGTTACGCCTGCCTCTCCGATCGTAGGAGTGTTGTCGCTCGATGAATAAACAACTCCCCGTTCGGTGACCGTGGCACCGCCGTCAGCACTCACATCGCCGCCCATCGTGGCAGAAGTACTGTTGTAGGTGGTGATGGCAGTTGTGGTGATGGTTGGGTTCACCTTTGTAACTGTAAAGTCAGCCGGTACATAGTTGAATGAATAGTTGGTTGCGACTCCGCCGGAAAGAGTAATTGCGCCTGTATAGGTTCCTGCTGATGAAGCTGTGGTTATGGTTGTTGCTGCAGATGGCTTTGTTTCAATAACTGATTCATTATCATCATTTTGCCAACCACTGTAGGTGAAGGTCATTGTCGGGTTGGCTGCACCGTAAGTCTTTGTCTGCGCATCTGCGGTAACTGTCAGCGCGGCTTTCGTAACCGTGAAATTGGCGGCAACATAGGTAAAAGAATAATTGGTGGCAACACCACCTGAAACAGTAATGTCACCAGTGTAGGTTCCAACGGATGATGTCTGCGTAACTGTTGAGCCTGCCATAGGCTTTGTTGTCAGGGAAGATTCAGTATCTGAGTTCTTCCAGCCACTGTACCGGAATGTAAGAGTCGGGTTGGCTGCACCGTAAGTCTTTGTCTGCGCATCTGCGGTAACTGTCAGCGCGGCTTTCGTGACCGTGAAATTGGCGGAAACATAGTTGTTAAAATAATAATTGCCGCTGGCAAAACCGCCTGAAACTGTGATGGAACCGGTGTAGGTTCCCACTGATGATGTCTGTGTAACTGTTGTGCTTGCCGTTGGCTTTGTGTTCAGTACAGCCTCAGTGTCTGAGTTCTTCCAGCCCGAGTAATTAAATGTAAGAGTCTGGTTGGCATCACCATACACTTTGGTCTGACTATTCGCGGTTACATTCAGCGGAGCTGCAGTTACTCTAACACTTGCCGTTTTATAGGAAAAAGTATAGTTCTTGTCGGAACCTCCTGATAATGAGATTGATCCTGAATAAACACCTACAGGAGAGGAGGTTGTAACTGTAGTGCTTATTATCGGCTTAACATCCAGTTCGGATACGTCATCATTGTTTTTCCAGCCGGAATAGGTGGCAGTCAGTGACGGGTTAGGATCTCCGTAAACTTTATTCCAACCGGCAGGGGTGACTGTCAGGGCTACTTTCGTCACTGTAAAGTCTGCAGGTACATAGTTTATTGAATAATTTGGTGAAGCAGCACCTGAAACAGAAATAGCTCCTGTATAGGTTCCTGCATTGGAGGCAACTGTCACATTTGTGGATATGAAAGGCTTTGTAGTTAGGGCAGATTCCAACTCACCGTTTTTAAGGCCTGTATAATTATAGGTCAGGGTTGGATTGGCATCGCCATAAACTTTGGTCTTCGTTACAGCTGTAACTGTCAGCGGGGCCGGTGTTATTGTAAGATCCCCCGGAATGTAAGTAACTGCATAATTGGCGGGGTATATCGTTTCTATAGCTATTGCACCAACATGGGTTCCGACAGAAGTGTTCCCGTAAATCCCTGTAATAGTTGCCGTTGGAATATAAGTGAGAACAGATGTGTTTTCTCCGTTCTTCCAGCCTGAATAGGTTAATGTAGTCGTAGGATTCAGGTCTCCGTATACCCTGGTCTTTGACTCTGCGGTTATGGTCAGTGCAGCCTTGGTTACGTTAAAATAACTGGAAACATAATTTAAAGAATAGTTGGTTGCAGATCCACCCGATACAGTTATTGCATTGGTGTAATATCCGGAGGCTGTTGCTGCTGCTATTGTCGTACTCAGAACAGGTTGTGTTCCAAGTACTGATTCGGTTTCGGAGTTTTTGAAGCCATTGTAATGCAGTGTCAGTTCAGGGTTGGGGTCTCCGTAAAATTTGGTCTTGAAATCTGCTACTACGTCTAAGACAGCTTTTGTAATGGTAAGATCAGCAGCCACATAAGAGAATGAATAGTTGTCTGCCACTCCGCCTGAAAAGATAATTGCTCCCGTATAGGTTCCTACCGACGAGGTTAACGCAACAGTTGAACCTCCGGTTGGCTGGGTAGTCAGACTCGATACACCTTGCATGAATTTGAATCCGGAGTAATCACACCATGGCAGGACTTGATCTCCATATGCTATTGTGCCGGCCCGGGCAGTAACTGTCAGTACTGCCTTTGTAACCACAAAGTCAGCTGCTACATAATTGAAGGTATAGCTGGGGTTGCCAGCAGCACCACCAGAAACAGTTATTGCTCCTGTGTAGGTTCCGGCTCTTGACGTCCATGTTACTGTTGTGCTTATAACAGGCTGACTATAGATAATTGATTCGTTCTCACCGTTTTTCCACCCAGCGTACCTAAATGTCAGTGTTGGATTCTGATCACCGTAAACTTTTGTCTGTGCATCAGCTGTTATGGTCACGACTGCCTTAGTAATTGTAAAATCTCCGGCTGTGTAAGTAAATGTATAGTTGGCTGCAGTTCCACCTGATACAGTTATTGCACCTTCAAGTGTATTGGCTAAATATGTATTTGTGACGGTCGTGCTTATGGTTGGTTTTGTCGTCAGAACAGCCTCTGTTTCTGAGTTTTTGAATCCAGAATAGGTGAAGGTCAGGGCTGGATTGGCATCACCATATACTTTGGTCTGGGAATCAGCCTTAACATTTAGTACTGCTTTATTAACTGTAAAGTCACCGGCAACATAAACAAATGAATAGCTGGTGGCAGCTCCGCCCGATAGTGTTATTGCTCCAGTGTAAGTTGCTGCTGGCGAGGTTAATGTAACTGTTGTACTTCCAGTTGGCTTTGTAGTCAAAACCGGTTCTGTATCTGAGTTTTTCCAGCCTGAATATTTAAATGTAAACAGAGGATTGGCATCGCCGTATGTTTTACTGGCATCTGCAGTAACTGTAAGTGTAGCCTTTGACACCAAGAATGCACCTGAAACATATGAGAAGGAGTAGTTGTCATCCGCTCCGCCAGAAACTGATATTGCACTGGAATAGATGCCTGCCGGTGTAGTAAGGGATATGGTTGTAGATCCAGAGGGTTTGGTATCAAGTACAGTCTCATTGTCACTGTTTATCCAGCCACCGTATGAAAAGGTCAGTGTTGGATTGGCATCTCCGTAAACTTTTGTTTTAGAATCGGCTGTAACTGTCAGATTTTTCTTGTTGACCACAAGAGTCTGGATCGCATTAGTTGCAGCAAAATAGGTGGTATTGCCGGCCTGTGATGCTGTTACGGTAGTAGTTCCCGCTTTAAGCACGGTTGCCTGATTGCCTGAGATGCTCACTATTGAAGGATCCCCCGCGATGTAGGTAACTGTAAGCCCTTTATCTGTGGCGGCGTCTCCAAGCGTAAAAGCAGCATCACCATAGGTTGTGGATGTTACCGCAGGGAAATTGATTGTCTGAGTATCCTTTATTGTAGTAAAATTCCATGTACCTGATGCAGCTGTAATGCCGGCAAAATTATTTCCGAATATGTCCCTGACAAAACCCGATGAAATTTCCACCGACACCGGTATCCCATAACCAATATTGCTTGGAAGAGTTACGGTTAAGGTAAGTTGGTCGGCAGATAGTTCGAAAGCACTCAGGTCAGTGGCATTTGAAAGATCAAACGATTTGATGAGTGTTGCTCCGTTGTACAACTTAAAAGTGCCGGTTGAACCCAGGTTTACTGCTCCATCAAAGCTTATTGAAAGTGAAGGTTTTATGGAAACATTTGCGGCATTATCTGCAGGAACCAATCCTGTAATCGCAGGAGGTGTTTTATCCACAACGTTGATCGTAAATGACTGGTCGGTAGATCCGGCAACATTTGTAGCTCTGACAACTACCGGGTAACTACCCATATCGGATTTCGCAGGTGTTCCTTTTAAAACAGAACAGGTTTGAAACCGGTAAATGGTATTGGTATTAAAAATGGCATATGAGATTTCCCCTGCCGAATTCACCGACAAGCTGGAAGCATAATCTGTCGAACCTGCTGAAACCACCTGGTAGGAGGAAAAATTTTTGTCGTATTTGCGGACGCCATAATTACCGACTGCAATGTAGAAGTTACCCTGTAAGTCCTGCTGTATGCTGTATGGATAATCCGGAAGACCTGTTAGTACGGTACTGACCACAGTACCATTGTACATCAGTATTGAATTGTTTGCCAAGGAAGTAATGTATAAATTTCCATCGTTTCCAAAGGCAAGACCCCACGGTCCATTTGCCGGCAATCCATTCGATTGGTTTAGGAATACTTTTTTCACCTTGTTCGATTCATTCAGCTGGTAAATTGTTCCTGTTGTAAAATCTGATGCATATATATATCCGCTTTTATAGGCTATTGAACCAATATTCGATGTAAATGCTCCAAAAGTCTCTTCGGCAGCTGAGGCATCAGTCAGAGAAACACGAGTTATACAATGTAAGAAGTTGTTTAATCTAGGAATATAAATGTACCCGTTTACTATAAGTAGAGAATTTACAGTTCCGCTCAGAAGACCCGACTTCCAGGTGGTGGTCGTTCCGTCAGCTGCGATTTTATAAATTGTGGTTCCATCGTGCGTGATGGCATAGGTATTGCCATCATCGTCACCCGCGGTACCTCCAATTTGGGCACCTGAAGGAATATTTCCGAAACTTTGGGCAGTCGATGAAAGAGTTGAACTGAAAGTAAGCCATGCAGGCAATGTAGGTGCAGTCAGTGTTGTTGCCTGCCCCCCTACTGTTGTTGCATTTACGCTGTAATTGTATCTATGGTCGTATGCTACCGTTGTCGCTGGTGTAGTAGTGAAAGAAGGCGGGAGCAGAGAGGTTGTAAAGCTCTGGACGCTGCCATAACTGACACCCAGGGCATTGATAGCGTAGGCCCGGACATAGTATGTTGTTCCATAGAACAAGCCGGGAGCTGTGATTGAAAAAGTCCCAGTACCATTTCCTAAGGGCATTTTAGTGTCTGAAACAGAAGGTGTACCGGTCAGATTATATACTATCCCATGTTCAGATACTGACGACCCTCCATCGGATGTAACATTTCCTCCCAAGGTGGCTGAGTAACTTGTGTAGGTAGAGATTGCTGTTGTCGTAACAGTCGGTTTGGAGGCGGTAGTACCACCATATTCAAACGCTCCAATGTCAATGGTTGCTTTTCTCACATAACCCCTTTGATCAGTCTGAAGTAACACAGTTGTCACACCGGCACCTATAGCAAAGCTTCCGGCTAAAAGAGAAAGTGTCTGGGTCCCGTTTAAGGTACTATTATCTGCGGGCACAATGCTAAGATTCAGATTTTGAATGGCGAGCAATGCATTGTTTTTCGTCCATTGGGTGCTTGCGGTACTGTCTTTAGTATAATTATACAGAATATCTGTTGGCTGAGTAAAGTGCCATTTGCTGTGAATTGGAAGTGTTGAATGCTGCTTTTCTATTATGTTAAAGCCATTGTCAGTTAAGGTAACCGTGTTTGTAATATCATAATCATACGAGTTATTTCGGCCAAGAATTGAGCCGGAAATAGTTAGAGCTCCCCAATTAATGACAGAAATACCGGTACCCTGGTTATAGGCTATGGTACTGTTCTGTATATCGAGTTTGCCACCGTTGCATTGAATACCTGCTCCTGTGGTTCCTGTATTATAGGTTATTGTGGAATTTAGAATTGCAGCTGTCGTATTCATATCGACATATATGCCGCCGGCACCAGTGTCTTCTGATGTATTATGAATAATTGTACTGTTGATTAACGACAAATGTCCTTTTTTAAGATGAATTCCTCCTGCATTGGCTTCAATGCTCACATTTTGCAAGGTTAGACTGTCAGAGGTGGATAAAATGCCGCCCCCTTCTGCCGCATGCCCGTTTCGGATTGTGACTCCGGTGATCTTTACTTTTGTGCTTTCATCAGTGAATAACACTCTGGCTGTGGCACTTGTCGGAATATCAGCTGCCTGTATAATTGTTGATTTAGCACCCTGACCCTGAATGGTAATGGTTTTTGATACTTCCAGACCGGCCTCGGTGAACGTTTGGGCTGCAAGATTTAAAATATCTCCGTCACCACAGTCAGCCAATGCCTCGGCTATTGTTGTATGGTCGCCGGTTGAACCAACATTAAAAATCTGGATGAAGTTAATTGCCAGATCTGTCTTATAAGCGTTTGCAACACATGCTGCACTGTTAAGGCTGAAGGCAGAGTTGCCGAATACAATTTTCAGATTTGAGACATCATCAACGTTGTTGTGCGAGGTTGCAGCTCCTGTGAGCGTAACCAGAAGCGTGAGGTTGTCTTTCCTTGTTATTCTTGCAGTAAGCCCTGCCGGTAAATTGCTAACCGTTGCCTTACCGGAAAGTACAAAGTCTTCCCCGTTGACACCCAACAATGTTTCACCTGAAACATTGTTGCAGGTAATTGTGAGCGCATTGGGGATTGTTCCATCATTTAAGGACGATTCCTGAAAGACAGTGCCACTGTAGGTAATACGGTCCATCTCCGGCTGAACCAGGGGAGCTGGATTGGAGGTAATACTTGTTTTTGTCCAGCCTGTTGCCGGAGGAGCCGTACTTTGAAGTGCAGTGTTGTAATACATTGTATAAACTGACCAGTTACCCGCACCATCTCCGGACATTTGTACTATAGCCCACTGTCCGGAGGAATATTTGTTTTCAAAACATAGCCAGTGCTGATACCCGTAATCGTATCCACTTTCTTTTTCAAGTACATAATAGAAATAGCCATTATAAGTTTTGTCACTTTTAAAATAAGTGCCATTAATAGTTGGAGAGCCTGCACCATACACAACATAATTTTGTGCCTTAATGGTTAAGCCATAAAGCAGCAAGGATAGCACCAGAACTATCTTGCGTATCTTGTTCATATTCAGTTTGTAAAAAATATTCTTCAGGCATATCAAAAAAGATAAATTGGATATTAGCCTGCATTGACTAAGAATCAATTCCCTGGTCCGTTCAAAATTATTCCAATGGGAGGATTGTCTTCCTTTGCAAAATATGGACAACCATAAAACAGGTATTCCTTCCTCATAGGTTCCGTTTACGTCGGCACCGGCGCCACTTACCACATACTTGGCAGCCTTTAGCCCGAAACTTGCGGCTAAAATAACAATCAACACTGTTAACTGAATGACTTGTTTCATTTGCGGTTTGCTTATATTATTTGAACTTTCTATTGACCTTCATGCCCTATCGGGCAAAAATTAATTCCGCTGATTGATTGCATCTTAACCGTATTTTGTGAACACGCCTAATTTGCAATCCGTACCCCGTAGTCCGGAGATTTGTCATCTCCCATTGATCTCTGCTGGTTAACAGATACCAATCATAAATCTTCATCCGCCACGGGCATTCCTTGTTAAAAAGACCGAACAGAACGAACGTGGATGGCTCCCTCCGTCTTACCGCCGCCGCCCTTGTAGCCAGTATTATCGAACACCTGGAACCACGCCGTTCCCGTGGGATCGTACCACTCAGATGAACTCCAATATAATACATCAGGCGTGGTGGACAATAATATTC
>Ga0209697_10007701_pt1 | contig 12495 bp, 8 predicted proteins | sample AliMusrvi5mmetaG_FD_184115 | JGI IMG/M metagenome (GOLD analysis project Ga0209697, IMG submission 184115) | Freshwater lake bacterial and archeal communities from Alinen Mustajarvi, Finland, to study Microbial Dark Matter (Phase II) - Alinen... | ecosystem: Environmental > Aquatic > Freshwater... | reverse complement strand
CCACGACCTCGCCTACCGCGAAGGGGACCTGTTTTACCTCGATACTTACCTGGGAGGCTTCAGCTTTGCCGGCGAAGAAGCCGTCTGGCAAAAAGATATCCCCCTCTGGAGTATGAATTATTACGGCACCATGCTCATTGAAACTATTCCCGACGGCTTTGGCCAATTTCTAAAACTTTGCCTGCGCCAGATCCCGCCCTTTGCCCCTTTTCGCGGCCCGGCGTCTTTCGCATCCGGGCGATTTTCCTATGCCTGCCGCTGGCAGGGTGAGTTTGAGTTTTTTCACGGTGAAGAGCACATTTCCCTCGATGGCGCCCTGATTTATACCTTGTTCTTCCACGGCGGAACCATCCGCTGAGCCAGATTGTAATCCACCCATTCGTCCCCAAGTGGATTAAACCTTCCCTTCTCATTAATATTTGTAGCGTAATGACCTGCTCCTTCCCCGGCTTTGCCCACAGAATGTGCAAAATCCTGATGGATTTTGGGGGAAGGTTGGGATGGGGGTTGTTTTGCCAGTACGGAGAGGGAAGAATCCGAATGGCTCCTCTCGAGCCTGTATTCTTTCATTGCCTGAATTGTCTCGCCCGCACCCCTCTGAGATTTTTTATTTGATTATTTCCAGTTTGAATACCGGGTACAGCGCCGCTATTTTCTCGAATTCTGCAACCGGCGCGTCCTTGTCGATCGCCATATGCGGGCGCGCTCCGGGCGCGATTTGTAAATAAGCCTTCAGAATGGGCGCTCTTTGTTCGATGTCCACCTCTTCCAGCCGCACCTGTTCCCTGGTCCCGTGCACAAGTTGTGCTTTCCCCCCTGCCGCCTTAACATTTTTCACCCAGTTGGCTTCCGTTCCCAGCATCGACACCAGGTACCGCTCGCCGTTCATCACCGCCATCGCCAGCGGAAACGCAATCGTTTTTCCCGATTGTCTCCCCACCACCTCCAATGTCACCAGGTAATTTGGCATTATCCCCAGCGCGTGAATCATGGTCCAACCGGCATTGATGATTTTGGTCAATCCATTCGGGCGTCCCCCCCGGTACATCCATCTTTTAAAAGCCATTCTGTCCTCTTTTAGGCGTCATCTCTTCTTTCGCTGTAATGATGCCATATAAATGATCGGCTGATTATTTTTGCATTTTCGCGATTTTTGCCTGTAAAAAGGTAAATCTTCAATCCTGTTATTCCCTTCAGCGGACTTTCCTTCGGATGGATGGTTCACATGGATGATGGACTGCTGTGCTGCATAGGGTCGTCACAGACCGGGATGATTGGGGATGGGAAGCCAGAATTCAATGCTTGTTCCGCTCCCTAAATGACTCTCAATGGTGATCTGACCGCCAAAATGCTCAATCATCGACTTGACAATAAACAACCCGATCCCGCTGCCAGGTATTTCATTGTCAGTCGCATTTCTGGCGCGGAAGAAACGGTTGAACAGATTGGGCAAATCTTCCGCGGGTATGCCGATGCCATTGTCTTCAATTCTAAAATAGCCCTTCCCATCTCTTTGAAAATACGCGATGTCAACTTTTCCTCCGGCAGGCGTGAATTTGACTCCGTTATGGATTAAATTGACAAATATTTGTACCAGCGATTTTGAATCGCCAACCACCAAAAATTTCTCAGCAGCATCCATCTGATGGATGCTCACATGCTTCTGAAGCGCCTGTGCTGAAACGGCTTGAATGGAACTATGCAAGCTTTCAAATGGGTCAATGGCTTGAAGCTTCGTGCCCCATTGATTATTTTCCAGGCGCCCCATCGTTAATAAATCCTCAATTAAGGATCGTTCTCTTTCCAATTCTTCCTTTAAAACAGCCCAATATTCCCGCTTTTCTTCCGGTGTACATTCACCTTCCAGCAGGTTGACCATCAGCAGAATCGTCGTCACCGGCGTGCGCAGGTCATGGGTAGCCCGGTTGATAAAATCTGTTTTCATCTGCTCCAACCGGGCGCGTTCGCTGACATTACGCACAATGGCGATCACCTCGTCAGCGCCAGTCGCCACAATTCTTGCCTCAAAATGTTCAGCCTGATTGCGCACCGGAATTTGATATTCCATCGTTTCTTTTCGCCCGGAGCTGATTGCATTTTGAATTTTCTCCAGTACGATTAATCCAATGTCATTTCCCAGTAATTCAGACACGTTGGCGCCCCGAATATCTTCTGCCGGAATAATCAGGCTCGAAGAATCTGAAGCGATCACGTCGAAAACGAGTCCATCCTGGTTGATCCGTAAAATATTATCGGGTATTGCATTCAGTATGGCGGCGTTTTGTTCTTCGCTCCTTTGCAGAGCTTTATTGACACGCTGCCGTTCTAATAAGTTGCCCAGGATATTGCCAAACTGCTGCAGCAAGGCAATGCTGTCCTGCCCCCATTCCTTGGTTGAATTGACAGAATCATACCCGGTGAAACCGATTAACAGGTAATTTACAAAAATAGGAATAATCGCAACAGATAGGACCCTGTGCGCTTGAAGAAATCCCTTTTCGGCTGCTGTATCGTATGGCATATCGTCCATTTGCGAAACAACAATCGGTTCATTTTCTTCCATTTTTTTTATCCACGTCGGCAAAGTGGTCAGCGGTAGGTTCTGAAGCATCTCAATATGCGCTTCAATGCCCTCGCGGCACCATTCGTGTGTATTCGTCATCGTATTTTGAGCATAATTGATTAAGAAAGAATAACTGCGATCAACTTGTTCGAATTCCCCAATATCTTGTAACGCGTTGATGATTTCTCCATCAATCCTGTCGCTATCTAAATTGATAAAGCGGGTGGATAAGCCTGTCAATAATTTTTCAAAATCAAGACGATAGCTGAGTTTTTCTTGCATCACCCGCCGCTCTGTAATGTCCATGTGTGTTCCAATAATACGTACTGGTTTTCCCTTTGCATCCCATTCAGTCACTCTTGCGCGGTCGTGAACCCATACCCAATGACCATCTTTGTGCAGCATGCGCAGTTCACACTCATAAAATGGGGTTTGACCCGAAAAATGATGTTGGAATAAAGCTTCAGACAGTTTCAGATCATCGGGATGACACAGCCTGACCCATGGTTCCATCCGCATGGGGCTGATTTCCTGCAAAGTGTAGCCCAAAATTTCGGCTGAACGTTCATTAACCTCTAATTCCCCGGTTTGCACCATCCAATCCCACAACCCCGCCCTGGAACCTTCAATTGCCAGGGCAAGTTGTTCGTTTGAATATTTTAATTTCTCATCCGCTTGTTTACGCTCGCTAATATCGCGGCTGATTCCAATCCAAACCGGTTGGCCGCGGATTTTTCCGGCATCCACGCGGGTTTCAACCGGAATAAGGGCCCCATCTTTAGCGCATAAATCCAATAAACAGGTTTTTGATCTCCCGCTCAACATGTCATCAATAATCTTGGCTGCCTGAGGGTGTAATTCTTTGGGATGAAGTGCGAGAACAGGCTCGCCGATTAATTCTTTTTCAGAGTAGCCGAGATGCTCAATGACTTGTTGGTTGACTTTAATAATTTTTCCTGCCTGGTCAAAAACAACCAGATAATCGTTAATGGTATCAAAAAGGGTTTCAAGCTCATTCCGGCTTTCTACCAGCTTTTCCTCTGTTAATATTCGGATAATCGTGCTGCCTACCTGGAGCGCCAGCATATCTGCTGCAATTTTTCGATCGGCTGTAATGCCATCCTGGCTGTGTGAAGCCAGGTTAAAACACCCGATTACTTTTTCCTGGTAAGAGATCGGAATTAATAGAAACCCTTTTAATCCTTCCTGTTGATCATCCAGTGGGTGAATGGGCAGGTTCTGGTAACGACCGCTGAGGGATTTCCCTCGCATCACCAGCTGTGTATTTTCTGAGTCTGCGCTGAAAAACGATTTTGCTTGAATAAAGGTGTCTGAAAGTCCTTTGACATAGGCTAATTTTAATCCTGATGTGGCCTGGTCGATCAGGTAAACCCCACCACAGTCCATGCCGGTTTCACCCAAAATCTGATCGAGACATATCGCCAGGGCTTCAGGCATCGAAGACGTTTGCGCCAGGGCGAGCGCCAGGTCGCGCTGCGTGGTTAACAATTGTTTGTTTTTTTTACTTTCGGTATTATCCCGGGCAATTCCCACCAGGCCCACCACTTCACCGTTGACATCCTGTAGTGGTACCTTGGTCGTGGATACCCAACGCTGTTGACCTTCTGCTGAAATGGAAAGTTCTTCACGATTGATCAAAGGCTGGCCTGAATCCATCACCTGCCGGTCATCGGCCTGGTAACTGGCTGACAGGTTCGCGGGATAATAATCATCATCGCTCTTGCCGACCAGGGTTTCGGGGTCCTCAACGCCCATCACCCTGGCGTCACTGAGATTGTTCAGCACAAAACGACAGTTGCGGTCGCGCACAAAAATCTGGTCGGGAATATTATCAATGACGGTCCGGATTAAAAGGCGTTCCTGTTCAAGTTCTTTTTCAATCAGCTTGTGTTCGGAAATATCAAAGCCCACCCCGATCAGGCCAACGATTTGCCCCTTGTGATCCTTGAGCGGTGCTTTACGGTAGCTGATACATATAGGGTGTCCTTCTGAAAGGATGTCTTCTTCAATCACCAGGATGGGGTCCAAACCGGATAAAATGCGCTGATCCTCCAGCCAATACCTTTCGGCTTTTTCAACTGGAATGAGATCAAAATCTGTCTTACCCACAATTTGTTCAAGATCCAACCCTAATGCGTTGGTAAATGCCAGGTTGGCCATGATGTAAACACCATGCTTATCTTTGTAGTAAGCCAGGCCCGGTATTTTGTTCAGAATCTCGCTATAAAAAATGATGGGCTGACTTTGGATGTCGGAATCCAAAATTTTGAGAGGCGCTGCAATATCGCCTTCAATTCCTAAAAGAGATTCCAACTCGGCCTGCTTCAGCCGCAATTGGGCCAGATCAGCCAATAATTCTGGGCGTTCTTTCTTGTTCATCATTTATCATACCTCTTCAGAAATCCTGTAAGCTTAACGCGGTAAAGAAGAATCCCAGTCAGCCGGCCCCGGCGGATAAACCAGATGTACTTTACAGCCAATCTCTGAGTCAAGGATCATGACGCTTCCCCCGCAAGCGGCAGCCACTGCTCGCGCAATGGTCAGACCCACCCCCAGGCCGCCGTAAGGCCGGGTATCGCCTTGCTGCACTTGATAGTAGCGTTCAAAAACTTTCTCACGCAGTTCAAAAGGAATTCGTGAGCCCTCATTCTCAATCATCAAGGAACAACCGCCTGTTCCGTTCTTACCCAGTTTGATCGATATCTTCGCTGCTTTAGGGCTGAATTTACAGGCATTATCCACCAGGTGCGAAACCGCGTGGGCAAATTCCAATTGTGGGGCATGAATGAGGGTGCCTGGTTCAATTGAAATATGGACATCCGGCTTTTTTTCAATGTAGCCCCCCAGCACTTTCTGGATCGGGCTTAAAAAATGGAAATTCAGATCGATTAGCCTGCGGAAAGGATTGAGTCCCCCATCATCGATCTTATTCAAAAGGATCAAATCATCGATCAGCATGGAAAGTTTTTGGGCGCTGGATAAACTTGCCTCCAAACATAGATCTAAATTATCAGTTTTTCCATTAAGCTTTTCTCGAACTGCTATGTCCAGACTTGCCAGAACAATCCCCAGCGGTGTGCGCAGTTCATGCGCCATATTGGTTGCAATATTGCGCCGCACTTTTTCGAGCATGGGTTCTATCTCTTGCAAACCACTTTGCCGGCCAATTTCGTTCCGCCGCAAAATGGCCTGGACTCTGGCAATCAGCTCATCCACATTGAAGGGTTTGGTGATGTAGTCATCCGCTCCCTGGTTTAATCCGGCAATTTTATCAACATCGTTCGTGCGCGCCGTCAGGAAAATGAAAGGAATCACCGCCGTCTGCGCATCATTGGCCAGAATCTGTTTAACCTGAAATCCATTGGGTGGCGGCATCATCACATCGCATATCACGATTTCTGGGAGATGCTCTTTGGCTAACCGGATCCCTTCACTGCCTTCACTGGCAGATAAAACATCAAACCCTGCCCGCGTCATGACTGCCTTCAGCCCGAGCAATAACTTTTTCTCATCGTCGATGACCAGTATCTTTTTTTTGTCCGTATGGATCGCTGTATCCGTCATTTTATCCTCGCTTATCTAATCTATTCCAGATAGACATCCATTAATTCATTTTGTTAACTTTTTCCAAATTCTCGCCGAATTGATCATCCGAAATCGTTGGGCGAGTAGATCGTTTAGGTGTTATCCTCTGGCAGCCAGATATCAAATTGACTGCCTTTGCCCAATTCGCTGTGTGCCTTTATTTTGCCGCCGTGTTTTTCCAGGATCGATTGCACGATGAACAGCCCAATTCCCGTGCCCGGGATTTCATTTTCAATCGCGTTGCTTCCCCTGAAAAAGCGGGTGAATAATAACGGCAGATCTTCACTTGGAATGCCTATGCCGGTATCGATAATGGATATTTCAAACCCCGAATCGATGCTCTGTAAAATAATATGGATATTTCCGCCAGGAGGGGTAAACTTGATCGCATTTCCTACCAGGTTAATCAAAACCTGTGTCAACGCCTTTTCATCTGCATGGATTAAAGCGGGTGAACCGTTGAGTTCAACTGACGTTTTCAGCGTGATCGTTATGTTTTTATCCCGGGCAGGCAGTTCAATTTGATGGGTTATTTGATTAATGAGTTCAGTCAGATTAAAAGAACTGAAATGTAAATCGAGCCGGTCGCTTTCCAGGCGGCCTGCGCTCAGCAAATCTTCGACCAACGTTCGTTCCCGGTCCAGCTCGCTCCTCAAAATATCCCAATATTCCGCAAATTCGTCCGGGGTCGTGCCGCCGTCGATCAGGTTGACCATCAGCAGCATCGTTGCAATGGGCGTTCGCAGTTCATGGGTGGCGCGGTTAATGAAATCCGATTTCATCTGTTCCAACCGCGCCCGGTCGCTGATGTCGCGAATGATCGCAGTGACCTCATCTTCGCCGCTGTCTTTAAACCGCGCTTCAAACACATGCGATGAATCGCCAATTTTAAGCGTATATTCCAACGTCTGAATCTCTTTACTTTTTAAGGCCTGCTTGATACTGCCGGCAGCTTTTTCTGCCAGCGAGGCGCCCAGAACGCTGTCTAATGAAGCGCCAATGATCTGGTCGGAGGGGATCATCAATAAATCATTGGAACTGGCCTTGTAGTCCAGCAGTGTGCCGTCGCGGCGAATGCGAAAAATCAGATCAGGAACCGCGCTGAGTAAAGCGCTGTTGCGCGCTTCGCTATCCTGCAGTGAGACCAACGTGCGTTTCAATTCTTTTTGACTTTCAACCAGGTCATCCTGAACCTGAAAACGGGCAATCATATTCCCAAAATTCATCGCGAGGTTTTCAAGGGTCTTGCGGCGAAACACAGCCATGTCGTCCAGCGAATGCGATGCGACATTGAGACAGGCAATCACCCTGCCTTCAAATGCCACCGGGACGATCGCCAGAATGTGCAGAGCCTCATCCATATCGATTTGATTCTGACCCACCGTCACGGATAAATAGGGTTGGTAAATGGCAGTGCCGCCCATCACCACTTGATAGTGCTCCGAACCTTCTGTGAATCGACTCGCTTGGGCTGTAAATGCAGCCGGAAGTCCCTTATGGGTGGTTAATACCAGGTCCTGGCTGTGGCGATCCACCAGATAAATTCCGCCGCAGTCCATTCCGGAAACCTGCAGGGCTAAATCCAGGCAGTGCGGTAAGGCCTCGGCTAAAGTCGATTTTTGGGCCAGGAGAATGGCAGCATTTCTTTCAAGCAGGGCAAGTTCTTCTGCCAGTTTGCGATCCGTAATATCGCGGCTGATACCCAGCAGTCCAATAATTTTGCCTTGGTTATCCCGCAAAGGTGCTTTTAATGTGTCGATCAGAACGCGTTTACCATCGGGATATTCAACCCACTCTTCATTCTGGCGATTCTCCCCCAGTAGCATCATGGCGAGATCATTCTGGCGAAAAAAGTCGGCGGTATTCCTGTCAAACAAATCGTAATCCGTTTTATTTAAAAGATCTTTGGCCGGTTTACCCACAAACCGGGCGAATTCGGGATTGCAGCCCAGATATTTACCCTGGTCATCCTTAAAGAAGACAATCTCCGGTATTGAATCCAACAACCCTGAGAGCAGCGCGATCTGGTTGGATAAATCCCTTTCAGATTGTTTTTGGATGGTGACATCCCAGTTGGTGCCAATCATGCGCACCGGGTTTCCGCATTCATCCCGCTGCACCTGGGCCATGCCGTGGATCGTGTGAATGCTCTCGTCCGGCCAGATAACGCGGAATTCAATGTTGAATTCTTTCTCGCTGCGCAGCGCCATCTGGATTTCGCGATCGCCTTGCTCGCGGTCTTCGGGGTGAAGCCCCGCCTGCCAGGCTTCATAAGCGCCTGAGAATTGATCACGGGTAATTCCATAGAGGCGGAACATCATGTCATCCCAGACCAGCCTGTCATTGACAGTATCCCAATCCCAGATACCGATGCCCCCGGCCCGCGTGGCCAGCGACAGGCGCTCGCTGGTTTGATTAAGCGCCTGTTCTATACGTTTGCGCTCGGTATTATCGTGGATGATCGAAAACAAAACGGTAGCTCCGCCGGATTCAATCGGTGTGGAATAAACCTCAACCTCGCGGATCTCGCCGGAGGCTAATTTGTGTTGGAAGTTAAAAAAGTTGTTTTTCCGGGTCATCGCCAGGGCCCGTTCAGCCGCCACTTGTTGGGTGTCCATATTATTGATCTGGTCAATCAGCATCGACTTGAGTTCTTCCCTGGAATAGCCGTAAAACTGGCTTGCCGCGCTGTTCGCTTCGAGAATCCTGCCAGATAGAGGCTCAACCATCAGCATGATCGCGCTGTGTTCCATGAAGATGTTGCGGAACTGCATTTCATTTTCTTTTAAAGCCTGTTGGTAGGCAATCTGGTTGCTGATGTCGCGCGGAATGCAAACGATAAATGTCTGGTTTTGCCATTTCCGCTTCGTCAGGGACATATCCAGCGGAATGATGTGGCCGTCCTGGTGCTTACCAAAGATCAACCGGTTTTCTCCCATGCTCTGGGTGGCCTCTCCATCTTTTTTTAACCGGTTGGCCCGATGGCTGTGGGAAAAACCGTTGGATGCTTCATGGAGAAAAATATCCAATTTTTGCCCCGTCACAGCGCATGCTGCATAGCCAAACAAATCTTCGGCGGCAGAATTGATCTGGACGACATTCATGCTCATATCCAGAATGATGATCGCCTCGGGAAGAAAGTCTGCCAGGTCATGAAAAGACGGGTCAAACTGGCTGGATCCTTGGCTTTCAGTCGTCTGATTTGAACTGGTTTGTTGGGTCATTTATGGTTTCCTTTTGTCCGTTTGGCTTATCGCGATTTTTAGACTGGATATTTCATTAAATAAGGGTTAGTTTTTTTATCAAGAGATTGCGTGCAGCACCATTTATTGCAATGTCATTTGCACACAACAGCCTTCCGCAGAGTCCAGAACACACACATCTCCTCTCCGAGTGTGAGCAAAAGACCGCGCTAAATATAATCCCAACCCCAGTCCATGATTTTGGAGCAGTTCTTTTTCGTTTGGACTCTGGTAAAACCGGTCAAATACAACCTGGCGCATGGGCGCTGAAATTCCGCAACCCTGGTCTTGCACCGTTAAAACACATCCACCCAGGCCATAACTTCCGAGATGCACTCGGATCAGGCCTCCCTGCGGACTGAACTTGTAGGCGTTGTCAACCAGCTGGCAGACTGCCAGGGTGAATGAGTGTACCGGTGCGATGACGACAACCCCATCATCCACCTGGAGATCAAGCTGCAAGTTTTTCTCTCGCCATATGTCATGAATTTCCTTCAATGGGAGAATTACGCATAATTCCAGGTTGAGCTGTTGGCTGAAAGTCTCAAAACGACCCAGGTCGAACTCATTTAACCAGATCAGTGTATCCACCAGCATTTTTAACCGGTAGGCGCTCATTTTCGCATATTCCAAATATTTTTCGGTTTCCAGTGGGTTTTCTTTAATGATTTCCAGGGATAAAAGTAAAATCCCCAGGTGCGTCCGAAATTGATGGCTGGTATGGACCGGCAATGAGGTGATTAAGTTTTCTAATAATTGCTGCACTTCTAACTTTGACCGTATTTCCGCCCGGGCCTCCCGTCTCATAACGCTCCGGATTCGGGCAATTAATTCTTCCATATCAAACGGTTTGGCAATGTAATCATCTGCCCCGGCAAGCAGTCCTTTGCTCTTGTTTTTTGGAGTAGAAAGAGCGGAAAGAAAAATGAAGGGAATATCTGCGGTGGCGATCTCATCATTAAGCGCTCTTTTAACTCCCAATCCATCCATCCCCGGCATTTTGATATCACACAGGATCAATTCCGGGCGAGTTTCTCTGGCAAGTTTTACACCTTCGTCGCCGCTGGATGCGACCGCCACATCATATCCTGCCCTGCGCAAATTGGAAGCAAGACCAAACTGGAAATGGCGATTATCATCAATCAGAAGTATGTCTGGCATTTTAATCTCTTTCAATGAACAGCTAATTTATAATATAGGGCGGCAGAACCATGCGAACGCGGCATCCAAAAGGACTGTCCAGAATCTGGACGTCGCCATCCAAAGCCTGGGCAAAAGCTCGGGCGATGGTCAAGCCAATGCCCAACCCTCCGAACTGCCGGGTTTCATGCTGGTTGATCTGGTAATAGCGCTCAAATACTTTTTCGCGCAGATCCAATGGAACACCCATGCCCTGGTCGATGACTTCAAAAGCACAGCCTCCTAATCCATTTGCCCGCACAGAAATGGCAATTTCCCCTTGATCAGGACTGAACTTGCAGGCATTATCCACTAGGTGCGCCACGACATGGCTGAATTCGGCATGGGGGGCGTAAATGTTCACGCCGGGATTGATATTAATCTTAAAATTCAGCTGCTTATTTTCCCAGGTTTTGATGATTTGCTCAATGGACGGATTAAGGTGAAAATGGGGGTCTATCTTTTGTCTTTTTGTGGTTATTTTCCCCTGGTCGATATCATTCAACATCTCCAGATCCTTAATTAAAGACTCAATCCGGAAAGCGCTGCTGCTGGCTCTTTTTACAAAATAAATGAGTTCCTTGTTGGAGGCGATAAATTTATCTCGAACGACCCGTTCCAGGGTCTTATTAATAATCGTGAGCGGTGTTCTCATTTCATGGCTCAAGCTGGCGGTGATGCTGGATCGCAATCGGTCAAGAGCGCCCGTTGCCTCTTGAATGCCGCGTTGATGCCCCAGCCTATCCCGCCGCAGCACGGATTGAATGCGCGCTAACAGTTCCGCCACTTCAAAAGGTTTGGTAATGTAATCATCGGCTCCATTTTCCAACCCGGTCACCTTATCTGCCAGCGAGGATCGGGCAGTCAGGAACAGAAACGGTATGCTCCCGGATTGTGAATCGTTCGCCAACGCCTGTTTAAGCTCAATCCCATTAAGAGACGGCATCATAATGTCGCACAGGATAAAATCCGGCTTTTCTGCCCGAATGGTCTCCAACCCTTCCATCCCATTGCAGGCAGTTAATACCTGGTACCCCGCTCGGCGAAGAATTGCAACCAGCCCCAGGGAAAAGGGTTGATCATCATCGATTATCAGGATTTTCTTTGAAGCATACATCATCCACCTCTATTTTTAAGGAAGCAAAATGGGCCAGAAAGTGGTCAACAATTTCGGGGTCAAAGCTCTTCCCGGATTCAGCTTCGATCATTTTTAAGGCTGTTTTTTCATCTAATCCTGCTTTGTACGGGCGTATTGAAATGAGTGCGTCATACACGTCTACCACGCTGAAAATGCGTGAGCAGCGTGGAATCGCCTCTCCACTGAGCCCCTCAGGGTAACCTTTGCCGTCCCAGCGTTCATGGTGATAATGGGGAATATCCAGCACAGGTTGAAGCTGTTCTATAATCTTTAGCATTTCAACTGCTATCTTGGGATGTTCCCGCATCGTTATCCATTCCTCAACACTGAGCCGTCCGGGCTTATTTAAGATTTCGTCTGGGATGGCGAGCTTGCCAATATCATGCAGCATGGCGCCTTTCATGCCGTGCTCCAATTCCAGGCCAGAGATCCCCAACGATCGGGCCAGACTCGTGAACCAGCATGTGACCCGTTGGGTATGCCCGGTCGTACCGTTGTCATGAACCTCGACAGCCTGGCCCCATTGTTGAAATCGATCGTATGAAAAGATAGGTTTTTTCGAATCCTGGACAGCCAGTTGATAACCCATGTCCACCATGCGGAGTATTGTTTTTAACCGTGCTATCAAAATATCGATATCACCCGAATTCCACGTCTGATATTTTTTGCCAACAATTTCACTCCGGAACGGTGATGATTGTGACTGAACTCACTTAATTTTAGCATTATTTACTCCATTCACATCATTTTTTGCGATCTTTTTCACA
>Ga0209697_10007700_pt1 | contig 12496 bp, 7 predicted proteins | sample AliMusrvi5mmetaG_FD_184115 | JGI IMG/M metagenome (GOLD analysis project Ga0209697, IMG submission 184115) | Freshwater lake bacterial and archeal communities from Alinen Mustajarvi, Finland, to study Microbial Dark Matter (Phase II) - Alinen... | ecosystem: Environmental > Aquatic > Freshwater... | reverse complement strand
GTCCCACCCCACTTCGCCCATGGCACCCCTGCACAGTTGCGGGCTGCCTGCTCAGAAGCCCTCCGCCAGGCCCCCACCCTGCGGATCTACGCCATGGCCCCCCAGATGGCCTCGGAATTGGTCTGGGAGTCGCCGGTCCTGCGCTTCCGCTTTCCCGCCAATGTGCGGCAGACCCTCCAGGATTTCGAGCGGGACCAGGCCAGCCCCCACCTGCTGGCGGCCCTGAAGGCTCTGCTGCCGGGCCTCGCCCGCCTGGACGTGAGCTTCGAGGAGGTTGGCACCCAGCCTGCCGCCGCTGAGCGCCCCGAGGATCGGCTCCGCCGGGAGCCAGCCTTCCAGGAGCTGCTGCGGCTCAGCGGCGGCGAGGTGCTGGAGATCAAGCGCCAGGACTGATCCGGCGCGGCCTGCTCAGCCGCCCGACACCGGCGGCATGAGGGCCACCTCGTCACCGTCCGCCAGAGTTGTGGACCGGTCCGCGAAGCTCTGGTTCACCGCCAGCAGGGCGTCCTGGGGCAGCGCCGCCAGCCGCGGGTCAACCAGCAGCTCGCCCAGGGTCGGCGCCAGGGGCAGCTCCAGCTCGCTGAAGCCCAGCAGGGCGCGGTACCGGGCGAAGCACTTGAGATGGATCATAGGATTCCTTTTCTTCTGCGGTCCAAAGCCTACTTCGGGCTCCAGGTATGGCGGATCTCCCCCGAAAGCCCCGCGCCGGCGCTGCCGGCCTTGGTACCGCCGAACTGGAAGATCAGGTTGCCCAGGCGCCACTCGAATTGCCCAGAGTCGATGTTCAGCTCACTGCTCTGTTTGTGGGTGTAGATCCCCGTGAACCCCTGCCCGAACAGGTAGAAGGTCTTTCCGATGGTGAATTCCCGCTCCGTACCACCCAGGACGCCCGTTCGCACGGTCACCCCCACCCGATCTACCCCTAGGACTTTCCGCAGCTGCTCCTGGAACGGGGCGAAGGCGAGGGTGGTGAGGAGACCTCCGGTGGCACCGCCGAGCCCCTGGGAGATAGCGCCCTGGGTGGCGCTGGAGGAGGCTGCGGCGGTGCCTACGTTGGCGACGTTGCTGGGGTTGATGAGGATGGCGACGATCTCGTCCTGGCGCAGGACGGGTGTGGAGCTGGGCAGGATGCTGAGGTTGCTGAGGGTGCCGTGGACGTCCAGATTCACGGCGTAGCCGGGAATGGAGCTGAGGCTGCCCTGAAGGCTGATCATGGGATCCAGCGGCCGGGATTCAGAGAAGGTGAGGGAACCCCGGTTCACCACCACGTCCCCGGCGGGGAAGATATTGGTGATCCGGCCTCCGGGTGTGAAGACCATGACGCCCTTGGGTACGGGGTGGGCCAGAGTGCCCCGGACCAGGAAGGGCCCCTCGGTGCGGCCCTCCAACTTCAAGAGGTTGGTGTCGAAGCTCCAGGGACTGCGGAGGTCCATGTCCAGCTCCAGCCGGATGCGGTCCAGGGGATCGTCCAGATCCAGGCCACCCAGTCCTGTGTCGCTCACGGCGCTGCGCAGGATGAGGTCCGACAGCTTGATTTCCGCGTTGTAGTTCAAACGATCGGCGCTGAGCTTCCCGCGCAGGGTGCCCCCATCCTCCCGGCCTTCCAGGTCGGCTTGGAGGCTGCCCTGAAGGTCTAATCCTTCGGGCAGGTTCCGCAGCTGGAAATTGGCCAGGGAGGCCTTCAACTTGTAGGCGTCCAGGCCACCCAGCTGCCAGGCCATGGTGCCCGAGAGGCGAAGCTCCCCCTGGGCCAGGTTGCCCCGGAGGGGATTCTGCTTAGAGATGGATAGGGTGCGGTCCTTGAGAATGATTTCAGCCTGGAGGTTCTCCACGCCCTGGTAGCGCCGCAGGACCATCTGGCCCTTCTCCAGGGAGAGCGTCCCATCCAGCAGGGGTTCCGTGTAGGTGCCGTGGGAGAGGATGTCAAAGCGGCCCGTGCCCTGGATATGGAGGTCCGAGAGCATGTTGTATTCATCGACCTCCATGACCTGATCCAGGATGGCCTTCAGATGAGCCAGGTCGGCGGCGCCTCGCGCCCGGAGTGCCATGGGGGCAGCATTGGAGAATGGCAGGGCGCCTGTGATGTGCAGGCGGGCGGCCCGGTCCACGCCCTGCTCCGCGGGTTGGCGGGACCCCCCAACCAGGGGGATGTCCACCAGCGCGCCCTGAGCGTCGCCCTGCAGGGTGGAGGTCTTGTTCTGGTGGAGCTCGAAGGCGTTGAAGCGGGCTGAGAACTGGTCCAGGGTGCCCGTCCAGGTCAGATCCCGGCCGTTGGCCCAGCGGCCCTGCAGCTTGGCGGAGAGGCTGAAGTCTTCCAGCACATCCTGCGTGAGGGATTGGGCTTGGGCGTCCACCTTGGCCGTGTCCGGCAGGAGGGCCAAGTCCAGGCTCCCCACCAGGTCTGTCCCGGCCTGGTGCACCTGAAGGTCCACGATGGGCCGTTCCATGGCCTGCAGGCCGAGGCGTGCGCCCAGCCGTCCCTTCTCCAGCTGCACCTGGCCCTGCAGCCCTTCGATGCTCCGATCCCCCAGGAAGAGTCGACCCTGGCTCAGATTGATACGGCCCTGGGGCAGGTCCAGGACCCCGAAAGGGCTGGTGATGGGCCCCAGGAGCCGGGCCTCGGCCAGAGCCTGGATTCGAGGACCGGGCAGGGCCAGTACCTGGGTATCCACTCGGCCCCGCAGGTCCACCCACCAGGACCAGGCCCGGAAGTCCATGTCCGCCTGGCCCACGAGGCCCAGGGCTCCCTCGGGCGGCGCATCTCCGCGCCCCAGGAGGTCCGTCCGCTCGGCGATGCGGACCCCCCGGAGGCGAAGCTGGAGCCTATCCAAGTCCATTTGAAAGTCTGAGGAGGCTGCTGGAATTTTTATTCCGTAAGCTTCTGCTGATTCAGTTTGGGCATTGCCCTGCATGGCCAGGTGTTGGTAGGGGCCCCACAGTCGCACCCACCCGCTGCCCAGGCCGGTGATAGGCAGTTCCCTGCCTTCGGCATCCTTAAGTCTCGCGGCCCGGAGGCCCTCGGCGATGGGCAGACCCGAGGCGAAGTAGCACATGTCGATCTGAGGCTCGCCCGGGGCCCGCTTGGCCCAGGTGAGCCAGAGCTCACCCCCGCCCCGGCCCTGATCTTTGCGGAGGTCGATGTTCTGCACGCGCAGCTCGCTGGCGTGGATGCTGACCTCCCCCCGGAGGCTGTCCGCTTGTGCCGCCTGCCAACGGGGCTGCAGTACTTCCAGGGTGCCCTCCAGGCCCAGGCCCCCCTCCCGGTCCCACTGCAGCCGGGCTGCCCCCTTGGCCCGGCCCTCCATGTCCAGGTCCACGACCTTCCAGGCCGTCAGGGCCTGGGCGACCTGGCCGGCATCCACCTCAACCTGGCCCTCCCCCTCGGCCCGGCTCAGGCCATGAGCGCCCACGGTGGCGGTGCCGCTGCCCTCAAGCTTGATGGCCTCCAGGGCCAGGTGAAGCGAGGAGAGCTTGGCCTGGCCAGCGTCGAGGGAGGCCTCCAGGCCGCCAGCTTCCACGCCGTGCTGGGTGAGCCGGGTATTGAGGGTGGCGCCCCAGCGATCCAGGCGATCGAGTGGTTGGCCAGCCTCGGGGCCGCGGACTTCGGCTTCAACCTGGGCCCGCACGGCCTTGAACTCAGGCAGCCTCAACCACTGGCCCAGGGCCTCCAGGTCCAGGTTTGAGCCCCGGACCCTGGCGTGGATGGGCTCGCGCGCAGCCCAATTCCCCTCGACCTCGAGATCCCCCTGGGAGGAGGCCCAGCGGAGTGCCTCCAGGCGGATCCGGTCCAGGCCGCCGCCAGCCTTCAGGTTCAGCTTGCCGGGCTGGGAAAAACCGAACCCTGGGCGCAGCTCCTGGCCCTCCACGGATAGGCTCCACTGGGGGTGCTGAAGTGAACCCTGCAGGGCTCCTTGGAATTCCAGGCTCCCCCGCAAGGGGGGCTGACTCAGGCCCGCCCAGCGGGTGGCCTGGGCTGCATCCAGGATGCCGGACAGGGTCCCTTCCATGGGGAACTCGCCCTTGGGGGTGGCGGCGCGGCCCTTGGCGCTGAGCCGCACTTGGGTCTCAGCCAGGCGGAGGTAGGCCTCCTGGACCTTCCAGGCCTGCTCGGAAAATTCCCCGGCCAGATCCAGGCGGCCCTTCTCCCAGCCCTCGGGGCCCCGCACTTCCAACTGGGGACCGGCCAGATTCACCCGCAGGTGGTTCGGGCCCACGCCGGTGGCCTTGGCGTCGAATCGGTAGCGCAGGGCGGGCATGCCGCGCAGGGTCTCGGGCAGCTCTACCTCGCCCCCCACGAGGCTGAAGAGGTCCAGACGGACCTGGGGCAGGGGCCCCTGCCGGGGCGGACGCTCCTTGAGGTGGAGCGACTGCAGGCCTCCTTCGGTAAGGCGCAGGTGGGGATGCTCGATGCGCAGGGCACGCAGGTGCTTGCTGGGTCCGACCAAGGACCAGAAATCAGCCTGCACTTCGATGCGATCCACAGACAGAAGGTCAGCGCCGAGCCTGACATCCTGGAGCACCAGGGAACCCAGCAGGGGATGGAATTCCACCCGGCCGATGGCCAGGGGCAGCCCCGTTTCCTCCTGCACGAGCTTGTCCAACTGCCCCACGGCGTAGTGGAGCACCGCCGGACGGCTGGCGAGCCAGGGCACACCCACATACGCCGTGGCACCGGCCACCACCAGATACGAGATGCGACGAACCCAGCGGCGGCCCCAGAGCCGAAGAACCGCGTCCTTCGTGGGGTGCCAGACCATCGTTCAGTTCTTCTCGCCGCAGTTCGGGCAGACCATGGCCATGCGGGGCAGCTGCCGGTAGCAGAAGCGGCAGAGGCGGGACTGAGTGGCGGCCCGCAGGGTGGGGTGGGGCCCCGAGGCTGAAGAGGAGAGGACGGCGGTGCCCAGGGGGCGGGTCTCCCGGGCGACATTGTCCTTGAGGCGGCGGAGGGCCTCCAACAGGGCCTGGGCGGAGAGGAAGCGCTCCCCCAGGTTCACGGCCAGGGCCTTCATGACCACCTCCGAGAAGGCCTTGGGCACGATGGGATTCCGCAGGTGGGGGGCAAGAATCTGCTGGCTGGTGAGAGCCTGGGCGATCTTCAGGGGATCTGCGTCGTAGAAGGGCACAGTGCCCGTGAGCATCTCGTAGAGGGTGATACCCAGGGACCAGAGGTCCGACTGGAACACGGCCCGGCCCCGGAAGTGTTCAGGCGCCATGTAAGGTGGGGAGCCGATGCGCGTGGGGGCGTAAGGCACGTGCTGCATTTCCAGGACCCGGGAGGTGCCGAAGTCCGTGACCTTGGCGATGCCCTCTTTGTTCACCAGGATGTTGGCGGGGCGCAGGTCCCGATGGAGGATCTGGTGCCCGTGGGCGAACGCGATGGCGCTGCAGACATCCAGGCCGATCTCCAGGGCCCGATTGGGTGGGAGGGAGCGCTCGCGGCGAATGTAGCGATCCAGGCCCTCGCCCTCGATGTATTCCAGCACCATGAAGAAGATCCCGTTCTTCCGCTCCACCGTGATGAGTTCGACGATGTTGGGATGCTTCAGGCCCGCCATGATGCGGGGCTCCTTCAACAAGTCCACGATTTCGTCCTGCTGCTGATGCGGGACTTTGAGCGCCACCTTGCGGTTCACCCAGGTATCGAGCGCCAGGTACACGGCCCCGAAACCTCCAGAACCGAGGCGATCCAGGATCTGGTATTTGCCCAGGGTCTGGTCCTTGGAAAGCACGTTGAGTGGGCTCCGCAGTGATAGGTCTAGAATGCCCGAAACGGGCCGACCTGCGGGCAACCTATTCGAAGATGCGCTCGAAGAATGAGCCCCGCTCCTGACCCGCGGCCACCATATGGCTGATCCTGGGTCTGGAGTTGGCGCAGAGCTCGAAGGCCTGGCGCAGGTAGCCGCGGTCCTCCACTGTGGCACGGTGGTGCTGGCGCAGGTGCTCGCCCCAACTGGAGCTGAGAAAGCTCTCGGTGAAGCGGTAGAGGCCCGGTTCCACCGGGCTCAGATCCAGAAAGAGGGACCAGCGCACGGCCCCATCCCGTATGCGGATGCGGCGCACCTCCTGCATGGCGAGCTGGAAGGCCTCCTTCTGGGCCTCCCGGACCTGGTATTCCAGCACCGTGAGGATGGGCCCCTCGTCGGGATGGATGGCCTCGGGCGAGTGGGGCTCCAGGCGATGGGGGCTCAGGTCCATGGGCACATGCAGGGCCTGGAGGCGCAACCTGGCCGTGGCCGCCAGCAGGAGGAGCATGCCCACGGCCGAGGCGGCGAAGGCCGTGTGCAAGCCCCAGCGCTCGGCTACCCAGCCCCAGAAGGCGGCGCCGCTGGCCATGCTGCCGCCCCAGACGGTGATGTAGACGCCCAGGGCCCGAGCCCGCACCCAGGAGGGCACCGAGAGCTGCACGGCGGTGTTGCAGGTGCTGAGTACCGAGAGCCAGCCTGCACCGCAGATGAGGAGGGCCATGCCCACGGGCAACGCATGGACCACGAAGGCCAGCACCAGCAGGCCTGCCGCATAGATGGTCATGGCTCCGGCCAGCAGGCTGTTGGGGCTGAGTCTGGTGCGCAGGCTCGGCAGCACGAAGGTGGCGGCCACGGCCCCAGTCCCCGTGCAGCCCAGCAGGAGACCGAAGGCCGAGGAACCCAGCCCCAGGCGGTGGATGGCCAGGGTGGGCAGGAGGGCGAAGGCGGCGCCGCCGAAGAAGACGAAGCCGCCCCCCCGCAGGAGGATCACCTGGAGGGCACGGCTGTGGCGGGTGTAGCGGAGGCCTACCTTCATGGCAGCACTGAAGCGCTCGGCGGGCAGGTCCGTGGGGACCACGGTCCGGCGCCAACCTTTGAGCACCACCAGCACGCCCACGAAGGAGACGGCATTGAGCGTGAAGGCCCAGGTGGGGCCGAAGAGCCCCACGACGAGGCCCCCTAGGGCGGGGCCCACGGCGCGGCTCACGTTGAAGCCCGCGCTGTTGAGGGCGACGCCCGCCGCGATCTGCTCTCGGGGCACCAGTTCCGGCAGGCAGGCCTGCCACGCGGGAGCATTGAGGGCCGCCCCTACACCCAGGAGCAGGGACATGGTGATGAGCACTGTGGGCGTGACCAGGTGCAGGGCGGAGAGCAGGGCCATGGCCGCAGCCACCAGCAGCATCCACGCCTGGGTGCCCAGGAGCAGGCGGCGGCGGTCCACGATGTCGGCGATGGCCCCGCCAGGCATGGACAGGATGAGCATGGGCAAGGTGGAACCCGTTTCGATGAGGCTCATCAGCAGTGGCGAGTGGGACAGTCCCCCCATGACCCACTTCTCGCCCACGCTTTGCACCCAGGTGCCCACGTTGGAAGCCATGGCCGCCACCCAGATCACCAGGAACAGGCGGTTGCGGAGCGGGGCGAACGGTGAGCGCGAGTCGGACACGGGGTTAGGGTAGCTCCATTGAGCCGGATTCCGGGGCTCACAGAAAAGGCCCCGAGAAGCCGGGGCCTTTTCTGTGAGTGAGAAAAAACTAACCCAGGAACGCCTTGAGCGTCTTGGAATAGCGCGGGTGGCGGATCTTACGCAGGGCCTTGGACTCGATCTGCCGGATGCGCTCACGGGTGACGGCGAACTCGCTGCCCACTTCCTCCAGCGTGTGTTCGGAACCGTCGTCGCCCACGCCGAAGCGCATGCGGAGGACGCGCTCTTCGCGCTCGCTGAGGGTGTTGAGGACGTTGCGGACGGTCTCCTTGAGGCGCTGCTGCACGACCTGCTCCACGGGGGAGACCACAGTCTTGTCTTCGATGAAGTCGCCGAGGTGGGAGTCTTCCTCCTCGCCGATGGGCGTCTCCAGGGAGATGGGCTCCTGGGCGATCTTCATCACCTTACGGACCTTGCCCACGGGCATGTCCATGGCGTGGGCAATCTCCTCGCTCGAGGGTTCCCGGCCCAGCTTCTGCACCAGCTCGCGCTGGGTGCGGATGAGCTTGTTGATGGTCTCGATCATGTGCACGGGGATGCGGATGGTGCGGGCCTGGTCCGCAATGGCGCGGGTGATGGCCTGCCGGATCCACCAGGTGGCGTAGGTGGAGAACTTGAAACCGCGGCTGTATTCAAACTTGTCCACGGCCTTCATGAGCCCAATGTTGCCCTCCTGGATGAGGTCCAGGAACTGCAGCCCACGATTGGTGTAGCGCTTGGCGATGCTGACCACGAGGCGCAGGTTGGCCTCGATGAGCTCGGCTTTGGCGCCCCGGCTGATGCCTTCAGCGCCCTTGAGGCCGTTGAAGTCCTTGTGGAACTGATCGCTGGTGGTCTCGTATTTGATGAAGAAGTCCGCCAGGGTCTTCTCGATGTGGGCCAGCTCGTCCTTGTATTTGTCCTTGAGCTTGGCGAAGGCGGGGTTCTTCATGCGATCCCGCAGCTCACGGCACTTGCGCTCGCCGGCCATGACCTGGCTGTGCTGGTGGGTGATCTTGTCGATGAGGCGGGTGACGGCCAGGCTGTTGAGGCCCAACTTGCGGATCTGGCGGGACAGGCGGCCCCGGGCGAAGAGCAGTTCCTTGTCCAGCTTGCGGCGCTTGGGCAGGGTCTTGGTGCCAGCATCCACCTGGAGCTTGAGGTCCAGCAGCTCCTGGAGGGCCTGGTCGAACACCAGCAGCTTCTCGAACTGGTGGTGCACGTGCTGGGTGGCCGACGTGCTCTCGGCATCCTCATCGTCATCCACCTCGTCGGACAGACCCACCACTTCGCGGATCTTGCCGGGGTTCTCCTTCAGCATCTTGCCGATCTCGATGAGGAGGTTGGCGGCCAGACGGGACCGGGAGAGGGAGCGCATGACGCTGCGCACACCCACTTCGATGCGCTTGGCGATCTCGACCTCGTCCTCGCGCTTGAGGAGGGGCACGGTGCCCATCTCCTTGAGGTACATGCGGACCGGGTCATTGAACTTGTCGCTGTCGGGGCTGTCGATCTCGACGTCGAGATCCTTGTCCCCCTTGCCAGTGCCTTCCACCAGGACGAATTCTGGCTCGATGGCTTCGCGGGCGGCCTGGGCTTCTTCTTCGGTGGCCCCGATGCCCACGCCCAGGCGGGCGAACAGGCTCATGATCACTTCGAGATCATTGGGATTCGAAGCGGTATGGGGAAGGAAGTCATTGAGCTGGTCAACCAGCAGGAATCCGTTTTTCCTTCCAATGGAGATCAGAGCTTTGGTCAGGGGGTAGTAGGTGTCGCGGGGCGGCGTCGGAACCATTCGTACCTCAAAGAGCGCTGCGGGCATCGAACCGATGAGGGTCAGGGGACCCGGCGGCCGAGAGATTGCAGAATCCGGCCAATGTACCTGCCGGAAGCGGACCTTTCAGTATAGGGACTTCAGGCGATCCGGCAAGGGCTGGCTTTATCTTCCTACCGCAGACCGCGCCGGCGCTTGGAGAGTTCCTTCTGGCGGGCGATGAGCTCATTTTGCCGGGCCATGACACGGGTCGTGAGGTCTGCGTCCACCAAGGTCCGGGGATCCTGCAGCAGGCGGTTGTTGGCCTGCAGCTCCCGGTCCACGTAGCGGGCCTCCAGTTTGACACAAAGGGCCTCGACATCTCGGCCGGCCTCGTCTTTGGGGCTGGCCTTGGCCTCCAGGTGGCGCAGGGCTGCCAGGGCCCCTTCGGGCAGTTGCGTGGCGTCGCCATCCGCATCCAGGAGGGCCTGGAGCAGGGGGGCTCCATCGAGGCTATCCCACCAGGCGGCCGGGAGCTCCTGCACCCGGCGGCACTGACCCGCTGTACTCAGCAGCAGCAGGCCGCGGATGAGCTCGTCCAGTTCCGGCTGCACCGGGATGGTGGTGTCCACTTCGTCGTAGGAGGGCGGCGGGGCCTGGCGGCCCTTGACGGCCCGGTCCAGTTCCTGGAGCGGCACCTGCAGCTGGTGGGCCAGACTGGCGAAGAGATCCCGGCTCTCCGTCGTGCGGGGCAGGTAGGGCAGGAACTCCAACAGGTCCTTGAAGGCCCCCATGCGGTCTGTGATACGACGCAGATCCTTGCCATCCATGGCCCGGTCGACCATAAAGGCGGTCCAGTCCGGCACGGTGCGCAACAGTTCCCGGAAGGCCTCGCCCCCCAGCTTGAGGCACCAGGTATCGGGGTCCTCGCCCTGAGGCAGTTCCAGCAGGCGCACTTCGAAGCCCAGGGGCAGGGCCATGCGGAGGCTCTTCTCCATGGCTCGGCGGCCGGCGGCGTCGCCGTCGAAACAGAGCACCACCCGCCGGGTGAAGCGGCCCAGCTGCTTCAGGTGCTCATCCGTGAGGGCCGTGCCCAGGGGCGCCACCGCCTGATAGATGCCCTGCTGGTGCAGCTGCAGTACATCGAAATACCCTTCCACCACCAGGGCGCCATCCTTCATGGCCCCCTTGGCCCGGTGGAAGCCGAAGAGGGTGGCCCCCTTGTGGAAAAGCTGGGTGTCCCGGGTGTTCAGATACTTCGGTTGGCCCTCACCCATCACCCGCCCGCCGAAGGCCACCACCCGGCCCCGGGCATCGTGGATGGGGATGGTGAGGCGGTTGCGGAGGAAGTCGATCTGCGTGCCCCGCTCGCTACGGCTCACGAGGCCCGCCTGCTCTAGCAGCTCGCCGGAGAAATTGAGGCCTCGCAGGTGATTCGTGAGGGCGTCCCAGCCGTCCGGGGCCAGGCCGAAGCCCGCCTCGCTCAGGAAGGCGCCCTCGTAGCCTCGGTCCCGGAGGTAGGCGCGTACAGGCTCATTGCGCGCCAGCTGAGCCTCGAAGAAGGCTTGGGCCGCTTCCAGGGCGGACCGGAGGCGAGTCTCCAGGTCCACCTCAGCCGAGGGGCGCTCCCGCCGTTCGGGCATATCGATGCCCGCAGCCCGGGCCAGCTGCTCCAGGGCCTCGGGGAAGGTCAGGCCCTCGCGCTCCATGAGCCAGGCGAAGGCGTCGCCGTTCTTCCCACAACCGAAGCAGTGGTAGAAGCCACGGGCGGGAATCACCTGGAAGCTGGGACTGCGCTCCGCGTGGAAGGGGCAGAGCCCCACATGGGCCGAGCCCTGCTTGCGCAGCTTCACTGCCTGGCCCACCAGGGCCAGCAGGTCCGTGGCGTCCCGGACACGCTCGACAAGTTCGCGGTCACGCATGGGTTGAATGGGATCCCAAAAAAAGAAACTGGATTCGCAGAGATCGCTGAGGAGGCGGAGGGAAGCGGAGAAATTCCGGTCCTCCAGCATACCTCCCCGCCTTCGGCGGCCTCAGGTTTCTCGGCCCCCTCTGCGACTTTAGTTGTCCTTGATGTCGGATGTCCCAAGGCGTGGCATATTTGAGGATTCGCCGGATGGAGCACATGAGCCAACTCCTAGACACGATCCTCTTGTTCAGCCTGCCCGCATCGGGCAAGTCGGAGGTGCGCCGCTACCTGGCCAGCCTCACCCCGGACCAGTGCCGCAATGACTTCCACATGGGCGAGACCCTGCAGCTGGATGACTATCCGTATGTGCACCTCATGCACCGCATCGACGACGAGCTGCAGGCCAACGGCCTGCCCTACGCCTACTACCATGGCCCCAACCGCCCCTTCATCAACAACTGGACCTGGGCTGTCCTCATCGAGCTGCTGAATGAGGACTACGCGGACCTCATGGCCAGTCACCAGGTGGAGGTGGCCAGCGCCGCCCAGCACCTCTTCGACCGGCTCGACGCCGCCCACGCCAAGGTGGGCATCCCCCAGCCGATGGGCGAGATCCCCCACCGCCTGCGCGTTCGGGTCGCCGCGGCCCTGGAGGCTGAGTGCCGGGCCGAGCTGGACACCCTCAACCGCCAGAACGCCCAGGACAAGACCGGGCGCACGCTGGTGATCGAGGCCGCCCGAGGCGGCGCCAACGGCTCCGCCTTCCCCCTCTGCCCGCCCCACGGCTACGACACAGCCTTCCAGACACTGTCTCCCGCCATCCTGAAGAGCGCTGCAGTCCTATACGTCTGGGTGGATCCCACCGAGAGCCGCCGGAAGAACATCGAGCGCGGGCGCCCCGACGGCCAGGGCAGCATCCTCCACCACAGCGTCCCCATGGAGGTCATGCTTGGCCAGTACGGCTGCGACGACATGGCCTGGCTCATGGAGCAGAGCGACCGCCCCGGCACCATCCGGGTGGAGCGACTCCTCCAGGACGGAGACCGCTACACCACCCAGGTCTACCACCTCCCTGTGGCCTGCTTCGACAACCGCGGTGACCTGACCACCTTCGTGCGCGAAGACCAGAAAAGCTGGAAGCCCGCCGACGTGAACGCCATCCACAGCGGTCTGAAACTGGCCTTCGATCAGCTGGCGAAGGGGTAATAGGAAGGTTTAACCCCAGAGGACGCAGAGGGCGCAGATAAGAGAATGCTTTTCTCTGCGCCCTCTGCGTCCTCTGCTATGAAAGCCAATCCGAACTGCTGAATAGAGTGCAGTTCTTTATGCCTCCTGCAAGGCCGTAAGAATGACATCGAATCCGAGGTTCTGGAGGTCCTTGACGCGTTTCTGGATGGCGCGGTGCT
>Ga0209697_10007682_pt1 | contig 12512 bp, 12 predicted proteins | sample AliMusrvi5mmetaG_FD_184115 | JGI IMG/M metagenome (GOLD analysis project Ga0209697, IMG submission 184115) | Freshwater lake bacterial and archeal communities from Alinen Mustajarvi, Finland, to study Microbial Dark Matter (Phase II) - Alinen... | ecosystem: Environmental > Aquatic > Freshwater... | reverse complement strand
GCAGAAGGCGCGCAGCGGCAGCATGCTCGTGCCGACGCCGCGCGTCACGAAGAGCCGGCGGCCGCCGACGTCGTAGTCCCCCTCGGAGAACGGCGCCCGAAGATCGCTGAGCAGGATGCGGCGGCCCGGCAGCGGCAGGCAGATCTGGCCGCCGTGGGTGTCCCCGGCGAGCGTGAGGTGGAAGTCGCCGGGGCTGGTCTGCCGCACGACCTCGGCGTGGTGGGAGAGAAGCAGGCGCAGCGCGCCGGGCCGGCGCTCGAGCGCCGCGAGCACGGCCGGCAGGTCGTCGTGGCCGCCGTCGCTGTCGTCCACGCCGCCGAGCTCGACGGCGGCGCCGCGGTACGCGACGGTCACGGCGTCGTTGAGCAGCAGACGGACGCCGCAGGCCTCGAGGGACTCCTGGTCGACCCCACGCACGAAGGGCGCCTTGCTGTCGCCGTGGTCGTGGTTGCCGAGCACGCCGTAGACGCCGAGCGGGGCCGCGCCGGCGAGGCGCCGCAGCTGCGCGTGCAGTTCCTCCGCGCCGTGCGGGCCGGTGGCGAAGTCGCCCGTGAACACGACGAGGTCGGGCCCGGCCGCGACGGCCATGTCCACGGCCTTGCACATCGCGCGCCGGTTGAAGCTCGGCACGAACCCCGCGTGGAAGTCCGAGAGCTGGACGATGGTCAGGCCGTCGAGCTCCGCCGCCACCCCCGGCGCCTCGAGGCGCCGGTCGACGCGGCGGACCCACTGAGCCTCGAACAGCATGTAGGCGAGGCTGAGGGCGGCGGCCGCATCGAGCGCGGCCGCCGCCCTCAGCCAGTTCTTCGTCACGCGGCTCTTCTCACTCAGGCGGCGCCTCGCCCGCCGGTGCGTCGTCGGCTTCGGCGACCTGCTGGCGCAGGCGTTCGCGGGTCTCTTCGATCTTGCGCCTGAGCGCCTCGGACTGGTCGGCGGCGGAGTCCTTGCCGGCGCCCAGCGCGCCCCTGACCCGGTCGACCTGGCCGCCGAAGCCGCCCTCACCGAGGAGCTGCGCCCGCGTCTCCTTGCCGCTCCTGGGCGCCAGCAGCAGTCCCGCCACGGCGCCGGCCACGGCGCCGACGACGAATCCTCCGCGCCGCCTGCGCCGCGCCGTTGCCTTCGCCATTCTCTCGGCTCTCCCCACCGTGGCACCTCCGCCATTCGCATTGTCCTCAGGATACCGCACCCGGCCGCCACGACGACCCGGGAGCTCGCGCGCCGCCTACAGCAGGCGCGTCCCGTTGATCACGATGCTGAACGTGCAGCCCAGGAACTCAGCCGCGCGCCGGCACATCGCCATGCGCGCCATGAAGATCTCGAAGTAGTGCATCACCTGGATGATGGACGTGTCGATCTCGAGCTCCAGCGTGATGGTCATGTCCGCGGGGTCGACGTTGAGGAACGAGTGCGTCGTGGCCATGTTGACGCGGTCGTGGATGTCCTCCGTCTCGGGGTCGAGGACGCGCACGCGACTGTGGTGCACGTCGCTCTTGTCGCCGAGGATCACGGCCGCCGCCAGCGGGCTCACCGCCTCGCCGTACTCCTCCTCGTGGTTGCCGATGGCGCACATGACTTCGGCGTACTCCTCGGGCGGCATGCCGAGGCGATTGAGCACATGCCGGCTGAGGAGCGCCGCGCCGATGCCGTGATCGAGGCGGTTGATGCCGTTGCCGATGTCGTGCAGGTAGCCGGCGACGGCCGCCAGTTCCGCCTGGCGCTCGGTGAAGCCGAGCCGCAGCAGGACGTTCTCGGCGATGTCGGCCACGAGGCTCGCGTGGCGCGGGCCGTGCTCGGTGTAGCCGAGGATGCCGAGGTTCTCGTTGGCCTTGGCGATGAACACCTTGACCTCGTGGTCGCGACGCACCTCGTCCACGGTCACGCGCTTCTTCTCGCTGTCCGGCACCTACCTCACCTCGAATCCGGTCAAGCCTTCGTCCGCCGCCGCATCCGCGACCTCGACCCTGCTCACGCGAGCGGCCGGCGGCCCCTCGCGGCACCAGGCGAGCATGGCGTCCACGACGGCCGGGTCGCCCTGCAGGTGCAGGGCGACGGAGCCGTCGCTCGCGTTGCGCGCCCAGCCGCGCAGGCCGAGGCGCTCGCCTTCCATCCGCGCGCTGGCGCGGTAGTACACGCTCTGCACACGTCCGTGGACGCGGACGCTCACCGACTTCATCGTGACCTCCTCACCGGCGGCGCGGCGCGGCCGTGGCGGCGCCGCGGTCCGGGGCGGCGCGAGCGCGTCCTCCTCGCGGCGCTTGTCGGGGACCAGCGGCACGAAGCGGCAGCGCGTGTCGCGCCGCTCTGCGATGCTGTCGCCCCTGCGTTCGTACACCATGAGCATCTGGTCGCGTGAGGGGCGGCCGATCGGGATCACGAGGTGGCCGCCGTCGGCCAGCTGTTCGAGCAGCGGCGGAGGAGCCTCCGGCGCCGCCGCCGCCACCAGGATCGCGTCGAACGGCGCCTCCTCGCGCCAGCCCTGCGTGCCGTCGCCGATCACGGTGTGCGTGTTGCGGTAGCCAAGCCGCGCCAGCGCGGCGCGGGCGGCCTCCTCCAGCGGTACGAGCCGCTCGATCGAGTAGACCTCTCCGGCGAGCTCCGCCAGCACAGCGGTCTGATACCCCGACCCGGAGCCGACCTCGAGCACGCGGCTGCGCACGTCCACCTCGAGCAGGGCGGTCATCAGCGCGACCATGTACGGCTGCGAGATCGTCTGGCCGTGGCCGATGGGAAGCGGCGAATCCGCGTAGGCCTCGGGGACCAGGCCCGCCGGCACGAAGAGGTGCCGGGGCACGGAGCTCATCGCCGCCAGCACGTCCTTGTCGCTGATGCCGCGGCGCACGAGTTGCTCCTGCACCATGAGGTGCCGGCGCGCGCCGGTCTCGGAGGCGCGCGCCGTCACCTGCCGGACCCCCCTTCTCTCAGCTTGCGGTACTTGGCTTTGTGCCGGTAGCGGGCACCGAAGTACACGATGCCCTCGAAGCCGGCGATCACGTAGCCGAACGGCGCGAACGCGAGCGTGACGACCGTGCCGAGCAGGGCCGCCAGGTCTTCGTACAGGCTGAGGAGGTTCAGCGCGGCGCCGCTGGACACCGAGCGCGGCCGCGAGCGCCCCTTGGTGAGCATCGAGACCCAGGCCATGCCGGCGCCGACGGCCGCGCCGGCGACGAAGCCGGGCCAGCCCAGGTGGATGACGCTGGCCCCCGCGACGCCGCCGGCCACCAGCCGGTACGGCATCGTGAGGCGCCCCTGGAGCCGGTCCCACTTGGGCACTTTGTCGAAGCTCGCCTCGAAGATCGCCAGCACCACGAAGATGAGGATCGTGAACCAATGGTCCATCCAGAAGAACGGGGCGCTCACACCGGGGCCGAGATCGAACTTCGAGGCGACGCCGATCACGGCGAGCGTGAGCGACGGGCGCATGCCCGCCATGTCCCCAAGGCCGAGCATGCGCCCCAGCGCCCACAGCCACGCGGTCACGGATCAACCTTCACGAAGTCGCCCTCATGAAGGGATTCTATCCGCTGCGCTAGAGGTTACCCCCCGGGAGCGCCGTGTAGGAGACGTCGAAGCCGAAGTGCGATGGGCCGAGCGTGCGCACCGCGGCGGGATCGTGCCACGCCTTGGCGGCCGGGACTCCGGCCACCACGATCCGGTCCCCGGTCGCGTGGTGCGGATTGGTGACGGGCTGGCCCGAGACCGCCGAGAAGCAGCAGATGAGGTCCGGGGCGGTGACGTCCGCCACTCCGTCGCGCCACGCCATGAGGTTCTCGTTCTTGAACCAGATGCGGTACGAAGCTCCAGCGTCGACGCCCTCGCCGGCCACATGGGTCTCGCCCCACGTGAAGCCGTCACGCTCCTCCCAGGAGGCCGCCTCCACACGGCCGCGGAAGCGCACCGTGCCGGCGGCCGCGGCGACTGCCGCCGCCGGCGCGTCCCCGCCGCGCGCCAGCGCCTCGCGGTGCGCCGCGCCGACGCGCTCCGCGAGCCCGATGGCGCCGAGGATGACGTACCGGCGCATGCGCGCCCACTCCATCGCGTGGTCGGCGACCCAGACGAGGTTGCGGCTGGCCACGGCGAGCGCGCGCACGAGGGCTTCGGCGCGCTGGTCGTCGGCGACCTTCGTCACGATCACCGTGTCGCCGATCTCGTTGACCACGGCCTGCGGCGCGATCGGCGCGCCGTGGACGTTGAACAAGGAGTGCTCGATCTCGGGGACGGCGCGCCCCACAGGGTCTGCGTCGACCACCGGCAAGCCGAGCAGCGCCGCCGGATAGAACGCGTCGGAGATGCTGGTGCCGCCGAGCTCGCCGGTGATCAAGGCGGCGGCCGGGCGGCCGAGGTGCTCGCCGAGCGCGCGGACGGCGAGCACGCTCGGGTGCTCCTTCGTCCACTCGTGCCCGGCGTAGTCCGCGGCGTCACCCACGGTGAGCCCGCCGACGCCGTACGGGCACATCACGAGCGCGTCGGGGGGCAGTTCGTCCGGGGCCGCGAGCGTCACCGCGCGCCCCGCCTCGTAGGCGGCGCGCATCAGCTCGCGGCCCTCCTCCAGGTCGCCACCGCCGCCGCAGCCCATCACGGTGGCGCCGACGAGGATGTCCTCTACGTCCTGCCAGGTCAGCTCGCGCACGGCCGCCTCACTCCTCTACCGTGCGGCGGCGGCGCGCCCGCACGACCAGCAGGACGACGACCACGAGCGCCACGGCGCCGGCGGCGATGGCCGCGTACAGGCCGGTGCTGCTCGACGACGCCGTCGCCGCGCCGGCCGCCGCCGGATGCGCGAACAGGTACGAGTCGATGTTGTACTCGGTGTAGATGACCGGCCCGTCTCCCGACGGCGTCTTGACCCAGCCGGTCCACTGGCCGTCGTTGTAGCCCTCGAGCCACTGCGGGTAGGTCAGCGTGATGTACGGGCTCTTCTGGTAGGCGATCTGCTGCATCTTCCAGACGATCTGCTTGCGCGCTTGCGGGTCGAGCGTGGTCTGCTGCTGCGCGTAGAGGCTGTCGTACTGGGGGTCGCTGAAGCTGGTGTCGCTCCACGAACCGATCTGGCCTGTGGTCAGCACCGACAGGATGAAGTTGGGGTCCGGGTCGCTGTACCAATACCAGAGGAAGAGGTCGTAGTCGGGAGCGAACGTGTTGCCCTTGTAGTTGAAGAGCTTGTCGGTCATCGCGCCCTCGTCGATCACCTGATAGTCGATCTTGAGGCCGATGGCGTCGAGCCAGCCGGTGATGAGCCGCCCGACGCGCTGGTCGGTGGACGACTGCGTGCGCGCGAACAGGCGCAGCGTGATCGGCTTGCCCTTGTAGTCGCGGATCCCGTCGCCGTTGGTGTCCTTGTAGCCGGCGGCGTCGAGTGCGGCCTTCGCCTTGGCCGGGTCGTAGGTGTACAGCTCCGCCGCCGATGGCGGCCAGTGCCAGTCCAGCGGCGGCTTGTAGTAGCCGGAGCGGATGATCGTGGTCGCCGGCGTCGCGTGGCCGGAGTAGCCGATGGACACCACCTTCTGCCGGTCGATGGCCCAGTTGAGCGCCTGGCGGAAGCGCCAGTCCTTGAGCACCGGGTTCCCCAGCGAGGCCTTGCCGGTGTAGCAGTTGCAGCCCATGTGGTTGAAGCCGTTGAGGACGCCGCCGATCGACGTCAGGTTCGGCGTCGAGCCGATCGGCCCGAACTCAGCCTGCGGGATGTCCCAGCTCGCCTGGATGGCGCCCGACTTGAGGTCGGCGACCATCGTGTCGGCGTTCGTATAGAGGCTGAACACGATCTGGCCGACCTTGGGGGCGCCACGCCAGTAGCTCTTGTTGGCGACCATGCGCACGAACTGCCCGCGCTTCCACTCGACCACCTGGAACGGCCCCGTGCCCACGATCGGGATCTTGTTGGGGTAGCTCTTGGCGATCTGCGCGCCGCTCAGCTTGCCCCAGATGTGCTGCGGGACGATGAAGATCGGCATGCCGAGCATGTTCGTCTTGGCTTTGCTGCAGGTGAACTGGACGGTGTAGGGGTCGAGCGCCTTCACCGTCTTGATGTACTCGGTGTAGCCGACGTAGTTGCCGATCTGGTTCTTCATCACGGTCTCGAACGTGAATACGACGTCGGCCGCGGTGAACGGCTGGCCGTCCTGCCATTTGACGCCGTGGCGCAGATCGAACGTCCACACCTTCCCGTCGGCCGAGTGGGTCCAGCTCGTGGCGAGCTCAGGCGTGGGCTGCAGGTCGCTCGCCTTGAAGCCCACCAGGAAGTCGTAGTTGAGGTGGAAGATCTCGAGCGCCGACGTCTCGAACCCGATCATGGGGTTGAGGTTGTCGGGTTCGGCGGTCCAGCCGACGTGCAGCGTCGCGCCGGCGGCCGGGGACGGCGAGGCGGAGGAGCCCAAGGCTCCGCCGACGCCCCACACCAGCCCGGCCGCGAGTGCGGCGATCGTCGCACACAGTGCGGCGATGCGCGCCATGCGCCGTGTCATCCGTGTCATCAGTCCCCCAAGCGTCCGCAGGATCGAGCGGGTCGCGCCACACCTCGGCGCTCCCCGAGCGGGTACAATGCCGACCGTATGGGACTGACCCCATCTGTCAAGGCCAGGAAATCGAGGCGCCTGCCGCCGGCCGGGCGCGCATCGTGACTGAGTCAGGCTCGCCTCCCTCGCGCGGCCGCGGCCGCCCCCGGGCCGGCGCCGACCCACAGGGCCCGCTCGCCGACTGGATCAACGGGCTTTCGCCCACGGCCATCCACGTCGTCAACGTGGGCCGTCGCGTGCTCGTCGAGGACGGCTTCGAGGCGGTCACCATCGAGCACGTAGCTCTCGAGGCCAACGTGAGCCCGGCGACGATCCGCCGCCAGTTCGTCAGCAAGTCGGGTCTCCTGTACGCGATCTTCAGCCGCCTCGAGGCCGAGGCCTGGGAGAAGCTCGTCGCCGACGTGCAGCCGATCTCACCGGCGGAGGCGCGGCTGCACGCCTACATCTCCGGCCTCGGCGCGCTCATCGAGGACCCGTCCAACGGCGTCGGGCTCACCGAGGTGCTGGCGCACGGCCTGCGCGACCCGATCCTGCGCCAGAAGATGGCCGCCGACTACGACCTCGCGCGCGACGGCACCCTGGAGCTCGGCGGACTCGAGGGCGGCGACGCGGATGCTGCCGCCCGCCGCCGCGCCCTGGCGAGCCTGATCGTCGCAGCAATCGACGGCCTTTCGCTGCAGGTGGCGGCGGACCCGGACGGCGTCGACGAGGACCTGGCGTTCGCGCTCCTCGCCGACATGGTACGGCTGTGGCTCGCCGCCCAGCCCGGCGGCTGACGCCGCCCGGCGGCGGCTACGCCTGCTCGGCCTCGGCCCTCGCGTACTTCGCGCGGCCTTCCTCGTACAGGTCGCCGCCGTGACAATCGTTGACGACGATCACCGGGAAGTCCTCGACCTCGAGCCGCGCGATGGCCTCGGCGCCGAGCTCGGGATAGGCGATGGTCTCGTTGCCGACGATGCGCTGCGCGAGCAGGGCACCGGCGCCGCCGGTGGCGGCGAAGTAGACGGCGGTGCACTCGCGCATCGCGTCCTTGACCTCCGGCGTGCGCAGGCCCTTGCCGATCATGCCCTTGAGGCCGTGCTTCATGAGCAGCGGCGCGTAGGCGTCCATGCGGCCGCTGGTGGTGGGGCCGGCGGAGCCGATGACGTTGCCGGGCTTGGCCGGACTCGGCCCCATGTAGTAGACGACGGCGCCCTGGAGCTCGAAGGGCAGCTCCTCGCCGGCCTCGATGAGCGCGACGAGCCGTTTGTGGGCCGCGTCGCGCGCCTGGTAGACGACGCCGGTGATCTCCACCGCGTCACCGGCGTGCAGGTCCCGCACCACGTCGTCGGTGAGGGGGGTCGTGATCTTCTTTGCCGCCATGCGTCCTCCCCTCTCCTCTAGAGCTCTACGGTCTTGTGCCGCTGCGCGTGGCACTGGACGTTGACCGCCACCGGCATGCTGGCGATGTGGCTCGGCATCTCCTCGATGAACACGTCGAGGGCCGTCGTGCGGCCGCCGAGGCCCTGCGGGCCGATGCCGAGATCGTTGATGCGCACGAGCAGCTCGTCCTCCATCTCCGCCACGCGCGGATCCGGGTGAGTGCTGCCGACGTCGCGCAGCAGCGCCCTCTTGGCGAGCAGCGTGACCTCGTCGATGGTGCCGCCGATGCCGACGCCGATGATCACCGGCGGGCAGGGGTTGGAGCCGGCGCGGCTCACGGTGTCCACGACCGCCTGGCTCATGCCGGCCCAGCCCTGCGACGGCTTGAGCATGTTGAGCGAGCTCATGTTCTCGGCGCCGCCGCCCTTGGCCATCATCGTCAGGCGCACCTTGTCGCCGGGCACGATCGTGGTGTGCAGGATGGCCGGCGTGTTGTCCTTGGTGTTGCGGCGGGCATGGCCCGGCTCCTCGGCGACGGACTTGCGCAGATAGCCGTCGCCGTAGCCCCGGCGCACGCCTTCGTCGACGGCTTCGGCGAGCGTGCCGCCGACCAGATGCACGTCCTGGCCGACCTCGGCGAAGATCACGGCGAAGCCGGTGTCCTGGCAGATCGGCACACGGTCGCGCGCCGCGATGTCGGCGTTCTCCACGAGCTGGCCGAGGACCTCGCGCCCTACGGGCGACTCCTCGGCCGCGCAGGCCGCGACGAGCGCGTCGTACACGTCGCGCGGCAGGTCGTAGTTGGCCGTGATGCAGAGCTCCCGCACGGCCGCGGTGATCTCTCGGACGTCGAGGTCCCTCACCGGCATCTTCGCTCCCTCTCTCTCGGCCGCCTAGTCCTTCTTGCGCTCGGTCGCCCGCTTGATGGCGTCGGCGGCCTTGTCGGCCGCGCGCTGGGCGGCGTCCGCCGCCTTCTGCGCGGCCGGCCCGATCGCGTCCACCGCCTTGTCGGCGAGCTCGCCGGCGTAGTCCACGCCGCCGCGGGCGGCGGCCTTCATGGCCGCCTTGGTCGGCGCCGGCGGGCGGCTGCCCTCGGGCATCGGGATGTAGCCGAGGGCCATCTGGTCCTGCACCATGCCACGGGCCCTGGCGATGATCGCCGTGGCCTGCTCGACTTCCTTCTCGAACGTGAGGTCGGTGTTCAGCGCCACGCCCTGCTCGATGGCCTTCATCGCCACCGCGGCGGCCTCGCGCGGGAAGACTTCCCAGTCGTCCATCGTCGGCATGATGGCGTCGGCGCTGAGGCCCTTGTCCTCGGCGACCTTGGCGAGCTCCACGGCCGCGGCGATGCACATCTCGTCGGTGATGGTCTTGGCACGCACGTCGAGGGTGCCGCGGAAGATGCCGGGGAACCCGATCGAGTTGTTGACCTGGTTGGGGAAGTCGCTGCGGCCGGTGGCCACCACGGCGGCGCCGGCCTCCTTGGCGTCCCAGGGCCACATCTCGGGGATCGGGTTGGAGCACAGGAAGACGACCGGGTCGGGCGCCATGCCGCGGATCCAGTCCTTCTGGATCGTGTCCGGGCCCTGCTTGCTCAGCGCGATGCAGATGTCGGCGCCCTTGAGCGCCTCTTCGATGCCGCCCTGGCGCTGCTCCTCGTTGGTGATCTGGCAGTACTTCCACTTGTCGACCCACTCGGCCTTGACGGCCTCGATGTCGGCGCGGCCCTTGTGGAGGATGCCCTTGCTGTCCACGAGGCGGCACTTGGCCGGGTCGGCGCCGTAGGCGAAGATGAGCCGGCTGATGGCCACGTTGGCCGCGCCGACGCCGACGAAGGTGATCTTCACGTCGGCCAGGTCGCGGCCCACGACCTTGAGCGCGTTGATGAGCCCGGCGAGCGTGACGCACGCCGTGCCCTGCTGGTCGTCGTGCCACACCGGGATCTCGCACTCCTCGCGCAGCGTGTCGAGGATGCGGAAGCACTTGGGCTGGGAGATGTCCTCGAGGTTCACGCCGCCCAGCCCAGGCTGCACGAGCTTGACGAACTCGATGAGCTTGTCGGGGTCCTTGGTGTCGACCATGAGCGGGAAGCCATCGACGCCGCCGAGGTACTTGTAGAGGAGGCTCTTGCCCTCCATCACCGGCATGCCGGCCTTGGGGCCGATGTCGCCCATGCCGAGCACGCGCGTGCCATCGCTGATCACGGCCACCGTGTTGCCCTTGTTGGTGTACTCGTAGACCTTCTCGGGGTCTTCTTTGATGTCGAGACACGGGGCGCTGACGCCGGGCGTGTACCAGATGCCGAAATCCTGGAAATCGCGCACGCAGCACTTGAGGGTCGTCTCGATCTTGCCGTGGTAGAAGGGGTGGAGCTTCATGGCGTCTTCCATGGGCTGGTACGCCTTGGCCTTGAGCTCGTCTACAGTGGGCGTGCCGTCTTCGTTGGGCATGCGGGCCTCCTTGTGGACCGGCGGGGCTCCCTCCGCCGGCGTTGCGTCACCGTCAGGGACGATCCGCGCCGGGGGAGCGGACCGGACCGTAAACGTAGCACCCGCGCGTGCGCGTCGGCAACGTGGAGCGCGGCACAAGACGCCGGCCGGCGGCGGCCCGGAGGGCCAGCGCCGCCGGCCGGCTCGCCCGCGCGCGCCGCGCGTCAGAGCAGGTTGTCGAGCGCCTCCTCGAGATTCCGGACCGTGCGCTCGACGTCGTGCAGCTTGTCGAGGCCGAACAGGCCGAGCCGGAAGGTCATGAAGTCCGCCGGCTCGTCGCACTGCAGCGGCACGCCGGCCGCGGTCTGCAGCCCCTGCGCCGCGAACTTCGCGCCCGTGCGCAGGCCGTCGTCGTCCGTATAGACCACGACGACGCTCGGCGCCTCGAAGCCGGGCGCCGCGACGCTCTTGAAGCCGCGCTCGGCGAGGAGGGCGCGCACCCGCGCGCCCAGGTCCACCTGCTCGGCGCGCACCTTGTCGAAGCCGTAGGCCTTGGTCTCGGCCATCACGTCCCGCATGCGGACGAGTGAGTCCGTGGGCATGGTGGCGTGGTATGCGTGGCCGCCGCTCTCGTAGGCCTGCATGATCTCGAGCCACTTCTTGAGGTCGCAGGCGAAGCTGGTGCTCGTCGTCTCGGGGAGACGGGCGACAGCGGCGTCGCCGAGCATCACGAGGCCGCAGCAGGGCGATCCCGACCACCCCTTCTGCGGCGCGCTGATGAGCACGTCCACGCCGCAGGCCTTCATGTCGACCCACACGGCGCCCGAGGCGATGCAGTCGAGGACGAACAGGCCGCCGGCCTCGTGCACGGCGGCGGCCACGGCGCGGACGTAGTCGTCGGGCAGGATGATCCCCGACGCCGTCTCCACGTGCGGCGCGAACACCACGTCCGGCCGCCATTCCCTGATGGTCGCGACCACCTCGTCGATGGGCGCGGGTGCGAACGGCGACTGGTGCTCGTCGCTCGTGCGCCGGGCCTTGAGCACGAGCGCCTCGGCCGGGATGCCACCGGCCTCGAAGATCTGCGTCCAGCGGTAGCTGAACCAGCCGTTGCGGATGACCAGGCAGCGCTTGCCGGTGGCGAACTGGCGCGCGACGGCCTCCATCCCGAACGTACCGCTCCCCGGCACGACCGCGACGGCCGACGCCGCGTACGCCTCCTTGAGGGTGGCGGAGATATCGTTCATCGCGCCCTGGAAGCGCTGCGACATGTGGTTCACGGCCCGGTCGGTGTAGACGACCGAGTACTCAAGCAGGCCGTCGGGATCGACGGTGGGGAGCAGGCTGGGCATTCTCGTCCTCCGCGGGATGAGTGGCGCCGGGCGGCTCGTGCGCCGTCGCGACTGGCTGGTATGTACCAGCGGAGTATAGCCGGGAGCGCGGCGCAGGTCCATCGGCGCGGCGCCCGAGCGCGACTGCCGATGGCACCTTCGTCCCAGGCGCCGCTCGCGCCGGCCGCCTCCTGGGCGAGTACGCTCCGCAGGCGTCAGCCGGCCGGCTTGGCCGGCTCCGCCGGCGCCTCCGGCCGGTTCGTGCCAGCCTGCGTGCGATACCGCTTGGCCATGTCACGGAAGGCCTGGATGAGCGCCTTCTGGGTGCCCGAGAAGTAACACCTCTCGAGCTTGGCGACGATGGCGTCCTCGTCCGCGCCCAGGTTGCGGCCGGCGAGGAGACGGTTCAGGAAGTCCTTGGCGAGCTCGGTGGCGACGGTGAACTCGGCTGCGACGATCACGCCGGTCTCCATCTCGACCTCGCACACGACGCTGAGGATCGTGTACATCTGGCCACTCACGGTGTTGGCCGGCGGCTTGGCGTGCCCGACGAAGATGCTGGTGCTCATGTACTCGGACCTCTCATGATGGCGCGCTCCTGCCACGGCCCGAGGTACGGGTCACGCGGGTCAGCGCGACGATGGCGACGGCGACGGCGTACACGAGGCCGAAGAAGAAGAGCACCCAGAGGATGGGGCTGAGGCCGCCGCGGGTCGCCGCCCACACCGACCCGGCGACGAGCAGAGCGGCAGCGACGGCGACCGCCGCCCATGTGGCGCCGCGGCCGCCGATCATGAGGAGCATGCTCGCCGCCAGCAGGACGGCGAAGGCGGCGAGCAGGAGGGCGCCGACCAGGATCACGCCGGCCGGGCTCACCAGAC
>Ga0209697_10007676_pt1 | contig 12516 bp, 16 predicted proteins | sample AliMusrvi5mmetaG_FD_184115 | JGI IMG/M metagenome (GOLD analysis project Ga0209697, IMG submission 184115) | Freshwater lake bacterial and archeal communities from Alinen Mustajarvi, Finland, to study Microbial Dark Matter (Phase II) - Alinen... | ecosystem: Environmental > Aquatic > Freshwater... | reverse complement strand
GGCGGCGTGATCGCCCACGAAATCAGCCACGGATTCGACGACCAGGGCCGCAAGTCCAACGGCGAGGGCATCCTCAAGGATTGGTGGACTGCCGAAGACGCGGCAAAATTCAACGCCCGGGCGGATCACCTGGCATCCCAATATGATAATATGGAAATCCTCCCTAACGAACACATCAATGGCAAACTCACCCTCGGTGAAAACATCGCCGATCTGGGTGGACTGACTTTCGCGCTCGATGCCTATCACACGTCGCTCCACGGCCAGGCGGCTCCGGTGCTCGATGGCATCACTGGCGACCAGCGCGTGTTCTTCGGCTGGTCCCAGGTCTGGCGCCAGAAAATCCGCGAAGAAGCCCAGCGCAAACAACTCCACACCGACCCCCACTCACCGGCCGAAGCCCGCGTCAATGGCGTGGTCCGCAATAGCGACGCCTGGTACGCCGCATTCGATATCAAACCCGGCGACCAGCTCTATCTGAAACCCGAGGACCGGGTGCGGATCTGGTGAGTAATGCCTAGCATCATGAAGCTCACCTCATTCCGGGCGGAGGAGTTGGAGTTGTCCGAGTTGATAGGACTTGAAGCCCGCATCGAAGGTGACGAAGGCGAGGCCTGCGGTGTTTGCCCAGGCGGCGAGGAAGGCGTCCATCCAAAGTTTGGGTGTGGCGACGCGGGCTACGATGTTGCTGCGGTAGGCGGCTTCCAACTCCGTTGGTTCCATGGGCAGGAAGGCGGATCGCTCATCGAGCATGAGTTTTTCCCAGACGAGCCAGGCGGCGGCGGGAGTCAGAGTGTCGCCACCCATGACGGTGCGATTGGTGAGCAGGCGGAGAACGGTTTGCTGGATGGGACGACACCAGCAGCAAGTGGCGGTTTGCCGGTCTTGCCACCATGCCGTGGCTCGAGCATGGTGCTGGTGGCGCTCGACGAGGATCGGCAGCCAGACGTTGGCATCAACGAGGGCGGTCATGGGCCGTGAGTTCTTCCGTATCCATTTCCTCCAGTGCCCGTTCCACCAACGCCGCCGGAATGACCGGCGCATTCCTGCGCGCAGGCATCAGCGGGCCAACCAGTCGATAGCCCAGTGGATAGGCTTTGCGCAGACTCTCCGCGTCGCGATGGCGACGCAGTTGGGCCGGTTTCACCACGGGAATCTCGGCTGCGGGCCGGGAGGTGCCGGTTTCGTCAAGCCACCGTTGAAACAAATCGGCCGCCACCTCACGGATGCGCCGCCCCTCCTCTGCGGTCCGGGCTTTCACCCGCCGGTAAAGATTGTCTGGAATGTCGATGGTCGCTTTCATCAACGGCAAGTTAGCTGGTTTCCTGTATCGGGTCAAGCATGGATTGCTTCATTCTGGCGGAAAATGGACCATCTGTTCCGCCGGATGCCGGAGCATCGGGACAAGGAATTCCAGGGCATGGTGGCGTATGTGGAAGGCGGAGCGGCAGCACGCCAAGCGGTGTTGGCGCAAGGCTGGCACCTCGTTCATGTGGGCGGGGATTTGTTCGAGATGAAAAACCCGCCCGGCTTCGTCCCGCAGATCTACCGGGCGAACGCGGTTTGAGACCATCCCCTCATTCGCCACGCGCAAGCGCTTTCTTTATTGTTCCCCTGGGTCACGCCGGGATCGGCACTGCGATGAACTTGAGACCAGGCACATCACGGAAGTCCTTAGGATTGGCGGTCAGGATCGTGAAGTCGCGCTGCACCGCCTGGGCGGCGAGCCAGAGGTCTTGGACACGGAAGTGGCTGCCACGACCCGCCTTCTCAAGCCGGGCGGCCAAGGAGCCGAACACCTCGCCGGTTTCCCCGGTGATGCGCAGCAGGGGCTTGCGCCGCAGTCGCCGCAACATGGCGGTGGCCCGTAGCTTTTGTTTGGCGTTGCCGATCAACTCGCAGCCAAAGCGAAGTTCCGCCAGATTGACCGGCGATACATATACCGGGCTTTGGCGGGTGATCGCATGGATGTCGGCCGCACTGAGTTTGCCCCGTTCGACCGCGATCCACAGGTTCGTGTCAATCAGGAAGCCCATGGATTGCGCAGTTCGTTCAAGGTGCCTTGGCGGGTTTTCCTGCCGCGGTCAACGGCTGCGGTGAGGGCGTCCGCCGTGGCGTCGTCAAGCGTGCGGAACATGTCTCCCATGACCTCCATCGCGTTCAGCGCCGACGGTTCTGGAACCAGGCGGGCGATCGGCTTATGATTGCGGATAAGCACCACCTCCTCCTGGTCAATCTCGATCCGGTCCATCACCGCACTGAAATTCCTGGCGACCTCGGTCACAGACAGCGTCTTCATGCCGGGAGAATATCAGATGCAATCAGATTTGCAAGGGTTGCTTTGATCAGGGTTCCATTTATTGACAGCCCGCCGGGCGGGTGTGAACATCGGGCATGTCCACGGCGGAACTGAAACAACTCATCGAATCGATCACGATCTCCCAGCGGGAGACAGACCGCCAGCTCGAGGAACTTGGCAAGCAGATCGGTGGCTTGGGGAACAAGTTCGGGGCGTTCGCGGAAGGGTTGGCGTTTTCTTCCATCGAGCGGATCCTGCGGGCGGACTTCGGCATGGAGGCGATCACGCCCCGGTTTTCGGTGGTCAAGGGCAAGGAAGCTGTCGAATCAATCCGCAACCTAGTATCTTGAAGGAGCGAATATGTTGTTGTTAGGTCAAGCTTTCTATCTGGTCTCTGAGGCGAAGCCTCTATCGAGGCGATTTACGCCAACGGATTTTCCACCATCAGACCGAGCGGGCGGAGTAATTCAAAATGTTTGGCGTTGTCCGTCACCAGCGTATGGCCTTTCAAGAAGCTCATTTGAACGGCATGGTGTGGCGTTCCACCTTGGGAAAGGCGACGGTCTGGCCTTGCAGATGCGCCAGCAAACCCACCGCACCCCGCCGTTTTTGTTGCCGCGGGGTAATCAGCAAGCTTTGCCGCCCGTCATCCAGCACGCGGACATCGCACGGTCCACCGTGCATCAACCCCGCCAGTTTGCGCCAACTGACCGGAAATTGGGCCTGTCCTTTGTCGGTGATGGTCAAAGTGTCGAGGACTTTCATGGAAAGTAACGATTCATTACTTTTCCCCTGAAGTCAAGCCGTTTCAAGGAAAATGAGTCGGATGTGTCAAAAAAATTCCAACAAAACTTCTTGGCAACGCGGACTGGATGGCTATTCTAGCGTCTGAGGAGTTTCCCGATGAATCCCGCTGCGCACTGATGTCCCTTGCCAAAACCCGCCCTTTGGATGTCTCCGTCCCGTCGTTCCTGCCAGTTCTCCCTTTGATCCAACAACAAACAAACAGAAAGATACCTATATGAGAAAGATCGCATTATCGGCCCTGGCTATTTTCACATTGGCGTTCGCCGCCGGACCGGCATCGGCAGGTGAGGCAGCTCAAAAAGCGGCCATCGCCACTGAAGTCGACGAGGCTTTCGCGAGATGGAGCGGAAGTTGGGCGATCGACACCTATAATAAGGGAAGCGCCGAGGTGCAAGACGTTGCGGCTATCAGCGAGTCAAAGCTCGTTGTGACCGGCACTTTCATCTTCACACGGCTCATCAAGCGCCACACGATTGAATTTACGGCCACGGTCAACGTCTCTGGTGGAAAGATGGTTGTCTCGAAGCTGTCGTACAAGGACACAACGGCCTCTCCGCCACGAACCGCTTCGACCGACAACCCCTGAGGACTCCACAACCTGGCCGAACAATCGATCAGCCCCGGCCTGATGTTGGAATGCGAAGCGTTGCTTACCGTTCCGGCACCCGTAATTCGATGATGCCAACCGTGGGGTTGAAACCCACGGCTACCATCATAATATCGATTCCGCGACCAAGAGGGCGGTGGCGTTCCTGATCTGTTTGCCGTTTCCACTTCCCGGTCTAACGGAAATTTCTATTTCATCTCCAAGTCAACTGGCCTCACACCTTTCCGGTGCTTGCCGAAACCGAAGCTTAGCGGCTTGAACTCGCCCACGGGTGAGACGTCGGAGGTGGGTGCGATTTTGTCCCCGAGTCCGAGCGTCCAGTAACAGGAGTTGATTAACAGACGCCTCAGTCCCTCGCTTTCCAGATCAATGGCGGCACCCATGGTGGTGGTGACGACCTTGGAGGTTTTGCCATTTTCGCCGGTGTATTCGCGCGTCCACACCAGCGGCATCATGGGATCGTTCTTTTTTTCAGGATCGTCCTTGAGCGGCGGGTCGGTGGGTTTCATGCCTGAAAGAACCTGTCCCCAAACCAGCACCTTCGCGTCTTTGCCCAGATGGCTGACCGTGTAAACATCGGTCGGTCCCCAGATGTCGGTCACTCCGCGCAGCATCGGGTGATTCTTGAACTCGTCATTGAGGATGCCGCGCGTGCTTTGGACTCCATGTTGGCCATGATGGTTCACCCAGGTCTCGCCAAGCACCTGCTGGCCGAAACCGCCGGGCCATTCCTTGTTGTTGAAGGAATACTTCGCGTAGGGACCTTGTTTGTCCTTCACGTAATTGAACGCATGGGTGGCCGTACGCAGGCCGATGAGCGGCTTGCCGGAGTTCACATAAGCAACGAAATGCTTCATCTGGTCGTCCGGTAACTCGCGGAAGCGTAGGTTCACCACGCACAAGTCGGCACTGTCCAAGGCTTCCATACCGGGAATGTTGTTAGGAATGACGGGATTGATCGAGCCGTCAGCCGGATCGATGGCGAACAACACGGTGCATTTGAAACCATGCCGTACCGCCAGAATGCGCGCCAGCGCCACCCCGGCCTCTTCCGAGCGGTATTCCTCGTCGCCGGTGAGAAACACGATGTGCTTGCCCGCGCCCGGGCCTTTATTGCCTTGAAAGACGACCCTTTCTCTGGGTGTCGTATCTCCGGCGGCGAGCTGTACCAGTAGTGTTAGGGCGGCGAGTGGTTTCATGGTTTTCATTGCGGGAAATTGCTGCGGATCGCGACTTCGTCCCCGACGCTCAGGCCGAGGTCCTCGAGTTGTTTGCGGGACAGTTCGACATCGACGAATTTGCCGTCGTCGAGGCGCATGCTGAGGGTGGCTACCGGGCCGGCGGAGAACAGGTGCTGGATGGTGGCCATGCGGTCGGTGGCAGGATCGTATTCGGCGGCGAAGACGACCTCGATCTCATGCGGCCGGATATATCTCTGTACGCCGTTAGGATCGGTGAACTTGTTCACGTTGCCGAGGAACTCATAGACAAACGGACTGCGCGGATGGTCGTAGATTTCCTGCGGTGCGCCAACTTGTTCGATGCGCGCGTTGCGCATCACCACCACCTGGTCGGACAATTCGAGCGCTTCCTCCTGGTCGTGGGTGACAAACAGGGTGGTCAGGTTGATCTCATCATGAAACACCCGCAGCCAGCGCCGCAGATCCTTGCGCACCCTGGCATCGAGCGCGCCGAACGGCTCGTCTAACAGAAGGACCCGCGGTCGGATCGCCAGCGCCCGGGCCAGCGCTACCCGCTGGCGCTGGCCGCCGGACAATTCATGCGGGCGGCGCTTGTCGAGGCCATCGAGTTTCACCAGTCCTAACAATTCCTGGACGCGCTGGCGGATCTCCGCTTTGGGTGGGCGCTTGGCGCGGGGCAGCACCGACAACCCGAAAGCGATGTTCTGGGCCACGGTCATGTGGCGGAACAACGCGTAATGCTGGAACACGAATCCCACGCCGCGCTGGCCGGCCGGGATGCCGCTGACGTTTTCCCCGTGGAAGTGGATCTTGCCGGGCCCGTCGTCGGCGAATTCCAAACCCGCCACGATCCGCAGCAAGGTGGTCTTGCCCGAACCCGACGGACCTAACAAAGCGGTGAGCGAGCCGTTGGGAACCTCCAGCGACACGTCCTCAAGGGCCTTGTAGGAGCCGAAGGTCTTGCTGATGGATTGGATGGAGATGGACATGGCGGGGAAGAGAGTAATCAGTAATCAGAATCAGTAATCAGTAATCAGCGGGCGGATGTTGGTTGAGACGCAAGACTGCAAGACACAAGACGCAAGAGAAGAGCCAATGTGCCGACTCCTCTCTTCCTCTTTTCTTGTGTCTTCAAGTCTTGCGTCTTGCGTCTTCATGGTTTCAGCATTTACCTGGCGAGTTGTTCGACGATGCTTTTGAGGGCGAGGGTGAGGAGGGCGAGAAGGGCGAGGAGGGTGGCACAGGCGAAGGCGGCGCTGAATTGGTATTCATTGTATAACAGTTCGATGTGCAGCGGCAGGGTGTTGGTTAGGTTGCGGATGTGGCCGGAGACCACGGACACGGCGCCGAATTCACCCATGGCGCGGGCATTGCATAACAGCATGCCATAGAACAACCCCCACTTGATGTTGGGCAGGGTGACGCTGCGGAAGATGCGCCATCCGCCCGCGCCGAGGGTGACGGCAGCCTCTTCCTGGTCGGTGCCTTGCGATTCCATCAGGGGGATCAATTCGCGGGCGACAAAGGGAAAGGTCACAAACACGGTGGCAATGATGATGGCCGGCGTTGAGAAGATGATCCCGGGATCGGTCAGCCATGCGGCGAGGCCCTCGAACAGACCGCCGAATGAATCGTTGGATGCGGCATCTCGCGCCAGTTTGGCGAGCGGGGAGAGGATCTGCTTGAGCGTGGCGGGCGGCAGCCAGCCCTTGGCGCCGAAGATCATCACCCACACCAAACCGGCGATGACCGGCGACACCGCGAAGGGCAAATCAATCAGCGAAACGAGCAGCGCCCGGCCCCTGAATCGGTGTTTGGTGACCAGCCATGCGGCGGCCAGGCCGAACAGGGTGTTCATGGGCACGGATATTCCAGCGGCCAGCAGCGTCAGTTTGATCGCGGACCAGGCCGTCTCTTCTGTTAGGGATGCCAGAAACACCTCCCAGCCGCGCCGTAACGCTTCGGCGAACACAGCCAGCAACGGCAACAGCAAAAACAGCGTCAGCACCGTGATGGCCGAGAGGATCAGAAAGACCCTGACCGGTTTGGATTCGGTGGTGGCTTGGAGGTTGGCCATGGGATCAGCGGTTCTGCCAGTCGAGCCGGCGTTGGAGCAGGTTGATGACGAAGAGCAGAATGAATGAAATGGTGAGCATGCCTGCGGCGATCACGGCGGCCGCCTGATAGTTGAACTGTTCCAGTTGTGAAACGATGAGCAGCGGCAGGACTTCGGTTTTCATCGGCAGGTTGCCCGAGATGAAGATGACCGAACCGTATTCGCCGATGGCACGGGCGAAGGCCAGGGTAAAGCCGGTGACCAGCGCGGGCACTAACAGCGGCAGGATCACCCGCCGGAAAACCGTGAAGCGCCCGGCCCCAAGGGTGGCCGCCGCTTCTTCGATCTCATGGCCGAGGTCCTCCATCACCGGTTGCAGTGTGCGCACCACAAAGGGAAATCCGATGAAAGTCAGCGCGATGAAGATCCCCAACGGACTGTAAACCGCGCCGAAATCCGCCCACGATGCGACTTGTTCCCCCAACCAACCGGCGGGATGCCAGGTATCCCTCACCCATGCTGCCGTGTGTGCGATGTGACTGCCGATCCAGCCGGTTTTGCCATAGATCGCCGTCAGGGTGATTCCTGCCACGGCGGTTGGCAGCGCGAACGGCAGGTCCACCATCGAATCCAATAAACGCCTGCCAGGAAACCGGTAGCGCACCAGCACCCAGGTCACCAGCAGGCCTAACAGAACACTGACACCGGCCGCTGCGGCGCTCAAGCCGAACGTGAGTCTGGTAGCGGCGATCACCCGCGGCGAGCCGAGCAGCACGCGCCACTCCGCCCAACCGACACCCGCCGCCTTGAGAAACAACACCGCCAGCGGGATCAGGATGACCGCACTCATGTAGGTGATGGTGAAGCCCATCGAAATGCCGAATCCAGGAATGACGCGTCGTTTGGTCATAATTCCAAAAAAACAAACCACTTCAGCGGGCGCTGTAGATTCGGTCGAAGGTGCCGCCGTCGGCGAAGTGGGTCGCCTGGGCCTTGGTCCAACCGCCGAAGGTTCCATCGATGGTGACCATTGGCAGGGCGGGCAGTTTGGCGGCGTATTTGGCGGCGATCTCCTTGTTGCGGGGGCGGAAGAAATGTTTGCCGGCGAGGTCCTGCGCTTCGTCGGTGTAGAGGAATTTCAGATAGGCTGCGGCTGCGGCGGTGGTGCCGTGTTTGGCGGCGTTTTTCTCGACCACGGCCACCGGCGGTTCTGCGAGAATGCTGATAGACGGATAGACCACCTCGGTTTGGCCGGGAAATTCCTTGTCGATCAGCCAGGCCTCGTTTTCCCAGGACAACAGCACGTCGCCGATCTTGCCTTGGGCAAAGGTGGTGGTCGAGCCACGGGCACCGGTGGCGAGCACCGGTACGTTCTTGAACAGTCGGGTCATGTAATCGAGGATCTTGGTTTCATCCTTGGCATAACTCTTTTCCGCCCAGGCCCAGGCCGCCAGATAGTTCCAGCGCGCTCCGCCTGAGGTTTTGGGATTGGGAGTGATGACTTGGACGCCCGGTTGTCCCAGATCGCTCCAGTCTTTGAACGCCTTCGGATTGCCCTTGCGGACCACGAAGACGATGGTGGACGTGTAGGGCGCGCTGTTGTCGGGAAGTTTCGCCTGCCAGTCCGCAGACAACAGATCCGCCTCCTTGTGCAACGCGTCGATGTCGCCCGCCAGCGCGAGGGTCACCACGTCCGCTTCCAAGCCGTCGATCACCGAGCGGGCCTGCTTGCCAGAGCCGCCGTGCGATTGCCTGACTTCGAGCGTGCCACCGTGGTCGGCCAACCATTGTTTTTTGAAAGCCACATTGATATCCGCATAAAACTCGCGGGTAGGATCATAGGAAACATTGAGCAACGTGGCACCAGCGGCGGGGGCGCTTTTGCGGCAGGCGGCCACGAATGCCAATGAGGCTGTTAGAGCGATGATAGGGAGGGAGGCTTTCATGGAGATGGTTGCCGGAGGGAGTGGCGGGAAAATGTCAGATATGTTCGAGTCCGTTGGATTCCGGAGTGAAGGTGGCGAGCTGGGATAATCCTGCGAGGAAGCCGTCGGCGGGATCGGCCTTGCGTTTCGGGCGCTCGCGGCGGGTGGGCAGCACGCTCTCCGTGGCGAACGGCGGGGCCACCCCGTCGCGGCGCATCTTGCGCAGGGTGACTTCGACAACCTGGGCGATGCTGTAGCGATCAAGCAAATTGGCCACGGCATTGCGCACGTCGATCATCAGCATGCGCAGCCCGCAGTGGTCTTCGTCAGGGCAGGTGCACGGCTGATAGGCACTCTCGCTGGCGCAGCAGATCGGTGCCAGGCGACCGTCCACCAGACGGATCAACTCGCCCACACCGATTTGGTGAGCCGGCTTGGCCAGCGCGTAACCACCGAATTTTCCCCGGGTGGTTTCCACAACTCCGGCCTCGCGTAACTCCTGCAGAATGCGCTCGATGAATTTCAGCGGCAGACGATTTGCCTCCGCAAGCTCCGCCCCAGAGACCGTAGATCGCCCCAGTTCGGTCGCCATCCCAAGATGAATCGCCGCGCGCAACGCATACTCTGCTTTCTTTGAAAGGTGCATCCGGTTATGTGGACAAGATGGTAGAGTATTAGACCGGCAGCGCAAGGGAAAATATTCCGGAGCGGCGTGAATGTCTGTTAGACCGTTGAAAGACAAGGGATTATGAGTCTTTAAGCGGATTTTTACAGATGGAGTCTCCATCTGGGAGCCATCTGGGAGGGCCGCGACGATCACAGTTGCTAGATGGTCAGGCGAGTTTGTTCTCGCATCCATTGCCGGGGCAGGGATACGTTTCGGATATTCTTTCCGCATCCATGTTCCCCACACTCATCCGACATTCGCCCCGATCATGGGCTTTCCCATGCGTTTTCAATCTGATATGCGAATTCCGTGGCACCAGCCCGGATCAAGCGTGATGCGCGGATAGACCTCATTACCTTGGTCCACGATTTCCACAGCGGGATCGAAGCCCTGTTCAAATTCACTCCGCATTCTATCACGCGCGCTCTTCGGCGGTGAGGTAACATCCCGGATCGGAACCCCAGAGGTTGCCGTTGTTGGCGAAGTAGGCGCGGGTGCGGAAGCCGCCGCCGCAGATCGGAAACCAGCGGCAGGTGGCGCAGGGGCCGGTCATGCGGGCCTGGCGTTCTTCCAGCGTGAGCAGGCCGATCGAGCGGATGGAGGCGAGCATTTCCGCGGATTCGGGGTTGCCGCCTTCCCAGATTTGCGAGAACGGCATTTGTTTGACGTTGCCGAGGTTGACGTCCTGCCAGAATTGATCGGGGTGGACGGTGCCCTGGGTGTCGATGTTGGCGATGCCGCGGCCCGAGCTGTTGGCACCGCCGCCGTTCCATGCGAGCAAGCGCCGGGCCTCGGCCAGATTCGGGTGGTTCTCGTTTTGCATCCGCACTAACATATAGGCGCCGTCGGCCGGTTGGGTGACGGTGAGCAGCTCGCGTTCGACGCCTTGCTGGTGCCATGCTTCGACGCGGGCGATCAGGGTGTCGATGGCACCGCGGGCTTCTTCGGGTTTGAGGACCTGGAGTTCGCTACCGCGGCCGGCGGGCACGAGGTGATAGAAACAAACGCGCTGGATTTCCTGGTCCTCAATGAAGTCGAGGATCTGGTTGATGTTCTCCACATTGTGACGGGTAAGGGTGAGCCGCAGGCCGGTTTTCTGGTCCACGGCATGGCAGTTCTTGAACCCGCGCACGGCGGCGTCGAACGCGCCTTCCTTGCGCCGGAACTGGTCGTGAATCGGGCCGATGCCATCGAGCGAGATACCGACGTAGGCGACGTTGGCGGCCTTTAGCAAGGCGGCCTTTTCCGGGGTGATGAGCGTGCCATTGGTGGAAATCGTGAGTTTCAGGCCTGCGGCGGTGGACATGTCCACGAGATCGAAAAACCGCGGGTGAATCATCGGCTCACCACCGGAAAACAACAACGACGGAACCTGATAGGCGGCGAGATCCGCGACCACCTTTTGCATCTGCTCCCAAGTCAATTCGCCGGGATACTGTTCCGCGGCGGAATCCGAATAACAATGAACGCAGCGCAGGTTGCAGGTGCGCGTGATGTTCCACACGGTGATTGGACGGCGCGCCCGCGCTTCGGTCGCATGGCCTCCGCCGCCGTGCCCGTAGCGCAGTCCATCCGCGGGCTGTGCCACGCCGGTCCAGAGTTTTGTGAGATTGATCATATTTCTTGTTAACTATTGATATTGAATCGAAACGCGGAGGCGCTGAGGAGATGGTGGATGGTGGATGGTGGACCGTCAGGCACTGATTACTGATTACTGATTACTGATTCACCGCGCGGGTGGGTTGATAGACGCAGGACGGGTCGGTGGCAAAGGGGTCGCCGGTGACGCCGTAGGCGCGGGAGCGGGAACCGCCGCACATGGTGCGGAATTCGCAGAGGCCGCATTTACCGCCCAGCGCGTCATTGTCGCGCAGCGAGACAAACAACGGATGGTGCCGGTAGATTTCCACCGGCGAGGTGGTCTTGACGTTGCCGCAGACCATCGGCAGGAAACCGCTGGGCGAGACTTCACCGATGTGGGAAATGAACATCACGCCGCGGCCATCGCGGATGCCCAACGGCGAACGCATGCCCGGCCGCGGACGGCTGGCACCTCCACCGTTCTGCTGCATGACCACCCGCCGGAAATGATGTCCCTCCGTGGTTTTCACCGCAAACGGCGCTTTCCCTACCAATCCCGCCATGTCTTCAAATACCCGTTCAATGTCCGCAGGGTCCGGCAGATCCGCCACCCCCGCACGACCGGTCGGGACTAACAAAAATACACTCCACATGGCGGGCTTGAGCTCGAACATCAGTCGTTTAAAGCTCTCGTATTCACCCATGTTTCCGCGGGTGAGGGTGGTATTGATTTGGAGGTCGAGGCCGACGTCATGGGCGCGGCGGACGGCTTCGATGGTCCGATCATAAGTTCCGGTGACGCCGCGGAAGGCATCGTGGGATTCACGGGTCGCGCCGTCCAGACTGAGCGACATGCGTTGCACGCCGGCGGATTTCAACTCCGCAAAATCCGTTTGAAGCAGGCGCTGGGTGGCCGACGGGCTGAGTCCGACATGGAGGCCGACATCGGTGGCGGCGCGGACAAGGTCGAGAGCATCGCGGCGCATGAGGGGGTCTCCGCCGGTGAGGATGAGCATCGGGGGTTGCCACTTGGCGAGCTGGCCGATGAGGTGGAGGGACTGGTCGGAATCGAGTTCTGCGGGGTGGCGGTGGGGTTGGGCCTCGGCGCGGCAGTGGCTGCAGGCCAGGGCGCAGGCGCGGGTGATTTCCCAGAAGACCAGAAACGGGCGATCATCGAAGTCATACCCATCCATGGCGGGTATTCCCGCAGGATGGCGCAAGGGGCTCGGGTGAGTCATGGGGCGAATAAAGACCAGAAATTCCGAATTGGCTACGCCGGATTTGCAGAATTCGCTTTTCGGGTGGCCGATGAGACCCGCGAGGCAACACCTCAAGGAGTGCCGCAGGGAGGGCCGCTGTCGCCCCTGTTAGC
>Ga0209697_10007671_pt1 | contig 12519 bp, 3 predicted proteins | sample AliMusrvi5mmetaG_FD_184115 | JGI IMG/M metagenome (GOLD analysis project Ga0209697, IMG submission 184115) | Freshwater lake bacterial and archeal communities from Alinen Mustajarvi, Finland, to study Microbial Dark Matter (Phase II) - Alinen... | ecosystem: Environmental > Aquatic > Freshwater... | reverse complement strand
GATCGTCACGGGGCCAAGCAGACCGGACGGGAACTGGTAATCGGGCCCGCCAAAAAACATCTCGGTGCGCGTCCGACGCTGTCCCTCGGAAAGGCCGTTATCCCCAACCAGCCGGTTCGGCCACAGGTTCACCACCGAGATCACCAGCACATTCTCACCGATCCTTACGGCCCCGGTGATCTCCACCCGCCACGGCGCGTACCAGAGCACGCCCAGATCCTTGCCGTTGAGCTTGACGCGGGCCGTTTCCTTGACAGTGCCAAGATCGAGGAAGAGGCGGTGGGCGTATTTCGTGCTTAGTTCTTGGTTCTTGGTTCTTGGTTCTTCGTTCTTGGTTTCAGCAAGATCAAAAGCCTTGCGGTAGACCGCGGTGCCGCTGAAGTTGCGCACCTGGTGTTCCGGGCGTTTGGACCAGTCGTCCAGCTTGTCAAACACCAGCAGGCCCTTGGCGGGATCGCCAGTCAGATTGTCTGTCGGATAGAACCATTTTGGATCGAACTGGACGGTCCATGGGCCAGTGATTTTCTGGACCGGCTTGAACACCGGGAAATTCGACTCACCTATTTCCGGCTTCTGGCCTCTGGCCTCGAAACTCGGAATGCTTTTCCGAAATACCACAAACAGTCCGCCGTAGGGCTCGAACTCAAGCGGGATGGACGTGCGTCCGTCCTTGATCTCGAATTGTGGTAGCTCACGTTGCGTGCCGGTCACCGGATCCCACATCTCCGGTTGCCTGCCGCTCGCGCGGAAGGTGCAATCGGCCTTCAACGCAACGCCATGCCGGTTTGCCACAAAATAGATGTCTGTGTCAGTGGTGCGGCGGTGGATGAAATCTACCAGCGCATTCGCCGCCGCACTCTGAAACGCGAAATCCACCGGCACCTTGTCCTGCGCCAGAACCTCGCGGATGCTCCGGCCGCAGATCACGCGCCCCTTGCCGAAGGCACGCTGCATCACCGGCGAATTTGTCTTCGTCCCCCACAGCTTGTCCGCAATGGTCTTGAGATCCTTTTCGCTCTGTGGATAACCCGTCAAGCCCGGCGTGCGCAGCGGTTTCGGGCCGATTACCGTGGCACCGGCATCCACAAGTTCCTGGATTTTCTTCGCCACGCTCAGCGGCAAGACCGGCCGTTCCGGCAAAACGAGGACGCGGTAACTCATTCCGTCAGGGAGCACGATCCGCTTGTCTTTGACTGACAGCCGCGTGAGGATGATTTCCGAATTGCAGACGTCGTAGTCATATCCAAATCCGCGCGAGTGATCGATGTTCTTGGGAGGAATAAAGTTCGGCACCTCGTCGCCGCTGTAATAGAGCACGTCGGCCACGAACAGCCCCTGCCGCAGCATGAAACAGCAGCGTGTCAGGTAACTTAGAAGCTGCTCGGCTCCCTGGTTCCACCACGTTTGATTGTGGCTGAAATGGATCCCGCCGAATACCGATTTGCCGGGCAAGCCGTTCTCCGGACCTGAGGTAGCCGAACCGTGGATGCTCAGCGCATTGATGCCTTCGCAAAAGGCGGTATTCGCATGCATCAGCAGATCGGCCGGCGCCGTTCCCCAGCGCGCCCTGCGACCACCGCTCGTGAACGCCTCGGAGGCGACCAGCGACTTACCATAAAGATGCCCGGCGCTCGCGGCCTGTTTCGCGTTAACGTTCTGGGCACCATCCATCCACCCCGGTGTGGTGATGGTATTATGGTCGGCCGGAGCACCCTGGTTTTCCTTCCATAACTCGATTTCCCAGAACTCCGCCACCGGCACGTCCACCCGCCCCTGGTTCATGAGCCCGTCATTGAAATAGAGTCGCGGATGATGCTGGCCACCGGCTTCAGCCCTCACCTTCAACCCATCGGCATGTGCCAGTTCCGCCCAGCGGCCGTAGTGCTGGTCCGCGGCACAATCGGCGATCGTCCGCCGCACGTCTGCCAGGAAACGGTCCGTGATGCCGACGCTGTCCACGATCTCACCCGCCAGGGCTCCAAGATAGGGAACCGGATCGTAACCGCGCCGGGTCTTGAATTCCTCCAGCATCTTCGGCGTCCAGGAATACATCAGGTCGGCCTCGAAATTGTCCTCGATGGAATACTGCCAGCTCTTGCCAACCAGCCCGCCCGCATCTCCTAACAGCGGCTTGATGCCTTTTCCATAATGCTGCTCCATCGCCGCCGGGTTGAGGTAATCGGTCACCAGGCCGTTGCCAAATGCCAGTTTCTGCCCGGTCGTTGTCCGGCCGATCCGCACGACTTTCCAGCTTCCCGCCGGTACTTTCCAGTTGAGGGTTCCATCTTCGGCTACCTTACCGGTTAGGTTGATCCGCTCACGCAGCGCAAGCGGACGATCATGCGGCAACGCCGCCAAGTCCTCCCTGACAAAATTGACTTGGTCAATCTGCCGTGTTGCTGTCACCCCTAGCGGATTGGTGATCCCCCGCTTGGCCGCCATGCGCGCCACCCGCTCTACCTCGGCCTGGCTGCCCAACGCAATGTCGCGCACCGTCGCATCCTTCGGCACCCCGATTCGGAAGCAGCGCGCGGTGGTGGCGGGCACCGCCTGATAGATCGTGTTTCCTCCAGGACCAACCATGGTGGCTATCGGCTTGAACGCGACGCCATCCTCCGACGCCTCAATGACCACCTGCCCCCCCATGTCCATCCACAGCCAATCCACCCCATGAGCTTCGCCGAAATCCACCAGGATCCAAGGTTTCTCGTCGGTTGCTGCGGGCTTCCAGAGGGTGTTGAAATTCCCGTCCAGCAGATTCGGCAGGTCGCCCGGGTTGCTGCTCACCGTAACCACGGGCGGCAGATTGGCGGTGCCCTCGGGAATCGGAAAGGCCTGGACCGCCACATCGGCATAGAGTGCCCCCTTGCCTTTCGGTTCCACCAATTTGCCCACAAACTTCTGCGGCCCCTTGATGACGGTTTCCGAATTGACCATCATCCAGGCTCCATGCTCCGGGGTGATCCACGGCCCGCCACAGGGCCAACCCGGGCAGGTGTTGACGCCGATTTTCAAGCCCAAGCGGTCCGCCTCGCGTACAGAATGCCGGAACAAGTCGCGCCAGTTGCCGCTCATGTAGGGCGCATCCGCCGTCGCATTCAGATCAATCAGCATGGCACCGCCTGCGCCTTTCGCTTTCAGCTCCTCCATGTGCTGAGTGATGTCGGCTGGAGTAATCCTGCCGATCCAGAACATGTTCACCCACGGCTTCGCCTCGTCCGGAGGCGTGACAAATTCTCTCGCTAACTCATCTCCGGCCCGCGTAATTCCAGTCAGCAGACAACACAAGAGTCCCGCCATCAGGACCCGCTTCCTTAGTCTCAGCGCGACAATTGGCCTCTTCTTCATTCGCGATTCGAACCCTTGCTCCGGCCAGATCATAGATTGCTCCCTATTTGTAGAATTGCGACACAGTCCTGACCCACTCGTCAGCCATGAGTTGGCGACCGGAATAGGTTGGCTGCTGTAGCCCACCTGGATTGTCCAACTGACTTACATCAGCCTTCCTCGTCATACTCTCTACCGGTAGACCGATTTTCTTGGTGAACGACTGAATCGGCAGTTTAAGAACTCGGGTGGTCTTCCCTGTCTTGGAAACCTCATAGCCCTGGCCGAATTCAATTCCAAATGAGGTTCCCACTCGACTGCCTACCTTGCCGGTCTCGTGATGGATGTTCCTGCCGGCAATCGTATAAGCGCCATCAGTAATCGTAGTCCGGAAACGGACCACCAGACATTCTTTATCCGGCAGCCAAGTGACATACATGGTTTCTTCTCGCTGTCTCGGTCCGTTAGGTTTCGCATCTTTGATCGCGTCCTTGCAAGCCTTGGCCAAGACGGCGGCAATCGTCTTCTCCTGATCCGCGAGGTGTTCTTTGTACCGTTTGCGGAGATCGACTACGACTTCCTCCACCTTGAGAGGAAACTCCGGAGTTCCATCCAGTTGCCGCATCTTCGTGGCGACAAAACCCTGATTGTCATCGCATCTGGGCGAACCCAGCTTGTCATTGACCTCCATTTCCACCAGGACATAGGAGTCCTGAACACCCCACTGCTTGGTGTTTTTGGCGTTAGCCATGTCCAAACTGGTGAAGACCTTCTTTTCATCGCCCTTCTCTCCAACGCAGACATCCAGATTATTGATGGCCGGATTGTCCTTCACGGGCACGTAGACCCAGCGGTAGCAACCGCCGGCCGTACTAAAGACCAAAGCATCGGCCGATCCGCTGCCGCCCTCCTGGGCCCTGATCGCATCCAGCGGATTTCCGACCAACACGCCAACCGATTTTCCTTTCAGGGCTGGGTATTGGTACTTGGGGATGAAGTTGCCACGATCCTTGACGATTTCCCCTTCCTCCAGCATATCAACAACATCCGCTGCGCGCGATTTCGGCGTCACCTTCAGCGTGACCACTTTGCCGCCGTGCAGTTCGCCTTCCACCGTGGTGTTATAGAGGGCGTGGAGCTTGAAGTTCACGTCCCATTCCTTCGGCCAGGCCGGGAACAGATAGATCTTCTTGCCATCCACCTGCAAAAGCATCGCCTGCAGGGCCGTCATCGACACCCCGCCTTGGCTTTGGTCATTAAGGCCGACTTGGGCGGGACCCCAGAATGCCGGAAAGCGGCTGCCGGGATCGTGCGCAGCGAAGTTCGAGGTGACCATCCTGGCCGCCTGCTCAGCCTTGCCGACGAAGGCGGCCTGGATCGGGCTCAATCGCCAGCCGCCGACCTTGCCCTCATGGGGAACGGCATGTCGCGGCTGAGGCGGATTCCATCGCTCAAAGGTGCGGCGGCCAATGTCGGCCTCCTTGCTGTCAAAGGCGTAGAGCCGGTAGGGAAATACCGCGTAGAGATCGGGCACCTCGTCCCCCTGCCAGGTCTTGATCACCCCCGCCGCGACAAGGATCTTCTTGTCCGCCTCAGCGCTCATCCGCACCTCGGGCCGCTCGGACGGGGCGTATTTCCACAGGGCAAGTTGCTCTGGTGTGGCAGCGTCCTTCAGCGTTGCCATCGGAATTTCCGGCACATCGGCAAGGGTTTTCTTCCAGGCGGCGTGCTGAGCCGCGGTGGTTACCTTTTCCGGCAACGCCAGCAAACGCGGCAGGACATACCTCAAGCCGGCGATCTCCGGCTGCGGGTTCACCGCCTCGTGGGCACATTCCAACGCGCACGCGGGATCCATCCGGATCTTGCCCTTATCGTCGCGCTTCCAATGCTGGTCATAGAATGTAATCACGCCATCTGCGAGCGGCAGCACTGTCTCGCGCAGGTATGCATCGTCACCGGTGGCCTCGCAGTAGTCGAGCATCTTTGCCGTCAGTTCCAAGCCACCATGCCAGAGCCAGCGGACATACTCGTTTTCCTGATAGGTGCCCCAGGCATAAACCGTCGCGGGGATGTAGATGCCTTCATGATGGTATTGCAGTTTTGTCCGTTCCCGGGCCATCGGCACCATCGCACTGTACATCTTGAACAGGGGCATCAGCAAATCGTAGTCTCCGCTCCGGAGCATCGGCCCGTACATCGTTGTCGCCGCGTCCAGGAACCAGTAGTTGGCGCCATGATTCCGATAATCGGCGTCAGCCAGACTGTCGCGTTTCCTGCTATTGACCGTGAAGATCGAGCCGTCGTGTTTGGCCGGATACGCGCCGCGGCACGCTGCCGCCAGCATGAATCGCTGTAGGGCATAGCCGCGGGTCACCAGGTGCCCGGCAGGCTCGTCACTGATGGTGGGGCGGGTGTGGTTATTCAGACCTCCATCCCCGGTCAACTGCAATTCACTACGTTTCTTCACGCGTGCGGCCACCTGTTCCGCAGTGGCCGGCGCGGCGTCTTCCGGTGTATGCACCTGGATCCAACTGCGGCTCCAGAACTCCTGCCACCACGTACAATGCGCTTGCCAGGCATTGTCCAAACCGGTCTTGCGCTCTTCGGCGACAATGCCGTTCAGTTTCTCTACCCATTGTTCCGCGGTGTCGGTTTGAGCGCCGAGCACATGGATGGCAATATCCAGCCGACTGGTCGGCGCCGCGGTCTTCAACGCCTGCGCCGCCTCGCCGGCAGCGGCGGGGACCATGCCCTTGCCGCTGATAGCGCCACCGAAGGTGTTGCGCAGGATCGGGTCATGCACCAGCGGCAACAGGCTCTCCATGCCCTGGAGTTTCATCGCCAGCGGCACGATGGTCCCTTCGTTGCGGTGATACCAAACGATGCGGTTGTCCTTCTGGGGCAGCACCGTGTCGGCCTTCTCCATGACCGGCCCGGTGTTCAGCTCACTGAGGTACCCGATGTTCGACTCCTTCTGCATGTCACGGTCGGTCGTGCGCCAGACATACAAGCCAACCTGCGCCTGCATGTCCTGCTTCGATTCACCCTCAATGTGAATCACCGGGCGATTGGCATCGACCCAAAGACGCAGGGTGGTGGCTAAGCCCTCGGCGCCGCTGCGGACGACCATTTGCCCCTGGCGCAATTTCAGCTCCTGATGGAATGCCTTCGCTGCAAGGGAAGGCGTCAGTCGCACGCGGACCTGGCCGAGCTTGACCAAACGTCCGCTATCGGTCCACGAATCGGTCTTGGAGATGAAGAACACCAAGTCGCCATTCTCTTCCACCCAGGCATTGAGGCCGATGTCGCCGTTGCCCAGCGGCATCGAGCCGCCTGAATCCTTGCTCGGACTGTCCCAGACGACGTTGCAGGCATCGAGCGGGTCGGCAGGTTTCGATTCCGTGCCTGCTGCCGCAACCGGACACGCAATCAAGGCCAACAGGGCTGCCTTGCCAAGGATCATCAGTAGTTTCCTCATCGGTTAATCCTCATTCATAAAATTGTGTAACCGTCCTGACCCACTCGTCAGCCATGAGCTGGTGGCCGGAATAAGTGGGATGTACCCCGTCCCATGCCCAATATTCAGCAGGTGCGCGTTTGCAGGCATCGTCAAACACCTGCTGATACTTCACCAGCGCCGCATGATATTTGTCGGCCAGCTTCGCAACGATCGCCTGCCGCTTCCTGATGTCCTGCTCCCTCTCATCTCCGTCCTTGTGTCCACCCTTCGGCACATGGAAAGGCTCACCGAGAACTAACCGGATATTCGAATTGGCCGCCCTGGCGTCGGCGAGAAGCTTGTCGTAAATCTGTTCGTACTGATCCAACGGCACTTTCCTTTCGTCACCGCCGCCAATCCCGCTGTCGTTGATACCGATCAGGATGCTCAGCAGGTCGGACTTCATGTCGAGCGTGTCGGTTTGCCAGCGTGCCGCTATCATCTTGACGTTGTCGCCGCTCACGGCGCGGTTGATGAACGTCACCTTTTTTTCCGGATACTGCGCGCTGAATCTGGCCGCAATGATGAACTGGTAGCCTTGGCCGAGAAGCAGGTGCGGACAGTCATTGCGATTGCGTTCCCCGTCGGTGATCGAGTCGCCCTGGAATAAGACCCGCCTGTATTCCTTGAACAACGGCACATCAACGGCTCCCGCCTTGGTCAACTGACCCTGCAACGCCTGTTGCACCGATGGCACAATGATTCCCTTGGCGCCTTCGGCATTGGGATGGATGCCGTCAGGCACATAGCTGTTCCACGTCGCGTGATCCGGCTGGCTGTTGTAAAGATCGAGCCACTTGTGATAGGTATCAATGAACAGCACACCCTTGTTGGCCTGCGCTATTTCGCGATAGCCCTGATAGTATTGCGTCAACTCCGGGCGCTGATCGGCATGCACATGTACGCAGTTGTTCATCGTTTGCACGACAATCTCGACGTTCTTGCCCTTGCCCTGGTTCTGCTTGGCGGCCCAGACGCGGATCTGGTCGATCATCGACTGCAGGTTGGCCCGCGACGCCTGCTTGGAAATCTTGTACTGCAGATAGGCATCGTTGATGCCAAACTCGATAAACACCGCGTCCGGGTTATCTTTGACCAGCATGTCGGCGAGCTGGTTCATTCCATCCCGGTAATCAGGCGTGCCGGGCTCGTGTCTGGAGGCCGAACCACACTCGGCGCGGTTGGCCAGCGTGACCTTGCCAGGAAATCCCTGCCCATTGAGCCAATCGCCGGTGGGCTGAAACCAATACCCCCAGTTCACGGCAGTCAAACTGGTGCCGATGGCGGTAACCGTCAGGTTCTCGCCGTTCTTTAGCCGCTCGAGGATCGCGCCCCAGGCAGTCGAAGGGATCCAGATGAGAGCCGTCGCCAAGGCAAGCTGCAGCAGACGCGTCAAGTTCGCCATCCTGCTGGCATTTGTTTTTCCATGAAGTTGCATTCTCACTGCATTTTCCTTCTATAATCTTCTTGAGATTTCCACGACCAGTGCCGGGTCTGACAGGTCGCCGTGAGTGGCGGCTGAGAGTCCTATGTTTTTGATCAATTCGCCAGGGAAGACAAGCCTGTTGCCATCCACTAACACCTTGGACGTGATGTTCACCGCACCATCGCCGGCAAGATCCTGTGCCCAGATCCGAAACTCTCCAAGCGGCTTATCGAGCACCAGCGCCAGACTCTTGTAATAGCCGAAAATGCCGATCTTACCTGTTATACGCCCGATTTTCAAACTGACATCCGCCTCGGGAAAATAACAGCCGCGTTCAGGGCTCAATCTGCCGAGCGTGCCGATGCTGACCGACCCATTGGGATTGCGCGAAGCCAGAACGTAAGGCGGTTCGCCATCGCATTTGACTTCCGGCAGGGGAAGTCCCCGGGTGACCCGGGCGGGCGCGCCCTGCGCCACCACCTTATTCACGCACGCATACGGCGAAGCGTACGTCGTGGCCCAATCCTCCGTACTGGTCCAGAATTCGCCGGCCGGAAATTTGTAGGAATCAACCAGCACCTTGGTATCGACATGCGTCTTCATCACCCCGGTGCCGAAGGCGGGCGCGATACGCTGCCACCTGACGCCCCGGACCACTTCATCCATGCGCTTCTTGAGATTTCGCGGCCCTTTGAGGAAAATGTCCGGATCGTCGCCGGGGCGGCGTCCGATCATCGGGCTGCGCATGACGCCCATGGCGCCGCCGAGCACTGCGGCAATAGAGACTTCATCCTCACAGTTGAGATAGCCAGTTTTGGCCGGCTTGGTCTTCACCGCGTCAAGGATGCTGGCCATGCGGCCGAGCATGGTCGGGATGCCAAGCTGCGGCGAGATATCGTGAAGCCGCATCACTTCGGAGTACTGGATCACCCGCTTGCCCGCTTCGACATAACCGGGATAGACCCGGCCGCTGCCTGGATAAGAGTTGAAGGGGCCGTCCTTCGAGGCATTGCCATGTTCTAACACGAGTCCCGGATACTTTTCGTCGACAAGACTGGTCATCATCCTCCAGTCCGCCTCGTCGCCGCCCCCGTCCATCTTCCAATACCCGATGCCCGCCGCCTTTGACCACGCAAGCCGCTCGCTCCAGAAGACTTTCTTATACTCGGCCTCCGAACTGAAGGTCTTCTTCCGCTCCGCATCGACGGCCGGTTCATAAGCCCGATACCAGAGGCCGACACCCCGCCAGCCGCATTCCATCACTTTTTTGTTTAGAGTCACAAGATTCTCTGGAATCGAGCCTTTGAATGAGGGAAATTTTTCAGGATCAAGCTTGGAGTAGTTCCTGTAACCGAGATCCCTATTTACCGGGAGATCCCAACCATCGTCCAGAACCACCCACAGATCACCTCTGACCTTCTGATAGAACTTCTTGAGCCAGCCGTTGGCGCCAAACAGGTTTTCCTCGTTGAGCTGAAGGGCCGCATATCTATCAATCGATGCCACCTGGTACAGGATCGGGTCATTGTCCTTGGCGCCCTGGCCCTGCATGTAACTCTGGGCCGACCAAGTACACCAGTAGTTCGGCGATTTGCCCGGCTCGGAGGGCACCAGATTGAGCGGCTCAGCCGACATTCCTGTGAGGACGACAAAGGCCGCCTTGGCCATCTCGCGGTGGCCGTCGATATTCGGGTGGACGTTGACCACGAAATTGCCGATCCGCCACAAGGCACCGAGCAGGCCCTGGAGTTGTTCTGGCCAGGATGTCACCGGTAACACCCCTGCCCCGGCCCCCTCTGTGATGCTGTCGCCAATGCAGGCGATGCGCACCGGCGCCTTGAAGGCGGCCGGATTGATCGGCGCCATCGGATCAGCGGCCATGCAGCGTAAAGCCGTGACGGCCATCAGCAGGGCTGAAGCTAAGGTTAATTTCATTATGTGTGAAGACATCATGGCTGCCTAAGGTTGAGGAAGAGTCACGCGGAAGTCTGCCGGCTTGGTGCCGCTCTTGACCACCACGATATTTTCACCAGCCTTTGTTTCGAACGTCAGCAACTCGTCTGCCAGCGTTTCGCTCTTCGCATTATTTCGATAGAGATTGACGCTTTGCTTGCCCCAGTAATTGCGCAGCGTACATGGCCCGCCTCGCTGCGAGGTGACTTCGATGAAATCGACCTTGCCGCCTTTCATCAGCGAGGTGACGATAAAATCGCCCTTGGCACGCAGGCTGAAGCTCGCAGCCATCTCCTTGGGTAAGGCGGGAAACACCCGGATGATGGGCGTGCCGCCAGGCGCGGCCGCGCCCGATTGGAGCAAGGCGGCGGACATCCCCTCGCTGAACGTGGCCTCCTGCTGCCAGTCGAGGGCAAATCCGCCCTCCGGGTTGTACTCGCGGATGCGGTTGATCCAGCGTGTGGGGGCATCTTGACACGTCTTCCAATAGGATTGCTGGTAAATAAAGCATTTCTTCACCCACTCGGCGCTGCCGAGTCTCGCCGCTTCGCCACAGAACCTTGCCAGCGCTGACGCTCCGCCGCCGTTCGCGCCTTCGTTCTTGTTCAGCGCAATCCATTTGGCCTGCCTCAGACTGGTCAGCGTGTTCAGCGCCATCTGCCATTCGTCGGGCTTGGTCAGCTTCGATTCGGTATTCACCAGATCGAAGACGTTGACCAGCATTAGGCGCGGGTCGTGGTCCGAGCCCGTGGAATTGCCACCGCCGACCCCGATCGCGAACACCGGTTCCTTGGCCTGCTGCAGCACGCCCATGGCCTGCGGGGTCGCATCGGTCGGATAGGGCGCCAGCTTGTCGAGCATCTCCCGCCACAAGGGGACCAGTTCTGCATCGACGTTGAGCAGTTTTGCGGCCTTGATGGTAACCGGAAAGATTCCCCTGACCGCAGCCAGATCATTGACGCCGTCGCGGACGTTGTCCCGGTAGGTTTCCGCCCAAGAGGTGTTGTTGATATGGTATTTGCCGTCTGCTTCCAATTTCGTTCCAGGATAGGTGCGGTACAATTCGGCGGTACCTTTGAGCATCGGATAGGCCCGCTCTTTCAACCACGCGAGGTCGTGCGTGTACTCGTAGCGTTCCCAATACCACTGCGCCGCCTCGGCCGTGTTATAGAGAAGACTGGGGCCGGCACCCCCCCAGCGCGATTCCCAATCGCTGCGCGTCTTGGCATTCGGCCGTGGCCGGTCTTTTTCCGGCAAGACCTCCGGTCCATCGAACGTAAAGGTCTCCTGGATCCAGACGGCATCCTTGCCGCAACCGAACTGCTGAGCGGCAACCTTATTGATACGCGGGAATATCCGGCTGAGCATGCTGAAATAGGGATCGGCCAGTTCCGGGTGGTTCGCCTGTTCAAAGACCGGCGTCAGGGTCTGGCGGGAACTGTTGAACCACCAGAACATCGAACCCCAATACTGCCAGCCGTCCTGCACATTGAAGATGCCGCCGTTGGCATGGATCGGATACTTGCCCCGGTTGCAGGTGTTCATGCCGTAAAGGTAATAGAGCCAGTGCTGGTCGAAGCTCTCGTCGAAAGGCCGGTTATGCGTGGCTGGCAAATAGATGAATGACCGCTTCCAGAAGTCATGCCATTGGGCCGTGGTAGAATCAAAGATGGCATTGAAGGTGGTGGCCAGGGCCGCTTTCACTTCCGCGCTCGCCATCGCCGTGACATCCTTCTTGGGCGTCATTGCCGCCGCGCTGCCGATGTAGATGGTAAATGTTCCCTTGCCGGCAGTGATGGTCAATTGTTTGTCCGTTGCGGTTGCCGTCCGTCCTTTCACGGCAACGACACACGCCGACGAGCAATAGACATCGTTGACCGCCATGCCGGTATCGCACGTGCTGCTGAAAACCTGCTTGAGCACGAGCATGTTATCCTGCTGCACTTGCACCGACGCATTGCTGTACCGGTCGGTCACAATCGTCGCTAGAAGCCTGTACAGGTCGACCGTGATGGCGGAGGGCGCGGCACGGTTGTCGGTGATTTCGATGGCAAAAACGTCGCGGTCCCGCCATGGGACGATGCGCACGCTGACGTCAGCGCCCTGGATACTCTCGTAACCATCATACGCATGCAGATCCTGATTGCAGGCGCCGGCAAAGGGGCTGCCTTGAAAACCGATATCGACTTTGCCTATCTTGGAGTTGCCGTCGGTATGGCTCTTGTTGCCCCAGTCGGAGGTGGCACTGCCCCTGTAGAAAACATCCGGCCGGCCGAAATTGAACTGCAACTTGGAACCCGAGCCGTCGATCCAG
>Ga0209697_10007662_pt1 | contig 12532 bp, 4 predicted proteins | sample AliMusrvi5mmetaG_FD_184115 | JGI IMG/M metagenome (GOLD analysis project Ga0209697, IMG submission 184115) | Freshwater lake bacterial and archeal communities from Alinen Mustajarvi, Finland, to study Microbial Dark Matter (Phase II) - Alinen... | ecosystem: Environmental > Aquatic > Freshwater... | reverse complement strand
GGTCATCAACTGGGGTGCCCTGGCGGGCGAGGTATTCGGCGACCCGCTCGTTGCGGGCGACATAGCCTTCGCCGCCCAGCGCACCCCAGTTGATGACCAGGGCGGGCAGACCGCAGGCATGGCGCTGATGGGCAAGCGCGTCGAGAAAGGCGTTGGCCGAGGCATAGTTGGCCTGGGCCGAGTTGCCGAAGATGCTCGAAACCGAGGAAAACATCACGAAACAATCGAGATCCATGCCGCGCGTGCCGTCGTGCAGCAACCAGGCACCGTAGCCCTTGGGTTCTAACACCCTGCGCATCCGGTCGCGGGTCAGCGCGGAAATCGGCGCGTCGTCGATGACCATCGCCAGATGGAACACGCCCTTGAGCGGGTGACCGGACGCCGTGATTTCATCTAACAACCGGCGCGTGTCGGCCGGCGATCCGGCATCCGCGCGGACAACCCGCGCGTTCACGCCACGGGCGCGCAGCTTGTCGAGAAACTCCTGTGCGGCGGGAGTGGCTGCGCCGCTGCGGCTGGCCAGCACGAGATGATTCGCGCCGCAAGTCACCAGCCATTCGGCCAGCACCTTGCCAAAGCCGCCAAACGCTCCGGTGATCAGATAACAGGCATCGGCTTTGACCTCGAAAGCGGGTGCCAGCGGTTCGCCCCGTCTCGCGACAAAGGGTTCCGGGAAAGCCACGACCACCTTGCCCGTGTGTTTGCCCTGGGCCATCAGGCGGAAGGCCGCATCGATGCGACACGCGGGAAAAGACCGGAACGGCAGCGGATGCAACCCGCCCTGTGCCACCAAAGCGGCCACCGTTTCTAACAGAATGCCGGTCAGTTGTTCATCGCCGCGGAAGATCGCGTCCATCGCGACCACATGGAACGAGGCGTTGCGGCGCATGTGCCACAGCGGAATGCGGGAGTTTTGATAGATATCACGTTTGCCGATTTCGATGAAGCGTCCGAACGGTGCCAGGCATGAGAGACCCATGGGGATGGCTTCGGCCGAGAGCGCGTTGAGCACGACATCCACGCCTTTGCCGGCGGTGATATCCATCACGTCCCGCGCGAAATCGCCACCGCGGGAATCGATGACATGTTTCACCCCGAGGATGCGCAACAGCGCGCGCTTGGCCGGACTGCCGGCGCTGGCGATGACTTCCGCGCCGAGGTGATGGGCGATCTGGATGGCGGCCATACCGACGCCGCCCGCACCCGCATGAATGAGGATGCGCTCGCCGGGCTTGAGTTGCGCCACGGTTTTCAACGCATGCCAGGAAGTCATAAATACCACCGGCAGCGTCGCCGCCGCCTCAAACGACAAACCGTCCGGGATAACCCGCACATCGCCGGCCCGCGCCATCGAAACCGTTGCCAGCCCGAACACCGCCAATCCGAAGACCCGGTCGCCCGGCACCACATGCGTGACACCACTGCCGACGGCGATGACCACGCCCGCCACTTCGTCGCCGAAGATGCGCGCATCGGCCGTCTCCGCCGGATAGAGCGCCAACGCCTTGAGCACATCGCGGAAATTCATGCCCGCGGCTTTCACCTCGATCGCCACCTCGCCCGCGCCACATGCCGGCAGGGCAAAAGGCACCAGGCGCAAGGCATCGAGCAACCCGCGTTCGCGGGACTCCAGCCGCAGCGGCACCGCCGGATCCAACCATTGTTCGCGCACTTGCAGCCCGCGATGGATGCGCCGCACATAACGGGCCTCGCCACGGAACGCGACCTCGCGTTCGGGGTCCTGTTCTAACAGCTCGTGCCACAGCCGCGCCCCATCCGGAGGACAGGCGCCCCGCCTGTCTGCCCTCACAGGCTGGAAACCTTTTTTCCCGTCAAGAGGCGCTAACCTGACAGTATTTGGCGGCAGGTCGATCGCCCGGCAGGTGAAATTGTTATATTCATTGGCCACCACGCGCAACAGGCCGATGGCCGGTGCTTGCGCCAGCGCCACCTCGGGATTGTGGCCCACCGCCTGGGCGCCGCGCGTCACCCAGTCGATGCGCAGCTTGGCCACGGGTGACTTGGCATCGAGCGCCTGGGCCAAATGGAACAACGAATCCGTGCCTAACATCACCGCGTCCCTGGCGGCTCCGGGACCGGTCTCGTCCAGACTCCACAGGCCGACAAAGCGCACCGGCGGATCATCCGCACACGAATCCAACATATCTATCCAATCAGCGGGATTTTCGGCCCGCAACGTGAACGTGTCCGGTTGCTCCGCCGCGAATGCTGAGCCGCGGCGGGCGACGCGGCAGCGGACGCCGCTGGTGCGGAGATGCGCGGCGAGTTCGTCACCCAGCCCGGACTCGTCGGCCAGCACGAGCCATGATTTCTCCGCAGGAGCCTCCACCATGGCCGCAGGCGGCGTTTGTGGTTTGACCCATGCCTTGCGTGCCATCAGTCCGATGAGGCTCTCGCCGCCCTGGGGACGGATCAATCCGGACATGGAGGCGGTTTTGCTGAAGCCCGCCTCGCGCAGCACGGATTCCCATTGCGGGCTTTGCAGCAATGGATGGTGCGGGCGCAACTCGCGATCGCTGAAGCGCCACCAACCGGCAGTCAATCCAAACACCGCGTTCAACCACAAATGTGGCGTGGCCACATCCACGAACATCAGGCTGCCGCCGGGAACCAGCAACTCGTGAAGATGGCGCAACGCGTCGCGCACATCACTCACCGCATGGATCACATTGGTGCCCAGGATGAGGTCGAAAGAACCCGCCTCCAACTCCTGTTCGGCACCCGGTTTCTCGAGATCAAACGTCTGGTATTGGACTTCGGGAAATGCCGCCAGCTTCTGGCGCGCCGCAGGGAAAAACGCCGCGGATATGTCACTGAACACATAACTGTGCCGCCCGGATTCTAACAGCGGCAACACCTGGGATGCCAGTCCGCCGGTGCCCGCGCCGATTTCCAGAATGCGCAACCCGCGCCCCTCGGGAAGAGCGCGGGCGGCTTCCTCCACCGCCCGGCCGAGGGCCGCGAGCCATGGACTGGTGACCAGACCGTCGCCGTAAAACTGATCCAACAGATCCGCGCCGCCACTGGCGAACAGGACCTGCACCGCCTCTTTTTCGCCCCGCATGATCGGCCCGAGTTCGGCACAGGTGGCGCCGCAGATCAGCGCCTCGGGCAAATGTCCGGGATACTTGCCGATACTCGCGCTCAGCAGTCCGTCCGAAGTGCCAACCGCTTGCTCGAAGGCGGCGGTCGTCTGGTAACCATCGCCCGTTTTCTCTAGCAAACCCAATTCCGCGAGATTGTCCGCCAACTGCGCGAACGATGCCCGCATGGCTTCCGCCACGCCGAGCGAGTCCGCAGTGAAATATCCCACCGCGCCCATATCGCGCAAGCCGCTCGCGACTTGGGAGGCGGTGAGTTCGTCACCTGCGGCGCTGGCGGCTTCGAGCGCCACGCGTCCGCGCAGGTCGAGCACTTCATCCAACGCCTGACGGGCCACTTTGCATAACTGTTCCAACGCCACCGGCGCCTGACAGGCGGGAGGTGTTGGTGCCGGGGTTTTCTCCCATCCGACGTGATAGACCAGGTCCCGGCCTTTGCCGGTTTTGCCGGTGCGGCGACCGCCCTCCACGCTGATCGCGCGGAATCCGTCGATGCACACGCATGGCCGGCCGGCCTCATCATATAACCCGATGTCGCCATCGACCAGTTCATCATTGGCCTGCGTCACCCCGGCCCGCACGCAGACCGCCGCGCCCGGCGAACGCAGAAATGCGATTCTAGCGAAACGCACCGGCAAGCGCAGTCCGGCGGTGCGGCCTTCCACCGTCGCCGCGCCTGCGGAAAACACTTGCAGCGCGCCATCAAACAGCACCGGATGGAGCGAATACTCACCCGCCCGCGGCGCAATGGCCGCAGATAACGAAACCCGCCCCTCCGACCTGCCGCCCCCTGCCGCCAACTCGCGGATCGGCCGGAACTCCTCGCCATAGCGCAGGCCCAAATCACTCATGTGGCCGTAAAAGGCATCCACCTCCACGGCGGTGAGTCCCGCGGCCCGCGAGCTTTCCCACCCGCTGGCCGCGAACGACGATTCGGTGCGCTCGCCGCGCATGGATCCCACCACGTGCGATGTCCATGAGGCCGTGTTCTCAAACCGGCTATGGATGGAAATCGTGCGGGTATCCGGATCATACGTGGTTTCCATCACAAGTCCGGACGGCGGGTCCGGCAGGATGAGCGGCTTGCGGATTTCAAAGTCCTCCACCACGAACGCTTTGCCATCGAACCATTGCTGACCCGCTTCCAACACCATTTCCACAAATCCCGCCGCCGGAAAAATGATGAGGTTCTCCACCCGGTGATCCTTCAGGAAAGCCATGTGCCGACCATCAAGCCGGGTAAGCCACGTCGGCATGGCCCGCGACAACCTGACATCTAACAACCCTTGCCCGCCCGGTGCCAACCGTCCGTCGCGCATGTCGGCGGCTTCATTCCACCACCGGCTTTTGTCCCACGCGTATGCCGGCAGATCGAGCAGCCGGCGCGACGGGGTGAGGGCGGTGAAGTCGAGTTCCACCCCTGCCAGGTGGAGGTCCAATGCCGTTTCGAGCAACGATTCATGTTCGCGCTCGCGGCGTGCCGAGGCCAGGATGACGGGCTTCGGGCCATCCTCTGTTAGACATTCCCGGATGGATCGCACCAACGCGGGATGAGCGCCGATTTCCAACCACACATCCGCCCCGAACCCGGCCACCGCGCCGATCGCGGAAGCAAATGCCACCGGTTGGCGCACGCCGCGCGCCCAATGACCCGCGTCGCATGCGGACCCATCCAGCCGCCCACCCGTGACGGTGCTGAAAAACGGCAGGGTTTCCGGCTGTGGTGTCAGGTCACACATCGCGGTTTGCAGCGCATCCGCGGCGGGATACATCATCGGATGATGGAACGGATGACTCACCGGCACGAAACGGGCAAACACACCCTGCGCTTCCAACTCCGCGGCGATGGCCTCCAACGCCGTTCTCAGACCTGCCAGAGTGAGCGAGCGCGGACCGTTGAACGCGGCGATGCACACGCCCGGGTCATGCCGGTCGATCACCGCCTGCGCATCCTCCGGAGTCATGCCCACCGCCAGCATGGTGCCGCCAGCCACCGAGCATTCATCCATGAAACGGCCGCGCAACACGATGGTTTTGGCGGCTTGATCCAACGTCAGAATCCCCGCCACGCAGGCGGCCGCCACTTCACCCACACTGTGGCCCACCACCGCGGCTGGCTGCACGCCCCACGATTTCCACAACGCCGCCAGCGCCATCTGCATCGCGAAAATCGCCACTTGGGAGATTTCCGTGCGTTGCATTTGCGAATCCGCTTCCGGGCGCGCGAGTTCCTCTATCAGCGAAAACCCCGCCCACGGTTGGATGGCCTTGTCACAGGCTTCGATCATCCGCCGGAACACCGGTTCGTGGCGCATGAGTTCGCGCCCCATCCCCCACCACTGCGCGCCTTGGCCACTCATGACAAATACCACCCGCGCCGTCTGCTCGCGCCGCGGCGTGAACGCCGTGCGCAACTTCTCACCCGGGTTCTCCAGCGAATACGTGCCGAGCTCCCGCACCGCTTCGTCCAACGATCGCGCGGTCAATGCCAACCGGTGCGAGTGGTGGTTGCGCCGCGCGCCTAACATATAGGTGAGATCCGGCAACGTCGGCGATTCGCCATTGAGCTTGGCGTGATCGTCCACCCACGCGGCCAGGCGCCAGGCCGCCGCCAGCAACGCTTCCTCGGACCGCGCGGAGAGCATCAACGGCCAGGCCCGATCCCCGGCCGTCAGTGCCCGCGAAACGTGCGCCGGCACCGGCGATTCCGTTAGAACGATGTGGGCGTTGGCGCCGCCGAACCCGAACGAATTCACACCCGCAATGCGAACCCCATTGTTGTTAGGAAACGCTTCGGTGGTTACGGCCACCCGCAGTTTCAGGGCGGCGAAGTCGATGTTCGGATTGGGTGTGTCAAAATGCAGGCTGGGCGGAATCCGGCCATGCTTGAGCATCAGCGCCACCTTGACCAAACCCGCCACCCCGGATGCGGTTTCCAAGTGACCGAGATTGGTTTTCACCGACCCGATGACCAACGGCGCATCCGCCGGACGCGTGGCGCATAACGCATCGCCAAGGGCATGGGCCTCGATCGGATCCCCCACCGCCGTGCCCGTACCGTGGGCCTCCACATAACTGACGCGCGACGGATCGATGCCCGCATTCGCACACGCCTCGCGCACCAGGCGCGCCTGGGCGGCGGGACTGGGCAACGAGATCCCGTTGGTATGGCCGTCCTGATTGAGCGCCGATCCGATGATCACCGCGTGGATCGGATCGCCGTCCGCGACCGCTTCTGATAGACGTTTCAACAACACGATGCCCGCGCCCTCGCCACGCACGAATCCGTTGGCCGCGGCGTCAAACGCCTTGCATTTCCCCTCGGGCGATAACATCCCCGCTTGCGAAAACCCGATGAACCCGTCCGGCGTGATCATCACCGTCACGCCGCCCGCCAACGCCGTCTTGCACCGGCCTGCCAGAATGTGCTCGCACGCCACATGCACCGCCGTCAATGCCGACGAACAGGCTGTGTCCAGCGCGAGGCTCGGCCCGCTCAGATTCAGACAATAGGAAATCCGGTTGGCCGCAATGCTGTGGGCACTGCCCGTTGGCGTGTGCGCGCTGATGCCCACGCGGTCGGTCGGGGTGTGTTGCAACCCCTGGTAATCATTGTGCGAAACTCCCACGAACACGCCGATGTCCGTGCCGCGTTCGAGATCCAACACCATGCCCGCATCCTCAATCGCCTCCCACGCCGTTTCTAACAACAACCGCTGCTGCGGGTCGATGTACGGCGCCTCCCGTGGCGAGATCCCGAAAAACTGCGGGTCAAACTGGTCGATCGTATCGAGGAAACCACCGCGTTTGGCGACGGTCTTGCCCACCAGTCCGGGTTCGGCATCGAAAAAGCGCGCTGCGTTCCACCGGTCCGGCGGCACCTCGGACACCGCCTCACGACCCTCTTCTAACAATTTCCAGAATGACGCCGCATCGTTCACCCCGCCCGGAAAGCGGCAGCCGATCCCGATGATGGCGATCCCATCCTTGATTTTTTCCTGATGGATCGCGTGGGACGCGGGTGCCGGCACACGGACGGTGTTTTGGATAATGGACATGATTTATCTGCGGATTTAACGGATGCGAGGACATTGGCAAACCAATTTTCCTCTTTCTGGAAACCTTGAAAAAACAATGATGGTGCAGTTAGGTCAAGTTTTCAGTCTGGTCTCTTGGTTTCTGGTCTCTGGGTTCTGTGGCGAATCCTCGCTCGCTGGGACATTCAAGGTCGCGGACAAGGTACCCGCGAGGCAAACCGCTTGCCATGGGGTGAAACCCTACCCTGCGATGTTTGTGGTTCCCTTCCAAGCATGCTTCGTGTAAACAATCGTGATCGCGCTTGCCTGTCAGGCATGCCGAACCATGAAACATATCCTATGTGCGGAATTGCAGGAGTGATGGACTTGGCCGGGAGACGGGCGGTGCCGGAAGGTGTGGTCCGGCGGATGGCCCGGGCGCTTGTGCATCGCGGCCCGGACGAGGAGGGGTTCCTGTTCCGCCCCGGCCTGGCACTGGCCTCCCGCCGGCTCAGCATTGTCGGCTTGGCCGATGGCCAACAACCGGTCTGCAATGAGGATCAAAGTGTCTTCACGGTCTTCAATGGCGAGTTGTTCGATTACGTCGAGCAACGCGCGGAACTGGCGGCACGCGGCCATCGCCTGCGCACCCACTGCGATACGGAAATCATTCCGCACCTGTGGGAGGAAAGCCAGGAAGGCATGTTCGACCGGTTGCGCGGCCAATTCGCCATCGCCTTGTATGACGCGCGCCACCATCGGTTGACGATCGGGCGCGACCGCTTCGGGATTTGTCCGCTCTACTGGACGCGACAAGGCGACTGGTTGCTCTTCGCCTCCGAGATCAAAGGTCTTCTCGCTTCGGGCATGGTGCCCGCTAAAGCCGATCTGCGTGGCTTGGATCAGGTGTTCACCTTTGCCGCGATGCCGGGGCCGTTGACGTGTTTCGATGGGGTGCGGATGCTGCTTCCCGCCCATTATCTGCAGATCACGCCGGCCACGGATGGCGGCACGGCACCGGTCATTCGCGAGTGTTGTTATTGGCGGATGGATTTCCCGAATCAGGGTGATGAGGACCCCCGCGCCGATCCACGCCAGTTGGCCGATGAACTCGAGGATCTGTTGCTCAAGGCGGTGGCCAGACGGCTGCGCGCCGACGTGCCGGTGGGTGCCTATCTGTCAGGCGGACTCGATTCGAGCATGATCGTGGCCATGGCCTGCCGCCTCAAGGGGCCGGCGATCAATACCTATACCATCCGCGTCGATGATCCCGCGCTCGACGAACTCAGCGCGGCCAATCTATCAGCCCGCCATATCGGCACCAAACCGCCCGTGGTGCAGGACTTCCGCGCCAGCGACGCGCTGGCGATGTATCCTCAATTGATCCAGGCCGCCGAGGCACCGGTCATCGACACTTCGTGTGCGGCCCTGCTCATGTTGGCCCGGCGCGTGCATGCATGCGGACAGAAAGTGGTGCTCACCGGCGAGGGTGCCGACGAATGGCTGGCCGGCTATCCCTGGTATAAGATCGCCAAGTTGTTCGACATGCTCGATCTCATCCCCGGCATGCGGCTCAGCAACCTGGCCCGCCGCGCCTATCTGCGTCTCTATCAGGTTCCCCAATACCCCGCCGGGTTTCGCGACGCCTTGGAAAAATCCGTCGGTGGTCCCAATGCGTGGATCGATTCCTACGGCGTGCTGGCTCTATCAAAACTGCGGTTCTACGCCGCGCCCATGCGCGAGGTGCTGGAGCACTCCCATCCTTGGGACGACCTGGGACTCGATCCGGTGCGCGCCAGGCGCTGGCATCCTCTCAACCGCGGACTCTGGGTTGGCGCGCGCGTCACGCTGGCAGGCCACCTGTTGCAAGCCAAGGGCGATCGGGTCGCCATGCATTCCTCGGTGGAAGCGCGCTATCCGTTTCTCGACGAAGCCGTCTTCGACTTCACCGCCAGGTTGCATCCATCGTGGAAACTCCACGGCTTCCGCGACAAACACCTGCTGCGCCTGGTCGCCGATCGCTGGCTGCCGCCCGCCATCGCCCGCCGCCACAAGGTCATCTTTCGCGCCCCGCTCGACAGTTTCCACCTCGACCCGGAACCGCCATTCGTCGCCGATCTGCTCAGCGGCGAATCACTGCGCCGCACCGGGTATTTCGATGTCGCCGCCGTCCACCACTGGCGCAAGGCCTATCGTGACATGCGGCCCGGTTCATTGCCCCGCCTCTCTATCGAAATGGGGTTGGTTGCCGTCGTCGCCACCCAGTTATGGCATCACACGTTCCTCGGCGAATCACTGGCCGACATCCCGCAGTGGAACCCCGATTCCACATGACATGCCCCCCACACTTTCGGACTGCGGCGAGCCATCGCCGCTTTGCGCGGCTAACCATTCCCCACGCGGGCGACAAGCTTCCCCGTCTTGGATGAATTCAAACTCTTCCGCAACCGCTTCCTCCAGGCCTTCTGCTACGGCAAACACCTCAGCGAACACCCCCCTGTAGCGGCGCTCTGTGAGCGTCGATGCCCATGATCCGTGCGAAGCCCCCAGGAGCGTGGGCGCCTGCCTGTTGGCAGACAGGTCTCGCCCACGAGAGTCGGACAATGGTGATCCCGGTACCAACGGTTTCGACCAAAGCCCAGCGTGGCAAGCTCCCGAAGTCCCACTTGGCGACCACCGCATCCACGCCCTCGATTTCACCTGCCTCCGCGCAAACCACTTCATCCGCTCCCGCAGAAACCGCTCCAAGAGTTTTCCTACGAAACTTCATGGCAATGCGGACGGGAAAACTGTTTTCGTGCCGATGGTCTCTCCCATGAATCCGGCTGCAACCACCTCCCCCTTGCCCAGATCCGCCGAAAAAGCGCGGATTATTCGCTTGCAAACCTGTTTTCACGCCCCCTCAGCAAGCGGAAATTTCGATATTTTGAGACTCTATCTATAACTGTAACTGCCAATGGTTCCTAAAACGGCACCTCGCCTACTAGCTCCCGCGCTTCCTCCGCCGTCCTATCCGCCTCGGCTTTCAAGGCGGCGATCTCCCTCTCCAATTCCTCCTGTTGTGCGGTCACGATCTGCCCGATCACCGATTCGTCCGCTTCCGCAGCCTGGAAGATCACGTAATCCGCGCTGGCCCTGACATTGTCCAGGGTTTCGATCAACTCCAGGATTCTTGCCTGCAGGTGCTCGTAAAGCGACCGGAGTTCCATCAGGCTCTTCGCGCCATCGAGGGAGACCAACGCCCACCCTTGCCTCAGAATGAACGCCTGCGGGTCTTTGGCAATGGTCTCCAGCAACTCGATGTCCCCACGGTCGCGGGCTTCGTTGATTGCCTGCGTCAGCAATTCGTAAGTCTTGCGCTTCTCAGGGTCGTGTTCATAGAGGTCGGGATGAAACATGCGCACCAGCTTCTTCCAGAGTTGTTTGAGCCTGGCAGTCTCGTCCTCGTTGAGTTCCCGTTTCCCCTCAAGAGCCGATGCCGTGGAATCGTACTCATGATCCTTCTGCGCGGTCTCGCGCTGATAGTCACCGGCGGTTCTTTCCGCGGATTCCTCGCCTTCACCTAACAGGCGGTCGATGAACGCCTTGCGGAATTGAACCAACAGGCGCAGGCGGTCCCGCTCCTGATAAAACGCCCGCAAGGCTCCGAACAACCTCGACCGGATCGAGTCCACCTTGGACTTCTCAATCCCGTATTCCAGCTCCAGTTCCGCGAGTCGAACCCGGGCCGCCTCAACCAACTTTTGATAGAGTTCGATCTCCGGTTGCCCGAAGACCACCAACCCGGCGACGAAGTCGCCCGCATGTTGCTGGATCCGCAGGTCAAGTATTGCCGCATCCTCCAGCCCGTTGTCGTTTTCCAGTTGTCCGAGATACCACCGCCCCATGCTCGAACTCCTCTCATTCGAGGACTCCGCCAGCCACTCCAACCATGATCTCAACTCCGCATCCTCCCGGGCCTCCTGATAAAGCCGTCCCTTGAACTTGCCGAATGTCAGCCGGGACGGAAACCACTCGTCCCCTGCGAACTCCACGATCTTCTCCCATGTGTCCAGCCCCCGCTTCTCCGCCAGCGGGCGCAGAACTTCTTTCATCAGATCGATCACCGTCATTACTTTTCCCAGCGCGGCACGCGCTCCGCTTTCCGGGAGCCGATAATACTGCCGCAGCGTCTGGAGCTTGCAGGTCCCCGCAGGCACCGAGTCGAGCAAGCGCTGCGCCAGTTTGAGCGCACAGAAACCCGGAACGGCAATCTGCGCAATTCCCAGCCGCTTCCACTCCGGTAGCAACACCTGGTCCCAGTCGTATTCCAAATTGTAGGCCACCACCGGCAAATTTCCTGCATACGCCGCGAATGACCCATACACTTCCTCAGGCGGACTCCCGTCCCGTTCAAGAATTTCGCGGGTGTAGCCATGCTCCCTCGCCGCCTCGTCAGGAATCGCGCAGCCATGGTTGAGCAAGCGCCGGAACGGCTCGCCGTCTTTTTCCCAGCCCCGCATCTTCTGGGCCGCGAGATCCACGGCAAAGATAGGCTTGGTAAAGCCAGTCGTTTCCGTGCCGAAAAGTATCCAATTGAGGCTATCGGTCATTTGAAGTTTTGGTCAGGACGTTGGATAATGCGACATCCAGAAAGAGACTGGAAGCCCAAGTGGAAGCCCTGTAGTTTTCTGATAGGTCGAATATCTAGAACGGTTAGTTCATTGTTTCCACAATCGAGTTCCTTGAGAAGGGGAACGCAGGAAAGATCAAGTGTGGTTAGTTGATTGTCATCACAACTGAGTTCCAAGAGATGGGGAACACAGGAAAGATCAAGTCTGGTTAGTTGATTGTCCTTACAACCGAGTCCCGAGAGATGGGGAACGCAGGAAAGATCAAGTGTGGTTAGTTGATTGTCATCACAACTGAGTCCCGAGAGATGGGGTACACAGGAAAGATCAATCATGGTTAGAGGATTGGAACTGCAATTCAATCGTTCCAGCTTGGAAACCCAAGAGAGATCAAGCTTCGTTAGCCGGTTATGGACACAAAAAAGCCTTGCAAGTTGGGGGACGCCGGAAAGATCGATTTCTGCTAAATCATTTCCTCCGCAATTCAATGATTTTAGCTTGGAAACCCAAGAAAGTTCTAGCCCGGTTAGTTGATTAATAAAGCAATCGAGCTCCGTGAGTAGGGGGATGCCGGAAAGGTCAATCTCGGTTAGTTGATTTTCATCACAGTGGAGTTCTGTGAGAAGAGGCACACCGGAAAGGTCAAGCTCGGTTAGTTGATTTTTCTTACAATCGAGTTCGGTGAGAAGCGGGACTCCGGATAGATTGAGCTTGGTTAGGAGCCGCGCAAAAATAACTTGGACAAAGTGGTTAAGATGTCTTAATTAATCCGCATGGAAATTTC
>Ga0209697_10007653_pt1 | contig 12539 bp, 12 predicted proteins | sample AliMusrvi5mmetaG_FD_184115 | JGI IMG/M metagenome (GOLD analysis project Ga0209697, IMG submission 184115) | Freshwater lake bacterial and archeal communities from Alinen Mustajarvi, Finland, to study Microbial Dark Matter (Phase II) - Alinen... | ecosystem: Environmental > Aquatic > Freshwater... | reverse complement strand
GGCCCGCCGCCACCCGCAGGCTATCCGCCACCCAAACCCAAATCCACCAAATCACAAATCGAAGGCCGCCTCAAACAACTCAAATCGCTCTATCAGGAAGGCCTGCTCACCGACCCGTTCTATGACACCAAAGTCACCGAATGCGAAGCCGCACAGTAACCGCCGCCCTGCAGCGGCGGTCGATGACCGTCGCGCAATCATATCCTGCCACAGACAAACAATCAAAACCATGCTTGCTCATGTCATGTGCGGTGACACCCGCGAATGCGTCCAGACGGGAACGATTGGTTGCCGCAGGGACACTCTTTCACGCTTGAAAAAAGCAATGCGCATGGGAGCATCGTCACGGCTCTCCTGCACGCTGCCGAAGTAAACGACCTTGCGACCGTAGCGGGCTCTGAGCTTGTCCAGGGTAGCGTCCAAGCGCTGGTGCTTGGCAGTGTCCAGAGCACCAGTGCCGCCCTTTGTTTCAGTCACCATTCGGAGTAGTCCGAGGTGGCCTTGAAGCCGTAATCGCCGCCGACCTGGCCGTCCGCGCTAGGAACGAGCCATAGGGTGCCGGTGGCGGTGATCACCGTGCCCGCAGTGTAGGTCACCGTGGCGACCGGGTCCGGGAATTTCATGTAATCCTCGAGCATCGTTTGGGTGAAGGCGTCACCGACCGCGAGTTGATGCGTGTTCTGATGGCCGCGCATCGCCTGCTGGCAATTGCGGAGGTTCATGAGATTGGTGGCCCGGTAGGATCCCTTCTTCCATGCGCGGGCACCGCTGGTGAGTGCGTCAAGCGTGCCCGCCGTGTCATGCTTGCCCGCCTCGTCAGGTGAGGTCACCGCGGCATCGGACGCGCCCCTCTTCCATGCTTGGGTACCGATAATAAGGACGATGATGAGGCAAAGCACAACGAGGATGACGGAGTTCACTTCGAGCAGGGTCATGCCGGCTTTGCGCCTGATGTTGAGCGAGGTGGTTTTCATAATGCGTTTTCTGTCAATAGTTGTTGGTCGTTCAATTGATATTCTTTTGTTCTGTTATTCTGCTACTATGCCATACCGCACCCGGGACAGGGCCGCCTGGCAGAATGCCGTACGAAGCCCCCCACTGATCCGGACGAGCGCAATCAACGCATCCGGCTCCTCGGGGTTGTGGTTTCATTGCATATTGGGGTGAACAATGCGAGCAGGAAATATGGAAAATACCCGCAGCATGCCTTGGTACCGTTCCCAGCTCGGGCTGCCGCCGCGATTTCGCCGCTGAAACCAGGATATGACAGATGTGTGACGTATGACCCACACATGTGCACGATCGCAATCGGATCAAAGACCGATGCAGGGCACCATGGAATGCCCCCGCCACTTTTCCCGGCGATCACAACGGCATCACTGGCAACAGCGTGTCCGCGAGAATCCGCTCAAACCGTCAATCGCCCGCTTTGCCCTTGGGTCCGATGTAGCCGGTCGAGAGCGCGACGTCGTCATACCAAACGGTGTTGTCCTTCGCCGCGGCATGCACATAGACGCCGAGGTCGAAGCGTTTGAGTCTGACATCCGGCGACGTGCGCCACCGAATGCCTTGATAGTGGATGTAGAGCTTGCCGTCGATCCACGCTGCCAATTCGCCGTTGGACTGGCCCACATCGTTGGCTTTGATCATGGCGCAGTCCTTGACTGCCTCACCGACGTGATCGAGGCCCACGTCAAAAAGAACGCGGTCGGCGAGTTCGTCCTGCCCGGCCTGCTCAAGGTCAGCACGGTTCGCAAACCGGCGGTCAAGGCGCGCAAGGGCATCAACCCCTTCACCAAGGAGGAAGTCACGTTCAAGGCCAAGCCCGCCACCACGGTCGTCAAAGTGCGTCCGTTGAAAGGGCTCAAGGACATGGTTCTCTAACCTGGAAACGGCGTCTGCGGTCAGGCCACGATCCGCAGCACCACATTTGCGGCCTTCCTGGCTAGCCGGGGAGGTCGTTTGCTTTTTGTCGTGCCGGGTTGGCAATCCAGGCGCCGGTCATTCCTCCGCATCGCCGAGACCGGGAATTTCGGCAGCTTCGGATAGATCCAGGTGGACGGCGCGGCTGATGACGTCGCGGGTGGCTTCGTCAAGATAGTCGTGAAGCAATTTCGAGAGTTGCAAATACTCCGGCCACAGGATTTCATCGACGAACTTGCGCTGGAGGCGAACCATGACGGTGGCATAGCGCTGGCGCGGGCGGCGGTATGGTTGAAGGCCATGGCGGCGGACCAGCGCCAGAAAGAGCTGTCGTTTCCATGGATCAGGCAGGGAAAACTTGAACTCCACCGCAGGCTGCGGTGCGGCGGCTAGCTGGGCGTGGAGTCGTTCGAGCGCACCGCGTGCCGCCTGCATTTCGCCTTGCGACTGGGTGGATTTGAACAGTGCCTCGACCTTGTGGATTTTGTCGATGAGTTCGTCGCGGGTCATGGCATCGAAGTCAAAGTCTTGAGCCGGCAAGCCACAACGACAAAGTCAGTCCTTCCGGGCGAGAATCTGAACGACAGCGCCACGCCCGGTGTGGCCGGCGAGATAAGAATCCTCATTTTGGGTGACGAATCGGTAGGCATGTCAAAGCTTACGGAAATTGCCATCAGCCGGGCAAGGGGAATGTGTCCACCTCGTCGCACCGGATTGTCGGATTACAGGAGGTCTGGTGACCGGCGAGAAATCGGAACCGCTGATGGACGTCCCGCCTTTTAGATTTTACAGCCGGTTCGGACTTTGGATAGACTGCATACGTGATGGTCCCGCCACCCCTCAACCGCTGCCAACAGGCGGCGTCACTGGCTGATCAGGTAGTATATTGTCTTCGGTTGGAGTTTGAGTTCAGCGGTGGTAACGGTCGGGCCAGTGGGATAACCGTTGAAGTCGAGCGCAGTGATTTTCATCGGGCGGATAAAGCGCACTGTGCCGGTGAATTCTTTCACCTGCCACGGGTCGCGGCCAATGTCGGTGATGCGTTTGATGGTGGCGGTGGCTGGCTCGGTGCGGAAACCGGTGGCTTTTTCCTCGGACATGATTTGCAGGAGAATCTTGCCGGAGGTGGCTAATGGCTGGTTGTCGAGAGATACAGCGATGATGTGACCGATTTCCATGTCGGAAGTGATGGCGAGATCTTTCGTGCGAACCGGGCCGGCGGTTTTCAACTGGCCGCTGACGCCTTGGGCGCGCGGAGCGTTGATGACGAGAAAACCTTTGCCGTAGTTGAGGGCGAGTTCGCGTGTCGAGCTGATAACGGTTTGTGCGGTGTGGTTGATGAGTGGGCGGAGGTCGGCGACTTTGACGGAGCCGGGCGTGGTGGTGAATCTCACTTCGGCGCGGCCGGCGTAGTGGAGGAGCGGATCAAGGCGTTGGCCGGGTTTGACTTCGATGCCTTGCGGGACATCGGCGAGCCGGAGTTCGTCGAGAGCGGCGTCTTGCGGGAGCGGCGTGCCTTTGAGATGAACGAGATCGTCTTGGTTGAGGTTGATTTCGGCGAGCACGCTGCCAGAGGTGACGAGACTGTGCCGATAGATCAGGGCGGCGGCGGGGAATTGGCCCATCGTGGCTGGCGTTGTCATGGTCCACGGCTGCATGAAGAAGCCGGGCTTGACGGCCCAGTGGTCGCTGTCGAGTGCGAACTGGACGATGGCGTCGCTGTTTTGCAACGCGCCGTAGGCAGCAAGGTAGAGCGGCGCTTCGCTGCGAAACCGGTTGGGCCGGCACCAGGCGATCTCGGAAATCATCGATGGTTTGTGGTTGTAGTGCACGTCCATTGCGGGATGAACGAACTGGCGGGGCTTGCCGGGCGTTTCGGCATCGAACCGGTAGGCGCTGCGGTCGGAGTAGGTGTGGCCGTTGCGGATCGACCACGCGGCATTGTCGCCATTGTGGTTGCAACTGAAGTAGCCGTGCCGGTCGATGAAATCGCCGGTGGCGGCGTAGGTGAGTTTTTCGAGCGGACCGAAGAACTCGGGACTGGCGGTGGCCCAGTTTGATGCGGTGATCAGGCCTTTGAAACCGAGCTTGCGGAGGTAGGCGGCGGTATCGGCGTAAAATTTCGTCTGCGTTTCGAGCAAGAACGCGGCGGTGTCCTGATCGCGTGGTGTTTTCTCGTTGAACATGTTCCATAATGGCCGGAAAGCGACCCGGCCTTCAGCTGGCACGTCGCGTTTGGCTATTTGGCCGCCCCATTTCGTGAACGCAGCGTCGAGCGAGCCGTATTTTCTCATGAGCCAGTCGCCGAACATTTTCTCGACGAGGCGCAGTTCGGGATCGGGGATGTTTTTCTCGTCGAACGTCCAGAAGAATAACGAATCCTCGTTCTGCATCTCGAATCCGAACACCGCCGGGTCGTCGCGGATCGCGGTGATGAGCGGTGTCCACCATTGCCGGTATTGTGCTTGGAAATCCGGATTGAAGAACAGCGCGGCGAACGGGTGTTGTTTGCCATCATAGCCCGGCAGCCACGACGTGCCGGGTTTCGGCGTGAGCCAGAGCGGGAAGTAAATCGAGAAATGTGTGTAGATCCCCTCCGCTTTCATCGCCGCTACAATTTCCCGGGCGTGTTCGATCTTGGCCGGGTCCACGATGCCGTCCTTGTCAAACATGCCGCCGTGAACGCGGACGAGATTGATCCCGTATTTCGCCAGCAATCGCGCGCAGCGGCGGAGCGCTTCGCCTTTGAGGTCGGGCGGCGGACCGTTGACAGCCCAGAACCGGACCGGCTTGCCGCCGTAGGAGAATTGACCGTCTTTCACGCTGATGAAACCGTGCTCGCCGGCGAATTTTTCGTTGAGGAACCGGAGATCAATGGCGCTATCAGCACCGAACGTGTCCGATTTTGGATCGAATGCGAACCAGTCTTTGGTATCGGCAGCGGCAGACGTGGGGGTGATGCTGTGGCTCGGGTCGTATGGCTCCCGGCTGAAGACGAGGCAGTCGATGATGCCGTGGTTATCCTGCGGGCCGGCGGTGTTGAACCGGATGGTGTTGGCACCGGCGTGCAGCGTGACCTTGCCGACTTTGATCCAAGCGATGAAACGCAGATCAGGTTTGTCATCCGCAGCGATGTTGATCAGATCGCGTTTTTCGCCGCTGAAATCCACGGCGACCGGCGTCGCGCCATTGAGTGCGTATGTGAGATGCGACTTGACCGGGTTGGCGTGAAGCCAGAATTCGTAGTCGCCAGTTGTCGGCGCGGTGAACGCATATTCGGCTTCGCCGGGCTTGTCCTTGTCGAAGTTGGAAATGAAGTCGCCGCCGGAGAGTGATTCGCGTTTGACCTTGTCATACCACCACGGGTGGCGGTGCATATTGTTGACCGTCGGTTTTTCGCCTTCGATTTTGATGACTTCGGCGTGCAACCCGGTACCCGCCGTTAAGACGGCACCAAGGAATAATGCCAGTGTTTTCATGCTGGGCGGATTCTGGAGTGTTTGACAGTCAATGCAAGCCTCGAACGGCTGAGGTGACTGAGGGCTGCTCACTGCTGCTGCTTCCGAGGTGTGGCCCTGCTACCAAGGGCATGAATTCCCACTTTGCAAGGGATGCTCCCACCGGTGTTGTCTTGTTGATGAAAACGAATGGAACCGCAGCCTCGACCGATGTTTCCGATCCCGGCATTCTGTTTTCCGGGCTGTGGTGGCTTGTCCCGTTCCACCGCAGGCCGTTCGCTCGATGATCTGGGAGACCACAGCCCCTAACCTGCTCGCTGAATCCAACCTTCGATCGGCCCGATTCGCCATCCTGTATCCATGTGACTGAGACGCTGCGGCGGGTTTTGGCGTCATCCATCGCTCCTTTGTTTGGCACTCCGCCGCCTCTCGACTGCTTGTAGGGCATGAGTTCCTCTTTGCAGATCCCGAAGCCTTTAATACCTGCTATGACCTCTTTTTCGGTGAAATACCCACGACGGTGCTCCCCCGCGGCCTTATTAGCGGCCCACGCTGCAAACTGTTCCTAGAGTTGCACCGGGTTGCCGCGTTTGGCATAGTGGAATTCGATTACCCGGCTGGGACCTGAGCCGCGCCGGGCTGTCGAAGGTCGAGGCCGGACTGCGGCGAGTCAATGACGCGGAACTCTGGATGCTGGCCAAGGTGCTTGCATGCCCGCTGGCAGATTTGTTCCCGGTCAAGCCGAAGGGAATTGCCGGGGTGTTGCGCCAGGGACGAGGCTGACTTGGCGGAAATCAAGGAGAGCGCAGTTCTTCAATCGCCCGCGCCACCCGCGCCCGCTGCTGTTCGATCGGCGCGCCGTCGGCCGCGAATCCGGTCATGCCTCGTGTTATGTTTTCAGGGACTTCCAGCAGGCGGGACAGCCTTTGATAGGCGGCCGCAGGCAGGGTCGGGCGGCGTTCGGCCAGCAAGCGGCGCAAGATGCAGAGGTATTCGTAATCCTCGATGCCGTCCCGCAGTTGTTCCCAGCGGATGGAATCTACCGGCCCGTCCAGCACCGGTTGGTCAGGCCGGGTGCCGGTTGCGGCCAAAGGCGGATAGATGAAACGTCCGTCGCCGTTGCCCCATGGGTGGCGTTCCCCGACCGGCGTGCTGTAGCCTGAGGTCCAGCTCATCGGGTCGGCGTAGGGATCCTGCGGGTGCTTGGGATCCAGGTAGGCCGCGCCGCTGGTCCAGTAGCTGGTTTCCCAGACCAGGATGCCCTCGATGTTGCGCTGGAACGTCTGCCACAGCCAGAGGCGCATCTCGGGTGCCGGATGATCTATGAACAATCCGGCATACGGTGCCTTCGGACCGGTGCAAACATACCACCAGAACTTCTCGCCATGCTTCCGGCGCTCTTCGGTGTGGCCGTGATCGTAGTTGTTGCTGATGGCGCACCAAATGTCCGGGCCGCCGAGGAGGGCCGGTTCGACTTGTTCGGTGAGCATCCGGGCGATGCGCGGGCACGAGCGCCTGAGTTTGGCAAACCCGTTCATGACAAACGGATACTGGTCGGCGCTCGGCTCATCGAACCAGTAGATGAAAGCCTCATCCAGCCAGCCTTTCTCCAGCAGATGGGTCTCCAACTGCCGGCAGTAGGAATCCAACAGCGCCGGATACTCCGGTGTGTTTTCGTCAAATCCCAGCAGGTCGGGCGGCGAAATTTCATGGAACGTTCCGCCACCGATGCCGGGGATGTCCACGCGGAACGAGTTGAAATGATTCCGATCAAGCGCCCGCGACATCGCCTGGTCCCACGCGCTGAAGTCGAGTTGCGCCTTGAGTTGGTCAAGCGGCACGACCGGTTCGGTGCGTGGCTTGCGCTCGAAGTCGCCGCCTTGCACGAACTCCTCTCCGGTCTCCGGATCGGTGATGGAAATGTCGTCGAACCAGACCAACCCGAGTTGTTCTCCGCGCTCCGTCCAGGTGGTGGCGCGGGCGTTGAAGCGGACATACTGCGCGCCTGATGGAAAGCTTGTCAGCAGTTGCTCGAAACTTTGCCACAGCCCGCTGCCACTCAGGGTGATGTCGTTGTTGCGCCCCGACATCCAATGTTTGTTGGCGTCGAAATGGTTCAGCGTGACGATAAACCGGTGTCCTGGCACGGCTGTCCGATACCAGAATTTCAGCCGCAGACCCTTGGCCGGAATTCTGATGAACGGCTCGTAACCGACCGTGACATTCTCGTCGACCTTGTCGTCGTTGATCAGCAACGCACCCTGGCCAGAATGAACTTCATTGCTCACAATGTGCAGTCCGGTCCAGTTGTCCCAGCAGGATTTCGGCGGATGGATGTCCGGCCATTTCACCCGGATCGGGTCCAGCGGCGCGGGATCGTAGGGCGCGATGTGGTGCGCGGCGAAATCATCCCAGTATTTCTCCAGCACGAGCCGTTTCTGCGACTCGGTTTTCAACCCCTGATAGCGGAACACATTCTCCGGCGCAAAGCCGAAGGCCGTGGTGCAGGTCATGCGCTCCGGCAACTTGAAGTCATAAACCGTTAGCTCGATGGGCACGGACGCCGCCATGCCCGCGGCCCGCAAATCCACTGTGCCGTGATACATTCCCGCCGGAGTTTCCGGTGGCACGAAAACGCGCAGCCAGAACGCATGATTGAAATCGGGCTGCAATTCCAGCGGGCCGCTGATAGGCAGCAACGGATCCGGCCAAAGGCCTTTGCTTGACGCGTTATCCGTCGGCACGGCGATCTCCAAATACCGGACCTGAAGCACTTCGATCCGGCTGGCATCAATCCGCGCACCGCCCGGTCCGCTCAGCCCTCCGCAGGTGATCCGGAAGTCCCCGAGCCTACGGTGAGGACGGACGACCAACTGCACGGCCTCGCGTTCGTTGCGGGCGCTGCTGAGCAGGATAGCCGAATTTCCGGCGGTCGGCGGCAATTGGTCCGGCCGGATCTTGGCGGCGCTGGACAAGGCCCACCAGAGCGTGGCGCTGTCGGGTTGATCGGGCAACAGTGTGCCCGAGGCGGTAAGGGCGGCGGTATGCGCATGCAGGGAGGTCAGCAAGAGACCGAAAAGCCAACCGGCGGGGAGTAGGTTCTTGATCTTCATGGCCGTTCGGGATCGTGGAGTGCGCTGTGAACGGTTACGATTGGAAAACATGATGACAATCACTCCATTCGAATTCGGTGTATGGGCATTCCCGTCTGCCGCTCGACACCGAGGATACCTGATCAACGTTTCAACCGCCAATAGGCATGGCTGCCCTGGCAATTCTGGTTGCGCAGGAATTCGCCCTGGATCGAGAACTTGGAAGTGACCAGATACCATGGATCTTCGCCGAACTTGGTGGGCACCGTGGGGCAGTGCTTGATGAAATTCATGCTCCGCTTCAGCACGTCGTCATACGTTGTCCACGGCAGCAAGCGGCCGTCCTTGTCCAGAACGACATCATGGTCGCGCAACTTATTGCCGTCCGCGCCGAAGCACGGAGCCGCTGCGACCGCGAACAATGCGGCAATGAAAAGGAAACGTCTTTTCGGGTTCGCCGCGACCGGGGAACCATGGCGCTCCTTGGAAATCGGGCGCGAGAGGGCATCTGCCGCCGGTCCATGGAGCGCCCGGCTCTTCACCACGAAGCGCTTGCCATCCTTGAGGAAATCCCACTCCTCGATGAAGCCCAGCGCGGCTTGCGCGCGGCAGAGCACTTTGCCCTTGCGGCAGATCACCAGGGTACCGTTCGGGCGGATGTTGTAGGAGGCTGTCTGCGCCGGGTGCTCCGGCTCGAAGACCGTCCAGCCCACCGTCCCGTCCGCAGCCACGCGCGGTTGGCCGCAGGAGCCTTTCGTGGTCCATCGGTCCCGTGTGCCGTCGGTATAGCGCACCTCGATGTTGCCCACGGGCTCGCTGTTCCATTTCACCGCGTCCACCACGGCAACCTTGACAGGGACCTTCGTTTTCTCGGCACCGGCCTGATCCTCGGCACGCAGGGGAGCGAAGGAGCCAGCCACCAGGGCGAGGGCAGTGATCAAGCGGATCGAGAAATTCGGCGTCATCATGCAGACGATGATAGAATGCGGAAATCAGAATGGCAAAGACTTTCCGGCCGCCAAAACCTGATCGTCTGTGACCCGATTCATCTCCAATCCGGAGACATGACATGATGGATGAACGAATTGATCGCAAGTCGGGCCTGTGAACCGGTGCCCTCATCAGTGCTTTGAGCCGGCATGCTTGATACTGAACGATCTCATGGTAGTCCCCCAAACTCCGCATATTTCGCTTGCCACTCGTGGTTACGCATGCAATAAGTCGCTTGGAACCAATGATGATTGGAATGTTCGACTAGCCACCCCCCATGCCAAGCACCTCACTCCCATGTCACGATCATCCCACAAGTTCGAGGAAGATAACGCTTACGCTACTCTCCGGATCCGCTTCCGCCTGACTGCGGGCAAAAACCAACTGGAAATGGTCGGGGCCGAGCTTTTGAAGGATGACTGATCTAACAAGAAACGCGGACGATGGCAGACGAAATTCCCGACGAAAAGAAGGCGATTGAAGAACACTTCCAGAAAAGACTTGGCCTGACAATGGCCACGATCGCGACGATATTCTCGATCATCGGCTGGGCCACCGGCAAGTATTCATCGGTCAAATCAGGAGCTGAGCAGAAGGTCGCCTACATGCACGATTGGTACAATGCCAAAGGCATCAAACAAAGTCTGGCGGAGGGCCAGCGCGATTTATTGAAGGCCTTGGTGGAGTCCGGGACCATCTCCGGCGACAAAGTGGCCACGCTCCAGGAGAACATCGATGCCACCAATAAGAATATCGCCCGCTATAAGAAGGAAAAAAATGAAATGACGCTAGGGTCGAAAGCAGTGAGCAAGGAAAACTGGGCCCAGGACATCGACGGCAAGCTGGGGTTGATCGAAGGAACGAAGGAACTCGAGGGCAAGGCGGCCGGCCTGGCACCCGCCCTGAGTCGTTTTCAAATGTCCTATCTGTTCTTTCAGTTGAGCTTGTTTGCCGGGTCGGTCAGCCTGATGAGCAACAACCTGAAAATGAAGCGCATCCTATACTGGATTCTGATCATCCTCGGCGCGGTCGGGACCGGACTGGCCACGCACGCCTGGATCTCCGCCAGGGCCGTGGAGGGTCCTTTGCTTCAGGGCGTCCTTGACTGTTTCAGGATTCGGTAACGGTATACTCCAAAAGAATATAGCGCTCGCCATCTTTCCGGATCAGGGCCTTGAATTTGCCAGCTTCGGCCACTTCCTCGCCGGCCTTTTTCCACCGGGGCACCACAACAGACTGCGGTGGTGTATGCCAACAGGAAGGAGAGGAGTGTTTTCATAGGAGTGTTAGTTAGATGTTCGTGCTGTGATTATTCCGCTTTCAATGGAGTGATTTCAAAGGAGTAGGTGGAATCCCCACCATCACCGCCTTGGGTGAAGACGAAGTGCCAGCCCTGGTGGTTCCATGTGATGGTGGTGAGCCCAGCAGCAGGACGACAGTACTCACAATGGATGCATTCATTGGTTTCATATTGATTTCATGGTTTCTTGAATGTCCAAGGTTCCGACATGGTGTGGAAATCCACGATGGAGTAGGTCTCGTCGCTTCCATATTCGGATAGCGTGATCGTGATAAAGAAGGTCCCGTCCGGGGGAGGCGTATACTTCGCTGTGTTCTTCACGTCGGTATAAACGCAGCCTGATTTCAGGGGGGCTTTGGTGACGGACCCCATCTCATGTCCCTTGATGGTTCCACCTTTGAAGCGCTCTTCGGTGGCCCATACGGTTAACTTCAGGCCGCCGGTCGCGCCCGCCCGATGATGTGAGATCTTCCCAATTTCGATGTCGACGGTACCTCCTTCCAGACTTGCCTTCCATCGGAAAGGTCCGGTTAGAGAGAACAACTTTGACGGTCCGAGAACGTGAGTGTTCGGCATGTTCCGGTAGTCCGCAACCACGTAACCATCCCCACGGAATTCCATGAGCATCAGACAGACATGGAAGCTCTTCTTCACCGAGGGCGTGCTGTAAGGAAGCACTTTTTCAAATGGCGAGTATTGCCGCCCCGGGTTGAGACCATCCAGTTTGTAGCTCGCAAGCAGTTTGCCGTCCGTTTTTCTGCCGGAATACGGGGCGTCCAGCGCCATGAGTCTCACGATCAGGGTGCCGGTGGCGTTTTCCCTGCTGGAATTAGTAATCGCATCGACCGTGATCGAGACGGACTCGCCTTGATTCACGACCGAGAACCCGGTGTCCCCGGAGAATTTCGCCCCTGCACGGGCGGTACTGGGAATCAAGAACATCACTGCCGACAGGCGAAGCACTGAAATGAGAATGGAGAGTGGAAGAGTCATGGTAACCGTGGTTGATTGAGGACGGGGGGTTCCCGCCGTGATTCGGCGACTGTTTGAGAACTATCAGGACACCCGACGGAAGGCAAAGCAAAAAATGCGGACACTAAGGGGCGCATGACAATGAAGTCATCGCACCGGATTGTCGAATTACAGGAGGATCTGGCGACTGAGAGTGGGGTGCTAGTGCCATTCAGGACCCCATACATCCTCAAGACACCTCAATCCAACCCCATGCTTCGTCGAACTCTGGGGCGGAGCGGAAGAAGCAGCGCCGGTTCTTGCCTGCAGCCAGGGCCGTTTGGACGGCCAAAAACTGATCCAGCGGGAAGTAGAGGCAGATGTGCTTCTGTTCCGGTACGTAGCGGGGTTGTTCGTTTTGGCGTGCGTCGCGATAGAACAAGAGCGAAGCCGATGTTGCCGAACTGCCAGTGTTCGGATTGCCGGAGAGAAGTATCTCCGCCGTCGGTTCGGGGTGGTTGCCTGCTGCTAGGTGGCATGCCACGCCAATATCACGGATGACAGATGTGACATTCAACACTTCAAACACACCTCCCTTCGGACGTGGGCCGTTGGACAACCCACGCGGAAGCGGGTTGAGCGATTTGCTTTTTTGTCTGACATCTGTCTTTTTCATAATTTTCCTTTGATTTGAGCGCGTTGGGAATGCGCGAATAGAATTTCACGCAGCGAAAGGGCGCAACCCGAACGAGCGGGTGGCGAGAGTGCCCACGCGCGATCGAGGATGGAAACGGAGAAAAACCGCAGCATCGGAGCCGGCCAAAG